>ERZ779664.42-NODE-42-length-59894-cov-3.014372_pt1 | contig 59894 bp, 40 predicted proteins | sample MGYA00511478_ERZ779664 | MGnify/ENA primary metagenome ERZ779664 (study PRJEB29588, sample SAMEA2160437) | human gut metagenome | biome: human gut; feature: human-associated habitat; material: faeces | place: Denmark | collected 2008/2010 ...
CGTATCCGTGGCTCGCTCGAAGAAGCTGGAAGGTCCTTACGAGAAATACCAAGGAAACCCGATCTTGCACGGAAGCAAGGAGGTTCTCTCCATCGGTCACGGAACGATTACGACTACACCGGACGGACGCATGTATTACCTATGCCACGCTTACCAGCCGGGAAGCGGCTTCTACCAAGGTCGCCAACCTTACCTGCAAGAGGTGAGAATGGGTGAGGATCATTGGCCTCACTTCGTAACCGGGGAATACGCGAGCCGCACGCAACCCATGCCATTTGCCGAGTCCGCACAAGTGCCGGTATTCGATTTCTCGGATGATTTCACCGGTGCTACCTTGCGTCCCGAATGGAGTTGGAACTATCCTTACACGGATGTCAAGACCGAGATCAAGAACGGTAAACTATCTCTATCCGGAACACCGAAACCCGGCGTAAAGACCGGAGCGGCACTTTGTTTACGCCCAACCTCCCCGGATTACACGTTGGAAACAGCGATCGTAAACCGGAATGACAGTTGGAAAGGAATCACGATGTACGGAGACGCAAATAACCTAATCACCTGCGGATGCGTAGGAGACCGTTTGATATTGAAATATATCCTAGAGGGGAAAGAACATCCATTGGCCGATCTTCCTCTTCCCGCCTCGCCTTTATATCTACAGATGAAAGTGACCGACGGTACGCATAGCATGTTCTACTGGAGTAAGGACGGACAAGCATGGAACGAGATCGTCGGCGAAGCTCTCTCCGCGAAAGAGACCCGGTCGTTGATCCAATGGGATCGTATCTCCCGTCCGGGATTGTATCAAGAGGGAGATCCTACGGCACCGGCCGTTTACGCTTATTGTCTATTAAAAAATGAATGATGGAATCTAAGTTTCACACGTTTGCCCAACCGATACAATCGATCCCCTTACCGGAACGATTCACGTATCCTTTTCACTATACACCGCATCCTCTATGCGTAATAGCGGCTGAGGAGACGCAGGCATACCTGAAAGAACGAACCGAATGGCGGGAAGAGTTACAAACCGGAAAAATGTTCGGCGTATTGGTGGTTCGTACTCCCGCCGGAGAGGTCGGCTATCTGGCTGCGTTCTCCGGTAACCTAGCGGGGAAGAATGTACATCCTTTCTTCGTCCCCCCGATCTATGACCTATTACAACCGGATGGTTTCTTCCGGCAAGAGGAGGAGCAGATCAATGAGATCAATGCCCGTATCCGAACCCAGCAAGCCTCTCCAGCTCTCGAAGACGCACGGTCGAGGTTACAAAGCACGATCGAATACTGCGATTTCGTATTACAGGCCGCAAAAGACTTGATGAAAAAGAGGAAAGAGGAGCGCGACCGACTTCGGCAATTCCCTCTCACGGAAGAAGAGACCGCACTTCTTATTAAAGAGAGCCAACACATGAAAGCCGCTCACAAGCTAACCAAGAAATCATTGCGGTCTATACTGGAGGAGGATCAAGCCAAGGTGGATCGGCTTGAGCAGGAGATCGAGCAACTGAAGCAAGAACGCAAGCGACGGTCGGCGACCTTGCAACGCAAGTTGTTCGAACAATTCCGAATCCTGAACGCCCGGGGCGAGGTGAAGGACTTATGCGAACTGTTCGCTCCTACCTCACAAGGTACGCCGCCTGCCGGAGCGGGTGAGTGCGCCGCCCCTAAACTCTTACAATACGCCTACCAGCATCAGTTGGAACCGATCGCCATGGCAGAGTTCTGGTGGGGCAACTCTCCCAAAGCCGAAATCCGCCATCATGGTTATTATTATCCCGCTTGTAAAGGTAAGTGCGAGCCTATCTTGCAACACATGCTTCAAGGGTTGGAAGTAGAAGAAAATTCTATGCTACAACTTCCGGAACAGGGCTACGGGAAATTAAAAATAGTCTATGAGGACGAATGGTTATTGGTAGTCAACAAGCCTTCCGGAATGCTCTCCGTGCCCGGTAAGGGTGAAAAGGAGTCCGTATATAGTCTGGCAAGGCAACTCTATCCGGAAGCCGACGGGCCGATGATTGTGCATCGGCTGGACATGGCTACATCGGGACTTTTAATCGTTGCCAAGAATAAAAAGGTGCATCAACACCTGCAAGCCCAGTTCAAGAATCACACCATCCGAAAGATGTATATAGCCCTGCTCGACGGCATCATTCCCCAAGACGAGGGAACCATCGAGCTTCCCATTTGCCCGGATCCGCTGGACCGTCCCCGTCAGGTGGTGAACATGGAGTATGGTAAACCCGCCATCACTCATTATCAGGTTCTTGAGCGGAGGGACAAATGCACACGCATAGCTTTTCATCCGCATACAGGGCGCACTCATCAGCTCCGTGTACATGCCGCACATCCGTCAGGTCTGCATTGTCCCATCATAGGCGACGAGCTTTACGGGAGAAAGGATAAACGCCTCTACCTGCATGCCGAGTCCATCGAATTTACCCATCCCGCCGACGGACGGATCATCCGTATCACGGAAAAGGCTGACTTCTGATGATTGCTTCTTCTCTTTTCCTCCTTCCACAAGAGAGAGTCAAAAAGCCTATATAAACTGACAAATAGCTTAGGAATTGAACCTTTTCATTCCCATCATATCCGAATTTTAATCCCTATTTTTGCAAACGGATAAATCTATCCGATCAGACACTATTAACTCAATTAATGATAAAGACCATGAAATTCGTAACTTTAGTATGTAGTTTGCTTTTCTGCCTGTCCTCTTTCGCACAAGAGAATTTTCCGGACGGAACTCCTATTCCCGACTGGTTCAGACAAAACGAAATCGTAAATATTGAAACACTGGGTGACAAGTACAAGATTACAGATTATAGCGTTGTAAATGATAGCACCCTGATTCAAACAGAAAAAATTCAGGCGGTTATCGACCAGGCATCATCCAAAGGAGGTGGCGTGGTCATCATCCCGAAAGGTACTTACCTGAGCGGTGCGCTTTTCTTCAAACCGAAAACCCATCTTTATCTGGAAGAAGGAGCCGTACTGAAAGGTAGCGATGATATCAGCAACTTCCCTATAATCAATACCCGCATAGAAGGGCAATCACTGAAGTATTTCGCCGCACTGGTGAATGCTGACGGAGTCAATGGTTTCACCATCTCCGGCAAAGGCACAATCAACGGTAACGGTCTGCGCTATTGGAAATCTTTCTGGTTGCGCCGTTCCGTCATTCCTAAATGTACCAATATGGATGAGTTGCGTCCACGACTGGTGCACGTTTCCAATAGCGATGATGTACAGATTTCAGGAGTACGTCTCATCAATTCTCCGTTCTGGACAACGCATATTTATAAATGTAATAATGTGAAATTGCTGAATTTATACATCTTCTCTCCGGCGGCTCCGGTCAAGGCACCCAGCACGGATGCCATAGATATTGATGTATGTAATAATGTGCTGGTTAAGAACTGCTATCTCTCTGTAAACGATGATGCCATTGCTCTGAAAGGTGGAAAAGGTCCGTGGGCTGATAAGGATTCCAATAACGGAAGCAACACTAATATTATTATAGAAGATTGTACGTATGGTTTCTGCCATAGTGCACTGACTTGTGGTAGCGAATCTATTCATAACCGCAATATTATCCTCCGTCGTTGCACAATCAATCAGGCAAGCCGCTTGCTATGGTTAAAAATGCGTGCCGACACTCCTCAGAATTACGAGTATATCCTCGTTGAAGACATCAAAGGAAATGCCAAGAGCTTCCTCTACGTCAAGCCGTGGACACAATTCTTTGACCTCAAGGACCGGAAGGATGTTCCGATGTCCTACTCAGACCACGTGACGATGCGTAATATTGATTTCGATTGTGATGTATTCTTCAACGTAAGTGCATCCGAACAATACAAATTGTCGAATTTCAAGTTCGAGAATCTGAATATCAAGGCGAAGAATGGAGATTGCGATAAGTCGGTGATCTCATCGTTTGAATGGGATAATGTGAAGGTGAATCAATAAATAGCTATAACGGCTTTTGATTACTTTTGATTATTAGTACTATCCGTCATGCTGAGCGTAGCCGAAGCATCTCCTTCCTGTGTATAAATAAGGAGAAGAGATGCTTCGGCTACGCTCAGCATGACAGATACTCCGAGCATAACAAAGAACTCAAAAATAATTGAGAAATTGTAGACAATTATTCAAAACTACGCAACAACTTTATTTCTTCCGCCCAGAGCGTTTCATCCGGTGTTTCCAGAATGACAGGCATGTTGTCGAAACGTTCGTCTTTCATAAAACGCTTGAAGAAATCAATCCCTAACAAGCCTTTCCCGATGCTATCATGGCGGTCTACATGGCTACCCAACTCTTTCTTCGTATCATTCAAGTGAATGCCCCGCAAATAATTGAAGCCAACTACCTCGTCGAACTCACGGAATACTTTATCATATTCCCCTACTATATCATAACCTGCCGAATAGGTGTGGCAAGTATCCAGGCATACCCCTACACGTGATTTATCTTCTACCCGGTCGATGATATGCTTCAATTGCCAAAACTCATTACCTACATTGCTACCCTGCCCTGCCGTATTTTCAATAACGGCCGTTACCCCTTTCGTTTTGCTCAATGTAATGTTGATGGACTCGGCAACCTTATCCAGACATTCCTCCACCGAAATCTTATTAAGATGGCTTCCCGGATGAAAGTTCAGGAGCTGCAAACCTAATTGCTCACAACGTTGCATCTCATCCAGAAATGCGGCACGGCTTTTCTCCAATCCTTCTTCTTCCGGATACCCCAGATTAATCAGATAGCTATCATGGGGCAGGATATAGCGGGCATCAAAAGAGAATTTTTCACAATTGCCCTTGAACTCGCGGATGCTTTCCTCCGTCAACGGTTTGGCTACCCATTGCCGTTGATTCTTTGTGAACAAGGCGAATGCATTCGCACCTATCTCATGGGCATTAACGGGAGCTATTTCCACTCCACCACTTGCACTCACGTGCGCTCCAATATATTTTTTCATATCTGTTCTTTATATGATGATTAAAAACGGAAGCAAGATAGAGAAAAATCCGAAGATGGCAAAATCAATTTAGAGTGCACACGTTCCTTCTCCGGCATAATCCTTTCCTGTTTTTCCATTATATTCGGGATGTCTTTCCAGCCAAACCACGGCATAAGAGCAGGTTGCCACCGGCACTAATCCGTTGGCCAAAGCATAGTCATAGGCCGCTTTTACCAAAGCAGAGGCAATGCCTCTCCCGCTGATTTCATCGGGAACAATCGTATGGCGCACATCCAGCGCACCATCAGTGACATGATACATCAGACGGGCAATTTCCCCATCCACCGTTGTCTGAAAAACTTTTTTCTCGGGATAATGTTCTATATTCATAATCTGTTTCTTTTATTGGGTGAATAAATTAAATAACAAGACTCTCTATATTAAATAACAGATTTCAGTAACTTTGTATCGAACACTTCTAAAAAAAATCTTATGGATACCTGAAAGCCTATCACCGCCTGATGCCTTTCTATATGAATCATTGATAATATATGCGTTCGTTTTTCATGAAATAGTTACCTTTGCGGCATGAAACAGGAACTAAAGGAAAATCAGGGAATACCGTCGTCCTTACTTTGGACACTCGCCATCATTTCAGGAGTAACGGTGGCTAATATATACTACAATCAACCCTTACTGAACCGTATCAGCCGTGATCTGAACATCAGCGAGTTCACCGCCAATCTGATAGCCATGTTCTCGCAGATAGGCTATGCGCTCGGATTGCTTTTCATCATTCCGTTGGGCGACTTATACCGCCGGAGGAACATCATCCTCGTAAATATCTCCGTGCTGGTGGTCTCCCTGCTCACCATTGCCCTGGCTCCCAACATCCACCTGATACTTTTTACCTCCCTGCTGACAGGTGCCTGTTCCGTCATTCCGCAAGTGTTCATGCCTCTTGCGGCGCAATACTCCACTCCCGAAACCAAAGGGAAGAATGTGGGCATCATCCTTTCGGGATTGCTGACCGGTATTCTGGCTTCGCGCGTAGTGAGCGGCATCGTGGGCGAATACATGGGTTGGCGTTTCATCTACTTCGTTGCCGCCGGACTGATGGTTGTCTGCCTCATCGTCATCATCAAGATACTTCCGGACCTCCCTTCCAACTTCCAGGGGACATACTTCGGCTTGATGAAATCCCTGTTCTCCTTAGTCAGGAAATACCCCCAACTACGCATCGTTTCGCTACGTGCAGGTTTTTCATTCGGTTCCTTCCTTGCCATGTGGAGTTGTCTGGCCTTCAAAATGGAGCAGGCACCTTTCTTTGCGGGAAACAATATCATAGGTATGTTAGGCCTTTGCGGCATAGCCGGAGCACTGACGGCATCATCCATCGGCAGATATATACATATTCTCGGAGTGAAACGGCTTACTTACATAGGTTGTACGCTGATTATCAGTGCATGGATCACCCTGTATGTGGGGCAATACAGCTATGTAGGCATCATAGCCGGTATATTATTGATAGATATAGGGATGCAATGCATTCAGCTTAGCAACCAGACAAGTGCATTCGCCCTTTGTCCGCAAGCCTCCAACCGCATCAATACGATTTTTATGACTACTTACTTCATCGGAGGGTCCACGGGGACTTTCCTTGCCGGAACTTCGTGGCAATATTTCGGTTGGACGGGAGTGATAGGGACAGGTATTTTGTTGACGAGTTGCTCGTTGGTTATCAATATCTTTGCTAAGAAATAGATTCTTTCAAGATTTCCCAGCCACATGCCTTGAGGTCGACGCATCCGTTTTTTCTGAAAGCGACACCTTCCTTTTCCAATAGTTCGCGTTGTTCCGGCCAGAAAGGTGCCAGTCTTCCCTGGCTGTTTACCACCCGATGGCAAGGGAGATTCCGCTCTTCGGAAGCGTTGTGCATAGCCTGTCCCACCATGCGCGAGCACTGGGGACGGCCTACAAGATAGGCGATTTGCCCGTACGTCAGTACGCGCCCCGAAGGGATGGAGGCGACTACGCTATACACTTCATTTCGGAATGATACCTGATCCATAACGGCTGATTAAATAACTTCTTCGCACACCCGCATTTCCATACCTTTATATACTACCACAATCTTGTGCAACTGAGTGTTGCCGATGGCACGCTTCACCGTATCTGTATCGGCGTAGCGGTTGGCTTGGGTGATGGCTTCCTGACGGAGTTTTTCCACAAGGGTTTCGGGGTCTTTGTACTTGGCATACTTCAACTCTACAATGTAGCTGTGCGTCATGTCGGAGTAGATGTCCAGCATCGGGCAGAGGAAGATGTCTACATAGCCCGCTTGCGTGTCCTGTTCGGAAATGGGGCGGTAGAAGCGGTTCTGCGCGGTCATGGCAAGGGTGAAGCCGTGAACAAAGAACTCGCCTTTCTGCTTGTCGCGTTGCGAGGCATACGTCTTCAGGCAGTCGGCAATGTAGTCGAAGTAGGCTTTCCAATCGCCTCGGTAAGCAAGGCGACTGGAGAGTTCGCTCTTTTCGTAACTACTGAAACTGAGGTCTGCATCGTTGTACGTACTCAGCAGATAGGTATAAAGTTGTTCCTGAACCACCAGGTTAGGGATGGTCAGTTTAGTTTTTCCTTCGTGCATGCCGTTGATGGTGAGCATGCCGAAATAGTAGAGCAAGCTCACGAAATTATCGGGATTAGTGATACCGGAGGCAGGGAAGCCACTCTTCAGTTCGCCGGTGATGAAGCCCTGGCTCACGAGGGTTTGAATGACTGAGGCGTCGTGGGCAAACTCCTTGTCCTTACGGATGAGCATGCGTAGTTTCTCGTAGTCGATGCGGATGTTCTCTTCCACCATGCTTAGCGGTGCTTTGCCACGCGAGATGTAGTTCTTGACGAAATAAAGCACCATGTTGGAGTTATACATCGTGGTTTCGCCGTAACATTCCTGCGCGAAGCAATAGTTATCATACCACGGCTTCATTATCTCTATCAGTTCGTCAATGGTATGATTGAAGGGGCTGGTGGTAGAATAGTAGGTCAGCATTTCGCGCACTTCTTCTTCTGTGAAACCCATCATTTGGTTGAAGTCCGGTGAGAGGGAATAGTTGGTTCCGATGTTGAAGCCGCTGGTGAGGTCATCCATCGTCACGGGGCTTACACCGGTAATGAAACAGCGCTCGATGCTGGAATAGGTTCCTGCTTTCACTTTGTTGAAGAAGGCGCGCAGATAACCTTCGCCATGCGTTTCGTTGGTATAGCGGTGCAGGCTTTCGGGGTCGGAGAGAATGGCGTTGGTGAAGTGGTCGTACTCGTCGATAAAGAGGTACACCTTCTGTCCGGCACGTTCGCATTCCGAAATCAGATAGTCTAATTGGTTGACGGCTCCGTCCTTCTCGTCCAGCCGATCCCTGATGCCTTCCGGCAGAAGGTCGGCATAGACTTCGCAGAAAAAGTCGAAGCGGATTTGGCAGTGCTCATCCAGCCCTTTGCGATAGTCGTTCAGTGCACCGGTGATGCCGGAGAAATTGAGATAGAGCACAAGATAAGTGTTACGACTCGGTGTGGGATGCTGCCCGATGTAGAGGTCGCCAAAGAGGTCGTCGAACTTGTCGCGGGTACGCACATCGTAGTAATGTTGCAGCACGTTCAGCGTCAGGCTCTTCCCGAAACGGCGCGGACGGATGAAGAAGAAAAAGCGGTCCGCCTGCTCTATCATGGGGATGAAGCGGGTTTTGTCCACGTAATAATAGTCTTCACGGCGGATGACCGCGAAGTTCATCATGCCGTAGGGAAGTCTCTTTCTGCCGGGTACTAAGTATTCTAATGGGTCCATATAATGTCCTCCTGCTGTTTTTGGGATATTTAATCCGTCGCTTTATGACGGGATAACGACACAAAGATAATGCAAATTGAGTGCAGAACTTTCATGCTTGCATGAAAAAGTTATGCCGAAATGCAGCTTATCTTATCTAAAGACAACAAAAGTTCTTATAGAAGGGGTATATCGCAGTTATTATTTATAATGACTGAAAGCTTAGTCAACCGTTTTATATTTACTTCCGAGAATCCATGCAGTCCCGACAGTTTCATCTGGAAACAAAGCGTCTCGCAAGAAAGCAACGTGCAACGCCCATTCAGATGCAAAGTCAATGGATGTCTGCAAACGTTTGCGCTATTCTATAATCCGATAATTCTCAACGAAGAAGCTTATTCTCATCTATTCCGCTATTTTTGCAATCGGAATAGTTGGCTTACATTTTTTTAGTTTGGCAGCTATCCTCATTTGAATAACCTTTGATTAAGATAAGCTGCACCTCAGCAATAAAAATAAGCAAGCTTATTTTGTACTGCTTTCGGTTTGCATTATCTTTGGGAATATTTAGAAAATACCATGAATAAACCGCAGATAACCATCAAGGATATTGCCCGGGCGTTGAACGTCTCACCATCCACTGTGTCGAGGGCGCTGAAAGACAATCCGGATATCAGCCAGGAGACCCGTGACCTTATACATGCGTATGCCCGGGAGCATAATTACAAGCCTAACGTACTTGCAGTGAACCTTCGTGCCAGCCGTTCGAATACAATCGGTGTAATTGTCCCGCAACTGGTACATCATTTTTTCTCGTGCGTGCTGAGTGGCATTGAAAAGGCTGCTGCCGAAGCAGGATACAATATTTTGGTAGCCCAGAGCAATGAATCTTATGAACAGGAAGTGAAAATCGTACACTCATTCCTTGCCGCCCGCGTCTGTGGTGTGATTGCCTCTCTGGCAAAGGATACCTCTCAATACGATCATTATCAGGACCTGCTGAATAATAATATCCCCATTGTGTTCTACGATCGCATCTGCACCGGATTGAAAACAGAACGGGTGGTAGTGGACGACTATGCCGGTTCTTTTGCCGCCGTGGAGTATATGATACAGACAGGTTGCAAGCGTATCCTGTTTTATGGAGCAGCCCCGCATCTGGAAATCACCAAGAATCGTCGGAATGGCTATCTGGATGCCATGAAGAAATACAAAATTCCCGTGGACGACAGCATGATTATGCTGTGTGATACAAGGGAACGCGCCATATCCATCACCCCTGACATACTGGAAGGTCCCGGTCATCCCGATGGTTTCTTCGCCATCAATGACGAAACAGCTTCGGGCATTCTGTATGCCTGTAAACTGGTTGGAAAGAAAGTGCCCGATGAAGTATCGATCTGTGGATTTACCGACGGAGCCATTGCCCAAAGCACAGATCCCAAACTGACCACCGTGGAACAACATGGAGAAGAAGTCGGAAGAAGTGCTTTCAGCATTCTGATAGGCAAGCTGGAAGGGGGCGATGACAAGAGTAGTAACAAGATTGTGAGAACGAATCTTGTAGTGAGGGGAACAACGAAATAAATGAGTGACAAGCTACGAGCTACGAGTGACGAGTAGGCTACGCGGAATTGCCAGTATGCCGAAAGGAACTCGTAGCTTGTAGCTCGTAGCTCGTAACTAATAATTTATTAAGAATGAAAGTAAAACCCGATTTGAGCTTTTGGAAGTTGTGGAACATCAGCTTCGGATTTTTTGGCGTACAGATTGCCTACGCCTTGCAGAGTGCAAACATCAGTCGTATTTTTGCAACACTGGGTGCAGACCCGCATAGTTTAAGTTATTTCTGGATATTACCACCATTGGCAGGCATCATCGTGCAACCCATCGTGGGCGCTGCAAGCGACAAGACGTGGACACGCTTCGGACGCCGTATTCCTTATCTGTTTGTCGGTTCACTGGTAGCTGTATTGGTAATGTGCCTGTTGCCGAATGCCGGTAGTTTCGGTATGGCAGTCAGCACGGCAATGATATTCGGATTAGTATCATTGATGTTCCTGGATACCTCCATCAATATGGCGATGCAGCCATTCAAGATGATGGTAGGCGACATGGTGAACGAAAAGCAAAAAGGCCTCGCCTACTCCATCCAGAGTTTCCTGTGTAATGCGGGCAGCCTCGTAGGTTTCCTGTTCCCGTTCATCTTTACATGGATCGGTATCAGCAACATAGCCCCGCAAGGCGTAGTACCCGACTCGGTGATTTATTCTTTCTATATCGGAGCCGCCATCCTGATACTTTGTGTAATCTATACCACAGTGAAAGTAAAGGAGATGCCACCCGCCGAATACGCTGAATACCACGGCATCACCGAAGAGGAAGAAAAAGAAAAAATCAATATGGTGAAACTGCTGATAAAAGCGCCGAAAGCTTTCTGGACGGTAGGTTTGGTTCAGTTCTTCTGCTGGTTTGCTTTCATGTTTATGTGGACGTATACCAATGGTAGTGTAGCCGCCAATGTATTCGATGCTCCTACAGTGGAAACCGCAGTGAACGGAGTCAGCAAAGTTATGCTGGACACCAAGAGTATTCAATATCAGGATGCTGCCGACTGGGTAGGCGTGTTGTTTGCCGTACAGGCTATCGGTTCTGTACTATGGGCTGTCTGCATCCCGTTGTTCAAGGATCGCAAACTGATCTATTCTCTCAGTCTGGTGCTGGGTGGATTGGGTTTCATCTCTACTTATTTTGTTCATAATCAATATGTATTGTTCATCTCCTTCCTACTGATAGGTTGCGCATGGGCTGCTATGCTGGCGTTGCCTTTCACCATCCTGACCAACGCACTGAGCGGCGGACACATGGGAACTTATCTGGGCTTGTTCAACGGAACAATCTGTATTCCGCAGATTGTGGCGGCTTCACTCGGCGGGAGCATTCTTGCCCTGTTCACTCCCAAAGGTATGTTGCCTCCCGAAATCAATATGCTGGTCATGGCAGGTGTCATGCTGATTATCGGCGCAGTTTGTGTATATTTAATCAAAGAGACCAAAGGAGAACAAACAAAAGCATAATCCTTATAAAAAGAGTGATAAAGTGATAAAGTGATGAAGTGGCAAAGTGATAGTGGAACAACACTCTGTGATATATAACGCAGCTACTTTATCACTCTATCACCTTACCACTTTATCACCTTATCACTCCTCTTTCATCTACTTTTGTCATACTTTCTTGCCGTTTATCCGTTTATTTGTTTATCTTTACCGCCATAATCACCATTGAGATACACGCCATGAAAAGATACCTTAGAACCGATGAATGGAATATTATTGAAGATAACTTTCACGCCGACAACCTGAGAATGTCCGAAAGTATATTCAGCTTGGGGAACGGACGCTTTGGACAACGGGGAAATTTTGAAGAGCCTTATTCAAGCGATTCCTATCGCGGTTCATTTGTAGCCGGTATCACTTTTCTGGATAAAACGCGTGTAGGTTGGTGGAAGAACGGCTTTCCTGCTTTTTACACGCGTATTCCCAATGCAGCGGACTGGAGTCGTGTCAGCCTGCGTCTCATCGATGAAGAACTGGACCTGGCACAATGGGACGTAAACAGCTTCAGCCGCAGACTTGATATGAAAGCAGGTATCTCCTACCGGGATTTCGAAATCACATCTCCCAGAGGACATCAAATACGGGTACATGTGGAGCATATCAACAATATGGCCCACCCCGATTTATGCCTAATAAAATACAGCGTCACCTCCATCAATTATACAGGAAGAATATCACTGATTCCCTCTCTGGATGCAATCATAGTCAATAAGGATGATGATCCGAACGAGAAGATATGGAATATCCTCCGTTCCGGCGTCACAAAGGATTGTGCTTATCTATGGACGCAAACCCGGCGGGAAGATGCGCAAGTGTGCTACGCCATGACCTATCAGTTCTTCAAGAACGGCAAAGAAGCCTCCTCGAACCCGATACGCATTGAAAAAGAGAAACAAACCGGATTCAGCATCGGGGCAGATGTGAAACCGGGAGACAATGTAATGCTCATCAAATATACCGTTATAAGTTCGTCGCTCTATGATGAACGCCAGGAATTGATAGAACATTCCATCACCAAAGCCCGTCAGACTAAAATAGACGGCTGGGATAAGTTGGAAAACAATCATCAACAAGCCTGGGCTAATATATGGAAGGAAATGGATGTGGTTATCGAAGGGGACCCGGAAGCACAACAGGGTATCCGGTACAACATCTTCCAACTATGCCAGACGTACCGCGGTGATGATCCGCGTCTGAATATCGGCCCGAAAGGATTCACTGGTGAAAAATACGGTGGAAACACATACTGGAACACGGAACTTTGTTGTGTACCGTTCTTCCTGCTTTCTACTCCGAGGGAGATTGTAAAAAATCTGTTGATATACCGTTATAACCAACTACCGAAAGCTATAGAGAATGCCCGTAAACTGGGATTCAAAGAGGGGGCTGCTCTCTTTCCGCAAGTCACTTACAGTGGTGAGGAATGCCACAGCGAATGGGAAATTACTTTTGAAGAAATACACCGCAACAATATCATCGTCTATGCCATTGCACAACATGCCGCAATCACAGGCAGCAAAGATTATATAGCCAAATACGGACTGGAAGTAATGATTGCCGTCTCCCGCTTCTGGAGCCAACGTGTATCTTTCTCAAAACCAAAACAGAAATATGTCATACTGGGGGTAACCGGACCGGATGAGTACGAAAACAATGTGGATAATAACTGGTACACCAATTACTCGTGTGTGCAGTGCCTGCAGATGACACTTAACTATCTTGAAATCATTGCCGGAGAATACCCCGACGAATATGCGCGTGTACGCCGTGTCACCAACCTCCGCCAACAAGAAGAGGCTGAACGCTGGCGCGACATCATCAACCGTATGTATCTACCGGAAGACAAAGAACTGGGGATCTTTGTACAAAATGACGGTTTCCTGGATAAGGAACTGAACAGTACCGATGCCATTCCACCCGAAGAACGCCCCATCAATCAGCATTGGTCCTGGGATCGTATTCTTCGTTCGTGCTACATCAAACAAAGTGATGTGTTACTGGGATTATATCTGTATTACTTCAATTTCGACAAGGAAACTGTCCGCCGTAACTTTGATTTCTATGAAACAATGACGGTACATGAATCTTCACTTTCCCCGCACATCCACTCCATTCTTGCCGCCCGCATTGGCGAAGTGGAAAAGGCTTACCAACTCTTTCTGCATGCCACCCGTCTTGACCTGGATGACTACAACAACGAAACTCACCAAGGACTGCATATCACCAGTATGCCGGGCAGCTGGCTTGCCATTGTACGAGGCTTCGCCGGAATGCAGATCCTGGAGGGCATACTCTCTTTCTTCCCAGTCATTCCCGAAAAATGGAGCAGTTATTCCTTCCAGATAAATTATCAGGGACGTACACTTCAGATGCGCGTAGGCAAAGAAATAAATATTTCACTTATTACCGGAGAAGAACTGAACATACAAGTATATAAAAACGTTTATAAGCTCAAACTGGGCACCGATTTGTTGCTCAGAATAGAGGAGTAGAAGCCTTTATCATTAACAACGCGTAACAAAATAAACCGGGAGAACAATTATCTGTTTTTCCGGTTTTATGTTTCTATATCTAAACGAACAACTATATATTAGTATGAAAAGAATCTATTTGTTCACCATCGGCGTGATGCTGCTTGTCACATCATGCGGACACAAGAAAGAGGGCGATGCCACCCTGATTCGACCTGTTAAGACAGCTAGTGCCAGCTCCCAATCGGTCATCCGGAAAGACTTCTCCGGTATTGTAGAAGCCGTAGAATACGTGAAACTAGCCTTCCGTGTCAGCGGACAGGTTATAAATCTGCCTGTGGTAGAAGGTCAGCGGGTAAAGAAAGGACAATTGATCGCCGCCATTGATCCACGCGACATTTCCCTGCAATACGCCGCCGACAAAGCCGCTTATGAGACTGCCGCAGCACAGGTGGAACGTAACAAGCGCCTGTTGGGACGCCAGGCTATCTCCGTGCAGGAATATGAAATCAGCGTTGCCAATTACCAAAAGGCAAAGTCCGCTTATGAATTGTCCAGCAATAATATGCGGGATACCAAACTGACTGCTCCCTTCGACGGTTCCATCGAAAAGCGTCTGGTGGAAAACTATCAGCGCGTGAACTCCGGGGAAGGCATTGTACAATTGGTGAATACACAGAAGCTCCGCATCAAATTCACCGTGCCGGATGATTATCTGTATCTGCTTCGTGCAAAAGATGTAACATTCAAAGTGGTTTTCGACACCTATCCGGACATGGTGTTCAACGCACAATTGGAAGAATATCTGGACATTTCTACAGCCGGAACAGGTATCCCGGTAACTATTACGATTGAAGATCCTGCTTTTAATCGTTCCTTATACGATGTGAAACCGGGATTTACGTGTAAAATCAAGCTGGCATCGGACGTAGCTCCCTTCCTGGAAGAAAAGCTTGTGAATATTCCGCTCAGTGCCATATTCGGTGAAAGCGAAAACCAGAAAACTTATGTGTGGGTAGTAAAAGATAATAAGGTAAGCAAGCGGGAAGTAACCGTATACTCTCCCACCGGAGAAGCCAATGCTCTTATCTCTGCTGGTATACAACCGGGAGAAACTATTGTAATTGCCGGAGTGCACCAACTGGTGGACGGACAAACGGTGAAAGTTATCAATTAGACTACCAACTACTGCGACCTTGAGGTCGCCCAAATATAAATCATATGAATTTAGCTAAATATGCATTAGACAACACCAAGATTGTTTATTTCTTCCTGGCTGTGTTGCTAATCGGCGGTATACTATCATTCGGCCGGTTGGGAAAGAAAGAGGATGCACCCTTCGTCATCAAGTCAGCGGTCATTATGACTCGCTATCCGGGGGCAGAACCGGCAGAAGTAGAACGACTGATCACCGAACCGATCTCCCGCGAGATACAGTCGATGAGTGGTGCATATAAAATTAAATCGGAGTCCATGTACGGACTATCCAAGATAACATTCGAGCTTCAACCTTCCCTTTCCGCAGAGTCTATTCCGCAGAAATGGGATGAACTTCGCCGCAAGGTGCTCAACATACAACCGCAACTACCCGCCGGTGCTTCCGTTCCCACGGTATCGGACGATTTCGGTGATGTATTCGGCATCTATTACGGTCTGGTAGGCGATGACGGTTTCTCTTACGAAGAAATGCGCAACTGGGCAGAGCGTATCAAAACTCAGGTTATCACTGCTGACGGGGTAATGAAAGTAGCCCTGTTCGGCACGCAAACCGAAGTGGTGAATATCTTTATATCCGTCAATAAACTGGCCGGTATGGGGATAGACCCGAAGCAAGTGGCAAGCCTGTTGCAATCGCAAAACCAGATTATCAACACGGGTGAAATCAACGCCGGTGAACAACAATTGCGTATTGTAGCCAACGGAACTTACACCACCGTCAATGACATCCGGAACCAAGTGATTACAACTTCGGGAGGGCAAGTAAAATTGGGTGATATAGCCATTATCGAAAAAGGATATATGGACCCACCCGGCAACATCATGCATGTCAATGGGAAGCGTGCCATAGGTATCGGCGTTTCCACCGACCCGACAAAGGATGTAGTAAAGACCGGAGAACTGGTAGATCAGAAACTGGCTGAACTTCTTCCCCTTATTCCGGTAGGGTTGGAGTTGGAAAGTCTGTATCCGGAAAATGTCATAGCTCAGGAAGCAAATAATGGTTTCATCATTAACCTGATAGAATCCCTCCTCATTGTAATCGTTATCATCATGCTGGTGATGGGGCTACGTGCTGGTATACTTATAGGAAGTTCACTGCTATTTACCATTGGCGGCACGTTGCTCATCATGTCCTTCATGGGGGTAGGACTGAACCGTACTTCCCTGGCAGGTTTCATCATTGCCATGGGTATACTGGTGGATAATGCCATTGTAGTGACGGACAATGCACAAATAGCCATTGCCCGAGGAATAGACCGTAGAAAAGCACTGATAGATGGAGCTACCGGACCACAATGGGGCTTACTTGGCGCCACGTTCATCGCCATTTGTTCATTCCTCCCGCTGTACCTCGCCCCTTCTGCCGTAGCGGAAATCGTAAAACCTCTGTTTGTCGTACTTGCCATTTCTTTGGGATTAAGCTGGGTACTGGCACTCACGCAAACCACCACTTTCGGCAATTTTATCTTGAAAACCAAATCCGGCGATACTAATAAAGATCCGTATGATAAACCTTTCTATCACAAGTTCGCATCTATCCTCGGAGTACTTATCAAAAAGAAAACGCTCACACTAGGTAGTATGGTAGTCCTGTTTATCATCTCACTGATCATCATGGGAATGATGCCGCAAAACTTCTTCCCCTCATTGGATAAGCCCTATTTCCGTGCCGATATATTCTATCCGGACGGTTACAGCATCCGTGACGTGGAAAAGGAAATGAAACAGGTGGAAGCGCACCTCCTGCAACAACCGGAAGTGAAACGGATATCCACTACTTTCGGCAGTACGCCATTACGTTACTATCTGGCATCTACTTCCGTGGGTCCCAAGCCCAACTTTGCCAATATACTCATTGAACTAACCGACAGTAAATATACAAAGGAATACGAAGAGAATTTCGACCAGTATATGAAGGCGAACTATCCGAATGCCATTACCCGTACCACTTTGTTTAAACTATCACCTGCGGTAGATGCTGCCATTGAAATCGGTTTCATCGGTAATAATGTCGATTCACTGGTGATGCTGACCAATAAGGTCCTGGAAATCATGCATCGGGATGACGATCTCATTAACGTACGAAATTCATGGGGGAATAAGATTCCTGTATGGAAACCCGTTTACAGTCCGGAACGTGCCCAACCGTTAGGTGTCTCCCGACAGAGCATGGCACAGAGTATTCAGATTGGCACAAGCGGTATGACATTAGGTGAATATCGTGAAGGCGACCAAGTGTTGCCTATCCTGCTAAAAGATAACACGGTCGATTCTTTCCGTATCAACGATCTGCGTACGCTACCCGTATTCGGTACAACACAGGAGACCACTACACTGGAACAAGTAGTCAGTGAATTTGATTTCCAATATAAGTTCTCGAATGTGAAAGATTATAACCGCCAGATGGTAATGATGGCGCAAGCCGATCCACGCCGGGGAGTAAATGCCATAGCAGCATTCAATAAGATATGGAAAGAAGTGCAAGAAGAAATTCAGGTACCGGAAGGATACACCATGAAGTATTTTGGTGAACAGGAAAGTCAAGCAGAAAGTAATGCAGCATTGGCAGCTAACATGCCATTAACTTTTTTCCTGATGTTCATTACCCTGTTATTCCTGTTCAGAACCTACCGCAAGCCAATTGTCATCCTATTGATGTTGCCGCTTATCTTTATTGGCATCGTACTGGGATTAATCTTGCTTGGTAAATCATTCGACTTCTTCTCTGTCCTCGGTCTACTGGGATTGATCGGTATGAATATCAAGAATGCAATTGTATTGGTAGACCAGATCGATATAGAAACTGCTTCCGGAAAAACGCCACTGAATGCGGTAATCAGTGCAACAACCAGTCGTATCATACCTGTAGCCATGGCATCCGGAACCACGATTCTGGGTATGTTACCGTTGCTATTCGACGCTATGTTCGGTGGTATGGCGGCAACAATCATGGGTGGTTTGCTGGTGGCTTCAGCATTAACTCTGTTCGTTCTTCCAGTGGCATATTGTGCGATACATAAGATTAAAAAGTGAAAAGAAGAAATACAAGTAATCATGAAAAAGAAGATATTCATAGTCACACTACTCTGTTGCTTCGGCCTGAAAGCCGGAGCCCAACAGTATCTCAGCCGTGAAGCATATCGTGACAAAGTAGAAGCCTACAGCCAGGTGTTGAAACAGCAGCGCCTGAAAACCATGGCAAGCACCGAAGCGCGAAAAATAGCAAATACCGGCTTCCTGCCACAAATAGACATCACTGCCGAAGGTACCGCCAACCTCAACCATCTGGATAAGTGGAACAGTCCGAAGGGTGAATACCGCCCCTACACCTATCAGGCACTCGCAACTTTGGCACAGCCCCTCTATACCGGTGGTTCTCTGATAGCCCAGAAACGTATGGCACAGGCAGACGAAGAGTTAAGCCAACTCACCACCGAACTTACTCTCGACCAAATTCATTATCAAAGTGATGCCGTTTACTGGAATGCTTCAGCCGCTTATGCCAGTCTTGAAGCTGCTGCTACATTTCAGGATATCATAAAGAAGCAGCACGATATTATTCAGGATCGTTTCGACGATGGCGCTATCAGCCGTACAGACCTGCTGATGATTTCCACCCGCCAGAAAGAAGCTGAATTGCAATATATCAAAGCCCGCCAGAATTATACCCTTGCCCTGCAACAACTGAACATTTTAATGGGAGCAGCACCCAATACTCCCGTTGATAGTCTAAGTGAAATCAGTATAGCCAGTGAACCCGTCGACATTCTTGGACTTGACGATGTACTTCCACGCCGTGCCGATTATGCCAGTACAACAGTAAACATTGCCCGAAGTGAAGCACAACGCCATGCCGCCCTCAGCAAGTATAATCCCCAGGTAAGTATGTTCCTTGCCACAGGTTGGGATACAGGTATCACATATATGGGACAGGAAATCCCCCATACTCCTGTAGCCGGAGTAAACGTCAGTATCCCCATCTTCCGTTGGGGAGCCCGTTTCAAGACAAACCGACAACAGAAAGCATTCATTGGCATCCAGAAGCTACAACAAAGTTATATTACTGATACTATTCTTGAAGAGCTCTCCGCCGCCACTACGAAACTGACGGAAACGGAGCAGCAAGTAAAGACTGCAAAGGAAAATATGGCTCTTGCCGAAGAGAACCTGGACCTTGTGACTTTCTCTTATAATGAAGGAAAATCCAGTATGGCAGATGTCTTGTCCGCACAATTGTCGTGGACACAGGCTCATACGAACCTGATTAATGCATATCTGGCAGAAAAAATGGCAGTGGCAGAATACAGAAAAGTGATTAGTGAATAAAAAATCAGGCGCGGATTACACGGATTACGCAGATCAGCTTTATTGCAACAAATTGCAACAAAAGAATCCGTGTAATTCGCGTAATCCGCGCCGTCTTCGTATCTATTCCCCTTATCCCAGGAACGAAATCAGCACACCCGCCGCTACAGCCGAACCGATTACACCGGAGATATTACTGGACATACAGTAATTCAGCACATGGTTCTTCGGGTCATACTTCGTAGCAATCTCATTGCACACACGGCTTGCCATAGGCACAGCACTCAATCCCGTTGCACCGATCAACGGATTTATCTTCTTCTTGCTGAACAGGTTGAACAGCTTCACAAAGAAGATACCACCCGTAATAGAAAGCGCAAATGCAAGGAAACCACCAATAACAATACCAATGGTTGTCCAGTTCAGAAATGCTTCGCTTGTCATAGTTGCGCCTACACTCAGTCCTAAGAAAATAGTTGCCGCATTCATAATGCTGTTGGCAGCCGCATCAAACAAACGACTGGTGTCCGCACCGATTTCCTTAATCAGGTTACCGAACATCAACATACCGATCAAAGGCACTGCCGTCGGTACAAAGAGAGCGACAATTGTAGTTACTGCTATCGGGAAAATGATTTTCAGTACACGCAGATTCTTGATTTCCGTCTTCGAAGGATAGAGCTTTTCCTGTTCCTTCATATTGATCATCAGTTCCTTCTTAGAGCAGAACAGCTTCACTACCAACGGAATAATCACCGGCACCAACGCCATGTAAGAATAGGCTGCAATAGCAATCGGACCCAACAGATGCGGAGCCAGCTTAATAGTCGTGAAGATAGCCGTCGGACCATCAGCACCACCGATAATGCCCAGTGCACCTGCCTCCTGTGGAGTGAAACCTATCATAACAGCACATAGCAGCACAGTGAAGATACCCAACTGTGCAGCAGCACCAAAGATAGAGAGACGCAGGTTGCGAAGCATCGGTCCGAAGTCCGTCAAAGCACCCACACCCATAAAGATGATGGGCGGCAAGAAACCTGTCTTAATCAACATATAGTAGATGAAGTTCATCAATCCCAAGTCATGTGCAATTTCATGCAACGGCATTTCCCAGATGTTCTTCAATACCCCATTTACCATTACCATTCCGTTTTCATCTGCCTGAATGACCCCCATATCACCACCGGGAAAGTTGGCGATAAGTACACCAAAAGCGATGGGCACCAGCAACAACGGTTCGTAGTGCTTCTTGATACCCAAGTACAGCAGAATGAAAGCAATGGCATACATCACCAGAAACGACGGGTCGGCAATGATATTGCTGAACGCCGTCATATCATAGAGTTTTGCAAATATTTCTTCCATCGCTGTTTATCCTATCTTCATTAATACATCATCTTCTGAAACAGTGTCCCCCGGAGTGGCACAAATAGCCGTAATTGTTCCGTCAAAGTCGGCACGGATGGCATTGTATGTCTTCATGGCTTCAATGTAGCAAAGCAAGTCACCTTTCTTCACCTTGTCGCCCACTTTCACCGGAGTTTCCTGTGCATTCTTCGTCAGGAAGAACTTACCTTCCAACGGAGCGATCACATCCTGACCTTCGCCTACGGGGGCTTCCACTTTCGCAGTAGCATTTGCCGGTAGGTCAATATCACCATAAGCCACCGTTACGCGATAAGCCTGTCCATCCACCTGTACGGTTAGCGTCTTCGGTTTAGCGTCATCCAACGGGGACTTATTAAGTTCCGCCTTCCGTTTTTCCACGTCTGCCAGGAAGTCTTCTTTCGCCTTGCCACTCTTGTATGCTTCGTATTGTGCCGGATGCATGGCATATTCGAAGAGTTCTTCATCATCTTCTCCCAGATCCCATTTATTCTCTTTCATCATCTTGCGATACTTGTCGAGCGCATCCGGATAATTATCCTGTGGATTTCCGGTGAAGAACTTACGGCCTTCACGTTCCGCTTTCTCCACGAGTTCAGGAGCCAGCGTACCCGGCAGTTTACCTGCCTTGCCCAACAACATATCCCAGATATCATCAGCAATCATACCCCAACGTTCCTTGCCTTTTTCCATGGCAATCACGTTCATCATCGCCAGATTCTTAACGTACTGGCTGAACGGAGTTACCAACGGAGGATAACCTACACGCGGCCATACATAAGCTACTTCGTTAAACAGCTTGATAAGCAACTGATCCTGCGTCATAAACGGCAAGTTACGTTTTGCCTTATATTTATTGATGGATTCCAGATTGGACTCCAGGTCGGCCATAAGGCTACCCATCATACCACCCGGAAGTCCCGGACCGATCAGCAGGGAGTTCATCAAGCGGTTTTTCGGACTAATGTACAGACCAAGAAAATCGTCCATAAATTCCTGAATCAATGCACGCACCTTCATATATGCTTCCATATTCACCTCAGGAACCTGGAAACCTGCATCTTTCAGCATTGCCTGCACGCTCAGCAAGTCAGCGTGTCCCGTACCCCATGACAACGGTTCCATACCCACATCGATATAATCGCAACCAGCCTCACAAACTTCAAGGATGCTTGCCATATTAAAACCAGGACCTGCATGACTATGATACTGGATAGGGATTTCAGGATGTGCCGCCTTGATATTTGCTACAATCTTACCCAATGATACCGGGCGTCCGATACCTGCCATATCCTTGATACAGATTTCATCGGCACCTGCCTTGATGAGCGTTAACGCCATATCCGTATAGTATTCTACTGTATGGATGGGCGAATGGGTGATACAGAGCGAACACTGTGAAATCATTCCGGCTTCCTTAGCGTAAGTGATGGAAGGAATAATGTTACGGGTATCATTCAGTCCACAGAACGTACGTGTGATGTCTGTCCCCTGTACTTTCTTCACTTTGTAAAACAGCCTACGTACATCCGCAGGCACGGGGCTCATGCGCAGACCATTCAATGCGCGATCCAACATGTGAGTTTGTATACCGGCTTCGTGGAACGGTTTCGTCCATGCACGTACAGCTTTATTAGGATTTTCACCAAACAATAAATTTACCTGTTCAAAACCTCCGCCATTGGTTTCTACCCGGGCAAAACAGCCCATTTCAACAATAGCTGGAGCAACCTTTACCAACTGGTCTACGCGGGGCACATATTTTCCGGCACTCTGCCACATGTCCCTGAACACCAAGCTGAACTTAATTTCTTTTTTCATACTAAATAAATAGATGTGTGTTTTTTATTAAAGATTATCATTTTACTTTCTCGACCTTGGCTACTTTACCCTTGCCTTGTGTCACCACTGTTACAGCGGCACTGATAGCAGCCAAAATATTTCCGGGAATCGCTGCGGAACCTTGCGCACCTTTCTTATCCGGCACCACCTCTTCGGGGGCATACTTGTTTACCAGAAGAATAAGTCCTTTACCTAAGTAGATTACAATCAGCAGGATAGCGAACACTGTCGTCATACCTACCACCATCAGCAGAAGCGCTGTGTTGAGATTTTCCATATTATAAATTATTAGTTATTCGGTCTGTTTTGCAAAAAATCGTCCGAAATTACGGATTTTTGATGAATTAAAATAGAAAAAGAACGATAAAATATGCTAAAACGAAAGTTCCCGTGCTCTCTCCTATCAAAAAGATTGCACGGGAACCATCTGTCACAAGTCACTGGATATCAAAAGATACTAACTTACAGAGCCGGGAGGATTAACCTAATGGATCACCCTCGATACCACCGTCACCGCCGGTATTTCCGCTATCGGTGTTGCCACCGGAAGTGGCGGTTTTACCCCACTCTTCCCAACAGATATTATTATCCACCATGCTGCGAGTAACAACCTTACTATTCACATCGCGTTCAACCTCGGGAATGAAACGGACGCGCACGCCCACGATCTGAGAGGCACTGACCTCCTTAGCAGTTTGTACTCCCTTCTTATTAGCAGCAGCCGTATAATAAAAAGTGCCAACTCCATCTATTTTCACCGTACGTCCCTGTGCCATATAAAGGGAGAGCACTTTTCCCAAGTTTTTGACGATAGCATAGGCATCACCACGGGTAGTGGTAGAAAAATATGCCAATTGATCCGCAACCTGATCGGTTGTAATGGCTTTACCCCATGTAATTGATTTAGGATACCACAAGCCATTGATTTTCTGTTGATTTTTCTTGTAAAACATAATTAATAATGTATTAAGTAAATATAGTTGCAAATGAACCAGCCATCATTGCTTTGACCGATCAGGTTAAGGACTGACCGAGGCCGCATCTCCTTATAATAAGAGATAATAAGAAAGAATTTCATCGCGAGGCCTCAACGATTAAACCTTTCGTTTTTCTCAAATTCGATGTTGCAAAGTTAGGATACACAAGAAGGAAAAGCAAGAAAACAGCCTCTACAATCTATTCCACCAATCTGCTATTAATCAGAACATTACAAAAAGTGAATCTCTACAATACAACAACAGGAGCAAGTACGGAAAATGAAGCAAACGATAAGTATCTCTACAAGGGAGGAAGCTAAAGAACTGATAATGAACAATAGGGAAACAAAGTATCTCTACAATATGAGTAAAAGAACTTTTCTTCTCTTTCTCTCTTTTAATTGCGCATAATTTCATTACTTTGCACCCTAATACTTAATTAATAAAAAATTGCTCCATAAATTAAATATATGTTCTATAGATTAATAACCCAAAAACGTAACGAATGGCTATGCTCTGCGGATTGCACAATCCGCGAATTGCTATCTTATATCAACCGAAAAGGAAGAATGCGCGATGCCCAGCTCGATGCCATAAAAACCTACCTGTTTCTCAAGATAGCATGCAAAAACCAACCTTTGTGGAAACTGTTCGTTAATGGAACATTCAATAGCATGGACTTAAGTACAATGCCGCTCACAGTAGAGGCACGCAATGTGCTGACAACCAACAAAGCCGCCGCTGCCTTGTTGGAATATGCCTTGCAGAAGGACAAGAGCGGACGACAGCTTGCTCCCGCATTGGAAACCTTCATCAAAGAACATGCTACAGAGATAGACTATGAAAAGGCTTTCAGAAAGATATTCTATGACGTAGCCTATACGGATTATCTGTTCAGCCTGCCCATGGGAGCCGGGAAAACCTATCTAATGGCAGCATTCATCTATATAGATCTCTACTTTGCACAGAATGAGCCAAGCAATCCTTGCTTTGCACATAACTTCATGATATTTGCTCCTTCCGGACTGAAATCATCCATTATCCCCAGCCTGAAGCATATCAAAGAGTTTGATCCGTCATGGGTAATACCTGAGCCTACTGCTTCACAGCTTAAGCGGCTAATCAAATTCGAGATACTGAACGAACAGAAATCAGCCAAGAAGAGTAATCTCATCAAAAACCCCAATGCGCAGAAGATAAACAATCACCAACCACTGGAGGACTTGATGGGATTAGTGGCCATTACCAACGCCGAAAAAGTAATATTGGACAGGGTGGATCAGGAAGAAGAGATTAATCTGTTCTCAGAAGAAGAATATAATAAGGTGAAACTTGCTAATGAATTGCGGAATATCATCGGACAATTACCCAATCTGGCCATCTACATAGACGAAGTGCACCATGCCGCCGATGGCGAAATAAAACTACGCAAAGTAGTGAACGAATGGACGCGCGCCCACTCGTTCAATGCTGTATTAGGCTTTTCGGGTACCCCCTATTTGGAGAAAGCGGAGAATGTAGTTTTGGGAGAAACATTCAGCATCAAAAATACAGACCTGGCCAACGTGGTGTATCACTACCCTCTCATTGAGGGGATCGGTAATTTCTTGAAAACACCTGAGGTGAAGTATGCCGATAATGAGACCGATATGATTGTCCGCAACGGAATTAAGGAGTTTTTGGAAAAATATAAAGCAACCATTTATCCGGACAAGACCCGTGCCAAGTTAGCCATCTATTGCGGACAGATAGAGACGCTGGAAGAACAGATTTATCCGCTCGCCGCCGAAATATCAGCTGCTTATGGACTGGACCCCGTGACAAGTATTCTGAAATATCATGGTGGAAACTCTAAATATCCACAGCCGGAAGGATCGGAGACAGAGTTCGCCTCACTTGACACTATCTTTTCCAAAATCAGAATAGTTTTGCTGGTACAAATCGGCAAAGAGGGATGGGACTGTAAGAGCCTCACCGGCGTAATCCTTCCTCAAAAAGGAGTATGCCCCACGAATATGGTGCTACAAACAAGTTGCCGCTGTCTGCGCCAAGTGCAGAAAAACCATGCGGAAACTGCCTTGATCTGGTTGAACAAATTTAATGCCGACACCTTGAACAAGCAGTTGAAACAACAACAGAACATCACTTTGCAGGAGTTCAGTGACAAGAAAACATATTCCTTCAAATCCATCGAACGATTTTCGCGCATGGAGCGAATGCAGGTGCCTCCCATTGACTTCTTCCAGTTAAAAGTTTCGTATCAGACATTAATCATCGACGAAGATACGCATACCGCAGAACGGCTGACAGACAAAGGCATATTGCGACAGGCCGAGTTGTCCATCATTCATCATCAAGACATGGAAGGGCACATCATAGGGCACTATGAAGAAGAAAGACAATCGAACCATGAAATCGCTTCTTTCAATCATTGGCTACAACTCATTGCCAAAGAAAGCTTTGGTACACTCTCCATTCCGGAACTAAGAAAATACGATAAAGAGTTAAACGGCATCTTTCGCCAGATCACACTCAAAGAAGGAAATTTCCTGTCTTTCAATCACTATTTTGACCACATGCAGATACGTTCTCTGATACGCCAAGCATTCGTCCCCAGGCGGGATTTTCGCACCAATGAAGAGATTGTGCCTGCCAAAGCTAACCTGCTGCAAATAGAAAAATTAGTTTCTCCGATTGAAGTGACCGATGACAGCCATTTCTACCCTTCACAAAAAGAAGTGAAAGAAGTGCTCCAATGGGATAATCATGCTGCTGACGCTCCACTTGCCCCTGAAGTGCAGGCTGCCATGAAAATATTGGAGGCACAAGGAATGGATACCTCATCGCTACACCCGCATGACCCACACCCCGAACGTAGGAAGACCTATCATTACCTTCCCTACCGTTTCGACAGCCCTCTGGAGAGAGAATATTTCTCGCAATCCGTCCTGCCCATAATCAAAAACAAGGAGCTGGAAATATACTTCAACGGTGATGACACCATAACCGAATTCAAGATTGACTGTTACAAACAGGCAGGCAAAGAATGGAGATACATAGGAAAATACGTCCCTGACTTCCTTCTCATCAGCCGCAATGCCGACAAGCAGATTCACAAAATCATTATCATTGAGACGAAAGGTGAAGGATTTGCCGCCAAGTTTGCAGATAAGCGCAACTTTATTGAGACCGAGTTCATCAAGAAGAACAACGAAAAGTTCGGCTATACACGTTTCAACTTCCTCTATCTGGAAGACACATTAAGCAGAGAGGAACAGGAAAGACGAACCCTGCGTGCAATCAATCAATTCTTTAACAACTAAAAATATATTCAAGATATGGCTATTAAATATGTACCCTATTTCCCGAATACACTGGAAGGCCAAGCATTGCTCGACAACTTTGTACGTACCAAACGCATCCTCCGCTATCGTGACAATGACAAAGTGATAGAACACATAAAGCGTGGCATGCCACTCTACGAAACAAAGTTAAAGGAAAAGAGGGGTGAAAACCCGGACGGAAACTTGATTATCCGTGGTGAGTGTGTTTCTGCCTGCGCCTACTTAAAAGATAAAGGTATCAGTGTGGATTTGGTATATATCGATCCCCCGTTCGCCAGTGGGGCAGATTATGCAAAGAAGGTTTATATAAGGAGGAACCCCAAAGTGGCGGAAGCAATGCGACAGGCTGAAACAGAACTGGATGTGGAAGAGCTGAAAGCTTTTGAGGAAAAGATGTATGGAGACATCTGGAGTAAAGAAGATTATCTAAACTGGATGTACGAAAATCTTATGGCTATCAAGAGTGTGATGAGCGATACGGCAAGTATTTATGTTCATCTGGACTGGCATATAGGGCACTATGTGAAGGTACTGATGGATGAAGTGTTCGGGGAAGATAACTTTCAACGCGAGATTATATGGGATATTCAGGTGTTATCCGGTTTCAAAACCATAGCACCTAACTGGATCAGAGGACATGATACCATTTTTTATTATTCAAAAGGAGAAGAGAGAATCTTTAATAAATTAAGACAACCCCATACAAAAGAATATCTTGACTCCTTTAATAAAACTGACGAAGAAGGCAGACGATATATGGTCGCACATGGCACTACAAGATATCAAGACGAAGTTGAAAAAAAAGGAAAGCCATTTGGTGATGTATGGAACGACATTATGTCATTTCAACAACAACCAACGTCAGATGAAAAAGTGGATTACGCTACCCAGAAGCCGGAATCTCTCCTTGAACGCATCATCAAAGCCAGCAGTAACGAAAGCATGGTAGTTGCCGACTTCTTCGGCGGCAGTGGAGTTACCGCCTCCGTATCTCACAAACTGAATCGTCGCTTCATCCATTGTGACATCGGCATCAACAGCATACAAACCGTCCGCGACCGCCTCATGGCTGCAAAGGCCGAATTCGACATTCTCGAAATAAAAGACGGCGTTTCACTCTACCGAAACCCCGTACAGACTATGGAGAAACTGAAAAGCCTGATTATCGGCCTTCGCAACGAAGATGCCTTGGACAAATTCTGGGAAGGCAGTATCATGGATACCAAATGCGGCATGATGCCTGTCTATCTGCCCAATCTGATGGACAGCAGCACCCGCCTGCTGGACAAACCACTGATGAACCGTATCATCCGCGAAGCCATGCCCGACTTGCCCGATGACGTAAAGCGCGTAATCGTCTATTACATAGACATCATCGATCGGAAAGAGATAGAGCAGTTTATCAAAGAGCAAGGCAACCCGCTCATTGAAATCGAACTACGCGACCTGAAACAGGTGCTCGACAACGTAGTAGTGGAAGACTATGCCGAATGGCAACTTGCGGAAACACAGGACAACCTGTTCAAAGGATGGCAAGTAGAAATCATACAGTTCCACAGCGACCGTGTACTTAAGAAGATAGAAGCCATCAACCTCAAAGGGGAGCAGCAAGTCGCGCAGTTCAATCTGAAGAACTCCGGCAAAGGTAAGGAAAAGAGACACTCCCCCATCACCATCAGCGATGAAGGGCTCGAAACCATCGAATGGATTAGCCTAGACTGCTCTACAGCCGACAAGGAGGGCATCTGGCACAGCAATAGTGAGGTAAAAATCGACAAGCTGGGCTACACTATCCGAAACGGCATAAAAACCAATGAGCTCTGGGATGCCCGTATCCGTTGTGACCACAAGCCTTTGAGAATGAAAATCCGTAACATCTGCGGAGACGAAACAGTATATACATTATAACCTGTATTAATCATAACAGGATTTAAAGGAGTTATCACTTTGTTAGGAATTAAAGCCAATAGTTTCTGCTTGGGTACAAGTTAAGTTTTATCGCAATCCTGTAAAAAACGCCCCCAAAGCGAAAATTACCATTCAGGTACAAAAATCCCCGTCAGAAACACTTCTCGACGGGGTATCCAAAGATAACGACAGAGGGTGCCTCACATAACGACAGAGGATACCTCACATAACGACAGAGGGCACCTCATATAACGACTGAGGGTACCTCCATCAAAACAAGAGATTCGGAAGCCTTTTTTTGTTGCTATATTTCGGTTATTCAGCACCCTTCCACCACCGCATCCACCGTTTCACCGTTGGCAAACAACGCCTCGTCCATCTGCAACAGCCTCTTCTTCAACCGGAACTTCTGCTGAGATACCGAAGCGGGCGACACGGCCGTCAACGTAGCAACCTGCGCGTTGGTAAAGTGCAACCGGATGAGCAGGCAAAGCTGAAGGTCGGCAGGCGTAAGTTTCGGGAAACGTCCGGCAAGGCGGGTGGTAAACCCTTCGTACACACGATCCGTGAGTGTTTGCAGGTATCTCCACTGTTCGTCCGTGAGGAACTTGGGATGACTGCGCAGTTGCCCCACTACCTCATCGCGGTCTATCAAGGCAGAAGTGAGTGCCTGTACCTGGCCATCCAACACGTGCGCACGCTCCCCCTCCTTCCGCAACAATTCCAGTTCGCGGGGGAAGGGACGCTTTTCATAATCCTTAAGGCGGGCACGAAGGGATGCGTTCTCATCGCACAAGTGACTGCCATGCTCCATAAGGTTCATCAATGACCGATGTACTTCTTCCCGTTCTTCATCCGTCAACGACATTTCCCTCAGGCACTCCTGCAATTCATTTTTTTCCAGTTCATTGTTGCTCAGACGTTGCTCATTCTCGCTCAAATCAATGAGGTAACGGCGATGCTTACGGTCGGTCGAAAACTTAATATTGCTTATGGAAAGCCATACGTTCAGGCCTATCATCAGAGCAGTAAATGCTCCCCAGAAGAATTGCTTCCGCTTATCGGCAGGCATCAGGCGGACGCGCTTTCCGTCGGAGAGTTCCTTCACCCTGTTATATTCACGATGCAGTTCGGAAAGCAGACGGGCGGTTTGGGCACTATCGGCGACACCGGCTTGTACTAAAGAGTCGGCACGGACAAGGGATTGTTCATAATCGAGCATGGTTTTACTGACAGGGGCAGTGCAAGCCGTCAGCCCCAGAAGAAAAAGAAAGGACAAAAAGAATAGCATATATCCGCTTTTCATAATCAATGTTTTGTCGTAGTTTTTATAATCAACACATATCAATCTTAGTGTCACAAAGGTAATGCTTTCTCTACATAATAAACAAAAAAGGCACAAAGTTTTTCGTTACTTTATGCCCCCTATCTATCTTAAAACAAGAAAAATCAGAACTCACTTGTAAAGTGGAACTTAATATTTTTAAAGTCCATCTGCGCCATCTGCAACACATAACCGCTATCAGCCAAGAATACATCCCTACCCTCACGATCCTTTGCCATATACTGATACTTGCGCTTTTTAAAGGCTTCCAGCTCTTCCGGATTATCACTCTCTATCCAGCAAGCCTTATACAAGCTCAACGGTTCCCAACGACACTTCGCACTGTATTCATTCTCCAAGCGATACTGGATAACCTCGAACTGCAACTGCCCTACCGTACCGATAATCTTACGCCCATTGAACTGATTGACAAACAACTGCGCCACACCCTCGTCCATCAACTGGTCGATACCCTTGGCAAGCTGTTTCTGCTTCATCGGGTCAGCATTCTCGATATACTTGAACATCTCCGGTGAGAAACTCGGTAAACCACGGAAATGAAGCATCTCCCCTTCCGTCAGCGTATCACCAATCTTAAAAGTACCGTTATCCGGCAAACCGATAATATCGCCTGCCCAAGCCTCGTCAACGGTTGTCTTGCGCTGTGCCATGAACTGCGTGGGCGAAGAAAAACGCATCGTCTTCCCATGACGTACATGCAGATAAGGAGTATTACGTGTGAATTTACCGGAACATATCTTGCAGAATGCAATGCAAGAACGGTGATTCGGGTCAATATTTGCCGTAATCTTAAACACAAAACCGGTAAATTTCGGTTCTTCCGGTTCCACTTCACGTTCTTCCGCCTGCACCGGACGAGGGCTTGGGGCTATTTCCACAAAGCAATCCAGCAGCTCCTGTACACCGAAATTATTCAGAGCCGAACCAAAGAATACAGGCGCCACTTCCCCTTTCAGGTATTCTTCCTTATCAAATTCAGAATATACTCCATCTATCAACTCCAACTCACCACGTAATTTATCAGCCAGTTGCGCACCGATTTGCTTATCCAGTTCTTCGGTATTGATATCTACCTCCACCTTTTCCGTCACTACCTGCTTGGAAGGCTGAAAAAGGTTCAGATTCTGCTCATAGATGTTATAAACTCCCTTAAAACGCACACCACTTTCGATAGGCCATGTCAACGGACGCACATGAATAGCAAGTTCTTCCTCCAGCTCATCCAGCAAATCGAAAGGATCTTTGGCCTCACGGTCCATTTTATTGATGAATATAATAACCGGCGTATTACGCATACGGCACACTTCCATCAATTTACGGGTCTGCGTTTCCACACCTTTTGCACCATCCACAACGATGATAACGCTATCTACAGCAGTCAGCGTGCGGTAAGTATCTTCGGCAAAGTCCTGGTGACCGGGAGTGTCGAGGATATTAATCTTATAATCTTTGTAATCGAACTCCATCACAGAGGTAGTTACAGAAATACCACGCTGTTTCTCTATATCCATCCAGTCGGATGTAGCCGTTTTCTTTATCTTATTGCTCTTTACAGCACCCGCCACCTGAATCTGTCCACCGAAAAGCAACAGTTTTTCAGTCAATGACGTTTTACCGGCATCCGGATGCGCGATAATCGCAAAGGTCCGTCTTCTTTCTATTTCGTTATTATTTGCCATATATAAATAGGTATAATATTATTATTGGGCATTCAGTTTATCAATACATACTTTCAGGCTTTCTTCCCAATGTGGAATATGAATCCCGAAAGTATTTTTTATCTTTGTCTTATCCAATACGGAATAATGCGGACGTGGAGCCTTTGCCGGATATTCATCCGTATGCAACGGACTAACCTTACAAGTCGTAATGCCTGCAATGCGGTGAATGGCAACTGTAAAGTCATACCAAGAACATACACCCTCATCGCTGAAATGATAAATCCCAGGTATAATTCCCTGATTGATGGCTGCATAGATGGCAACAGCCAGGTCTTTTGCATACGTCGGTGTACCGATCTGGTCGAAAACAACTCCCAAAGATTCACGTTCACGTCCCAGACGAATCATCGTTTTCACAAAATTGTTTCCATAAATAGAGTATAACCAGGCAGTGCGAATCACCATCGCCTTCTCGCAGTTCTGCATGACTTCCTTCTCTCCGCCCAGTTTAGTGAAGCCATAAACTGAATTAGGACACGGCATGCAATCTTCTTTATAAGGTATATGCGCCGTACCGTCGAATACATAGTCCGTAGAAACTTGTATCATTGCAGCACCATAAGCCTGTGCAGCACGTGCCAGTATTCCCGGAGCCTCCTCATTCAGTTTGCGGCATAGTTCTTCGTTATCCTCTGCCTTGTCAACCGCCGTAAAAGCGGCACAATTTACTACGACATCAATCTGATTGCCGGCAATGCATGCCCGTACAGCGTGTTCGTCACAGATATCCAATTCCTGTACGTCAGTAAAAAAATAGGTGTGTTGCGGATTCTCTTTTGCAAGAACTTGCATCTCGTTGCCAAGTTGTCCGTTGGCTCCGGTTACTAATATTCTCATCTCTATATTTAGATTCTATTAATTACAATTCACGATTAAAACTACGATCCCTCATCACCCTGTCACTTTATCACTCTTCCAGCTTTAACTCCCCCTTCTTGTCCTTCTCATTATAGTTGGCAAGCAAAGATATGAAACTGCTGATAACCTCTATTGCCTTCGCCGTTCCCGGTGTTATTTCCTTCTTCTGCAAACGCAACAGCAGAACACCATACAAAGCTTCGAAACATGTTTCCAATTCCGGTTCATCCTTCTTCCCGCTCTTTTGACGCAACTCTACAATAAAAGGCAGTGCTTTGAAATAAGCCGCACTATAATAAGGGTACTTGGGTGATGATAGCAATTCGCCATGCAACTCCGTCAGGTTTATCACTACATTACGGTTGATTTGCAGATGCCCTTTCTCCTTCACACCTTCGATACGCATCATATCAATCAGATTTCCATACCATTCCTCCAATGCAGGGCGCTCTTCTTCGGGATAACGGGAAATAATATTTTCGCGGATTTTATCTATATCGCAACCGTTGGCACGTATCAAATCTTCCACCTGCCACATATATATAAGGTATTCTGCGATATTCTTCGCTTTCAGTTGTTGTGCTATCTTCATGATTTTATGTTTCTTGTCAGTAAAGTGATTCGCCCATCAGCGTAAACACCAATCCAAACACAGACACAACAATGACAATGCCTCCGATGATACGGTTCAATATCCAGATGCCGCGCAGGTTGAACTGTGTACGGACTTTATTCACAAAGAAAGTAATACCGAACCACCACGCCAATGCTCCCAATGCAATAGCCAAGTATCCGGTGACTGCCTCAAACACCAGCACCCCTTCGCTGACAAAGGCAAAGCGTGCAAAGAGTCCGATAAACAGGAAAATAATAAGTGGATTGGATAGTGTGACGGCGAATGCCGTTATGAAGTTATGAAAATAAGAACCTTTATTAGTAGAAACAGGGCGAATGGACGAAACAGGATTACTACGGAACGTATAAATACCGAAAGCTAACAACATGATACTTCCGAACAACTGCAAATAAAAGATATTTTTATTGACGTAATCGAATACGAAACTCATTCCGTACCCTGTCAGCAGAGCGTAAGCAATGTCACTCAACGAGGCTCCCAGTCCTGTTATGAAACCATACCAACGCCCCTTATTCAACGTACGCTGAATGCACAGCACGCCGACAGGCCCCAACGGAGCAGACACAACTACCCCGATAATAAAGCCCTTCCATAATATATCGAATATGGTCCTTATTTCAATCATGGCTGCAAATATCGTACTTTTTTGTGAGACGAACCAATTGTGTTAACGTTTTTTCGACTGATTAGCATAAAACACCTAATACTTTACACTACTAAAGCGAAAAAGTGACAAATAACAGGCTATTCTTAGACAGACACGTTGTGCATGTTTAGAGGTGAAAAGTCTTTTATAAGAAAATGAATTTGCAAGTCGTTTTACAGAGAATGAAAATAGAGACATTTTAGTTTGACATTGTAAAAAACATGCATTTATTACGGAGATTTATTTAAACATAAAAGCTGATTATAGAATAGTTACTTGAGCACCGGTTAAAAGAGCGTACATAAAGTAGAATACAAGCGACTCTTAGCATCCTATTATTTTACATAAAAGCAATATGGAAAGTTCAGATAAATTTTATTTTAGAAGTCAAACAAAAGGATAATTCAGTACAGATATTATTAAATAACCAACTTAAAAGAATAAAAAGACAACTTTCAATAGCTTTATATCAAGATTTATATTATCTTTGTATCGTCAATTAATACAAACAGAAAAGACATGCTTATGAAAACAGCTCATCAATTAAGGAATCTCTTATTCATTACACTACTTGCACTTGCCAGTTGTATGAACAATGATGTATACAATCCTGACAGCAAACCAGACAATGAACCTGACAATGGAAATGTCACCGATCTTACTATTCCCTCAGATTTTCTATGGTCAACCACTGCCCAAGTTGCCGTTCACGTAACTATCGGCAATAATACGCCCCACACTTATACTATCTCCATCTACCCACAAGGAGCAGACGAGGAGAGTTTGCCTGTAGCCATTGGCACAGCCAGTTTCAACTACCCATATAACAAAGAAATCACACTACCTGCCAGCGATACGATAGTGGCCGTAACCCAAACATTACACTATACAGACGGTAGCCAAATGACATTGGAATGCAATGTCCCTATAGTCAACAAGAAAGCAACATTACATCTGGGAGAGTCCGGCAACACAGTCTCGTCCACCCGTTCTCCCAACATAACCACACGTAGTGATGATGACCTGGAAGATTGGAATAAAGCAAAAGAGTTAACAACTGACATCACAGAGATAAATAAGGGCGAAGAATACAAAGTTTCTACCGGGAACATGGTTAACTTGAATGATAACATCAACATTATGGAAGGCGGTAAAATTTATATTGCAGGAACATTAAACATTTCAGCAAAGAACGCATTTCAGAACCATAAAGATGCCAAATTTATCATCTTAAGCAAGGAACAGTCCAAAGGAGAAGCAGCGGGGATTCTTCAATGCTTTGGCGACTTCACTGTTAAGAATGAATTTGAAATAGAGAATTACGGTACAATGACAGTAAACGGAACACTCGCCATTGAAAATGGTGGTGAAATAGATAACTATGGATGCCTTCACGCCGAAAAAATAGAATTGGATGGTAACGGAAAGGATGACTCATTACTTGAAATAAAAGAAAGGGGATACGTTTTCTCCAAAACAATGTGGATGCAAAAAGCCACTTTAGAAATGGAAAAGAACTCTCTTTTAGAAATTGAGGAAACTTTAGAGTTAAAAAACGACTGTGAAATAGAGGGAGATGATGATGGCAAATGGGCGGTAGTCAAACTAACGGATGCAACAGTAATAAACGAACACAACGGTAAAACCCCACAAATTAAAAATAAAGTATTCATCGTATGCGACCACAACAATGGGGAAAAGCCGAAAAACATTTATTTGGAAGACGGTGCCCAATGGGGGAATACGAAAGCTGCTGCCAACGCAGGGGTGAAAACAACAGGCTCCGATTGTGCTCCCGCCTACAAACCGGAGGAAGGGGGTACCCCGGAAGAACCCGGTAATGATAAAGAATATACTTTAGGGCAGTATACCTACGCCTTTGAAGATCTGTGGCCCAACTTTGGCGATTACGACATGAATGATATTGTACTGGTTACCAAAGTTACACTAAAAGCTACAGCTAACTACGTAACCCAAGCCACACTGAAGTGTAAACTTGCCGCCATCGGAGCAAGCAAACGCATTTCCGCAGGAGTACAGTTGGACGAACTCACTGCCGGCGATATTAGCAGTATTCAATATGATACAAGTAATAACTTCACAGAAAATATGTTCAAAACCAATGCCAACGGCACTGAACAAGGACAAACTTTAGCAGTTATACCTCTGTTCGACCATGCGCATGCTTTTGCAGGTTATAACGGCACTCCCATCGTAGGTACCTATAAGGACGCTGAATTCAATCCTAAAGAATTCACCGTAACCATTCATTTCAAAGAGAACAGTGTGGAAGAATCCAAATTGGCTTTAAACAAATTGAACTTCTTCATCACTTGCAATGCAACACAAGGCAAACGTATGGAAATCCACCAGATCAATGGAAAAGCAACCGACTTGTTCGACACATCCGCCATTGGCGGAGTGGTTGCATCCCCCAATACCCCATTCAGGGCAAAGGGTAATTTCTGCTGGGTCATGATAATCCCCGGTGAATTCAGCTTCCCACTAGAGGGCAACAATCTCCGCCAATCTTTTGAGAATTTCGAGCTATGGATTGCCAATCCGGATTACGATTGGTACAACCATCCTTTCCCTGACAAAGTAAAACAATAAAGGATTCCCGATAAAAACGCATGCAAGCAAATCTGCATGCGTTTTTTATTTCCATTTCTTTCTCTCCCCCAACGATTTTATGTATCTTTGCGCCAAAGAAAAAAAGCCGGTATCTCCCGTAAGTGCTTCCTTGCCTTTTTCGGAGTACCTCAAGCATAAATCATAAATTATAAATCATAAATATTCAGTATGATTCTTTTTTTCAAGACCCCATCCAAGAGCGTGATAGCCGTAGAATGTGACCACGCACTCACCCAGGCAGAAAGCGACAAACTCTGCTGGCTTTTTGGAGAAGCCACCCCCGAAAGTGAAGACAACCTGAAAGGACATTTCGTTGGTCCGCGCCGCGAAATGATTACTCCTTGGAGTACGAATGCCGTAGAAATCACCCAGAACATGGGATTGAATGGCATTACCCGTATTGAAGAGTATTTCCCCGTAAAGGACGAAAACGCCGACCGTGACCCGATGCTGCAACGCATGTACAAAGGTTTGGACCAGGATGTATTCACCACTAACCGTAAGCCGGAACCGATCGTCCATATTGAAGACCTGGAAGCTTACAATGAGAAAGAAGGTCTGGCACTCTCAAAAGAAGAGATGGACTACCTTAAGAAAGTAGAGCAAGACCTCGGACGTAAGTTGACAGACTCCGAAGTGTTTGGTTTCGCTCAAATCAACTCCGAGCACTGCCGTCACAAAATCTTCGGTGGAACGTTCATCATCGACGGTGTGGAACAAGAGTCTTCCCTCTTCCAGATGATTAAAAAGACCACTCAGGAAAATCCGAATAAGATTATTTCAGCCTACAAAGACAACGTAGCTTTTGCAGAAGGTCCGGTAGTTGAGCAGTTTGCTCCGGCAGATCACTCCAAGCCTGATTTCTTCCAGGTGAAAGATATACAGAGTGTTATCTCACTGAAAGCTGAAACACATAACTTCCCTACCACTGTGGAACCGTTCAACGGTGCTTCTACTGGTACAGGTGGTGAGATCCGTGACCGTATGGGCGGTGGTAAAGGTTCCTGGCCGATTGCCGGAACTGCTGTCTATATGACTTCTTATCCCCGCACGGACGAAGGACGTCCTTGGGAAGAAATATTGCCGGTACGCCAATGGCTGTACCAGACTCCGGAACAGATTCTGATCAAGGCATCCAATGGTGCCAGCGACTTCGGTAATAAGTTTGGCCAACCATTGATTTGCGGTTCGGTACTTACTTTTGAACATAAAGAGAACGACGAAGTTTATGGTTACGATAAAGTAATCATGCTCGCCGGTGGTGTAGGTTACGGTACAAAACGTGACTGCTTGAAGGGTGCTCCCGAAGCCGGAAACAAAGTCGTCGTGATCGGTGGTGACAATTATCGTATCGGTTTGGGAGGCGGCTCCGTATCTTCAGTAGATACCGGACGTTACAGCAGTGGTATTGAACTGAACGCCGTACAACGTGCCAACGCCGAAATGCAGAAACGTGCCTACAACGTAGTACGTGCCCTCTGCGAAGAAGAAACTAACCCGGTGGTGTCCATCCACGACCACGGTTCGGCAGGACACGTGAACTGTCTCTCCGAATTGGTGGAAGAATGTGGTGGTTTGATCGACATGAGCAAGTTACCCGTAGGTGACCAAACTTTGTCAGCTAAAGAAATCATCGCCAACGAAAGCCAGGAGCGCATGGGATTGCTGATTGAAGAAGAAGCCATCGAGCATGTACGTAAAGTAGCTGAACGCGAACGTGCTCCGATGTATGTGGTAGGTGAAACTACCGGCGACCATCGTTTTGCCTTCCAACAAGCTGACGGTGTACGTCCGTTCGACCTTGCCGTGGAACAGATGTTCGGTTCGTCTCCCAAGACTTACATGATAGACAAAACCGTAGAGCGTCACTACGAAATGCCAAAATACGAACAGTCCAAGTTGCATGAATACCTGACGAATGTATTGCAATTGGAAGCCGTTGCCTGCAAAGACTGGTTGACTAACAAAGTAGACCGTTCCGTAACAGGCAAGATTGCCCGCCAGCAATGCCAAGGCGAATTGCAGTTACCGCTGAGTGACTGCGGTGTGGTTGCCCTCGACTATCGTGGCGAAAAAGGTATCGCTACCTCATTGGGACATGCGCCACAAGCTGCATTGGCAGATCCGGCAGCCGGTTCGGTACTTTCTGTAAGCGAAGCGTTGACCAACCTTGTATGGGCTCCTATGGCTGAAGGAATGGACAGCATTTCCCTCTCTGCCAACTGGATGTGGCCTTGCCGCTCACAAGAGGGTGAAGATGCACGCCTCTACACCGCTGTAAAGGCATTAAGTGATTTCTGCTGTGCACTGCAAATCAACGTGCCTACCGGAAAAGACTCTCTCTCCATGACTCAGAAATATCCCGACGGTAGCAAGGTGATTGCTCCGGGAACCGTTATTGTTTCGGCAGGCGGTGAAGTATCCGACGTGAAGAAAGTTGTTTCTCCTGTACTGGTAAACAACGAAAAGACAACCATTTATCATATTGATTTCAGTTTCGATACATTGAAACTGGGTGGTTCGGCTTTTGCACAGTCATTGGGCAAAGTAGGTGACGAAGTACCTACCGTACAAGATGCCGAATATTTCCGCGATGCTTTCCTTGCTGTTCAGGAGTTGGTAAACAAAGGATTGATTCTTGCCGGACATGATATTTCTGCCGGAGGTTTGATTACAACTCTGCTTGAAATGTGTTTTGCTAATGTAGAAGGTGGTATGGAGATCAACCTCGACAAAATGAAAGAACACGATCTTGTGAAAATTTTGTTTTCCGAGAATCCGGGTATCGTGATCCAGGTAAGCGACAAGCACAAAGAAGAGGTTAAACAGATATTGGAAGATGCCGGTGTGGGTTATGTGAAAATCGGTAAGCCGACTGACGAACGCCACATCCTCGTATCCAAAGATGATGCTACTTACCAGTTCGGTATCGATTATATGCGTGATGTATGGTATTCTACTTCTTACCTACTCGACCGCAAACAATCTATGAACGGCTGCGCTAAAAAACGCTTCGAAAACTATAAGATGCAGCCTATGGAATTCGCTTTCATGCCTGATTTCAAAGGTAAACTCTCTCAATACGGTATTGATCCGGACCGTCGTACCCCGACAGGTATCCGTGCAGCAATTATCCGCGAGAAGGGTACGAATGGCGAACGCGAAATGGCCTACTCACTGTATCTGGCAGGATTCGATGTGAAAGACGTTACAATGACCGACCTTATCAGCGGACGCGAGACACTGGAAGATGTGAACATGATTGTTTACTGCGGTGGTTTCTCCAACTCCGACGTACTGGGTTCTGCCAAAGGTTGGGCAGGTGCTTTCCTCTTCAACCCGAAAGCTAAAGAAGCTCTCGACAAATATTACGCTCGTGAAGATACACTTTCACTGGGTGTTTGTAATGGCTGTCAGTTGATGATGGAACTGAACCTCATTAACCCGGAACACAAGAAGAATGGCAAGATGCTTCACAACGAATCTCATAAATTCGAATCCAGATTCCTGGGACTTACTATTCCTACAAACCGCAGTGTAATGTTCGGTTCGCTAAGCGGAAGCAAACTCGGTATCTGGGTAGCCCATGGAGAAGGTAAATTCTCTTTGCCTTACGATGAAGATAAATACAACGTAGTGGCTAAATATAGTTATGATGAATATCCTGCCAATCCGAATGGTTCGGACTACTCCATTGCTGCAATAGCAAGTTCCGACGGACGTCATTTGGCTATCATGCCTCACTTGGAGCGTTCCATATTCCCATGGCAGAACGGTTGTTATCCTGCCGACCGCCTGCACAGTGATCAAATTACTCCATGGATGGAAGCCTTCGTCAATGCACGTAAATGGGTAGAAGAAAAGACAAAGTAGTTCTGACTACAATTTATAAGTGATGTACAGGCGCAGGTTATAATATACAACTTGCGCCTGTTTTCGTCTAAACAATACGAGGTATCGGACACTATTCTTCTACATTCGTTTTGCTTTTATCAAACAAAATGCATATTTTTGCGTTAATTTCACAAAAGCTTCCAACAACAAACGACCGTAACTGTTATGAGAAAACTCGTCCTTTTCTTTGTATTCACATATTTTTCTGCCCTATGCATCGCCCAAACATATAAATATCTCGGCGTAGAAGATGGCTTAAGTAACCGTAGGGTATACGCCATCCAGAAAGGGCCAAAAGGTTATATGTGGTTTCTTACGCATAATGGCATCGACCGCTATGACGGAAAAAACTTCAAGCAATACCGGCTTATAGACAGTGAAATAGAGGTCAATTCTATGTTAAATCTGAGTTGGCTCTATGTTGGCACGGATGGAACACTTTGGGAAATAGGTAAGAAAGGAAGAGTATTCCGCTATGATGCCAAACATGACCGCTTCCAGTTAGTATACAAATTACCGGATGAAGTGGTAAAAGGAAATCCGACTCCTGTAAGTTACGGCTTTATCGACAGTAATAACATTGTATGGCTCTGCAATGAAGAAGCGCTATACCTCTATGATGTCGACACCGGCAAAACCAGCGTTATCAAAAATCATATTGGTGAAAGTATCACGGATATCGAACAGATTGATTCTGAACATTACTTCATCGGTACGGATGTCGGTATACATCATGCCGAATTAAAAGACAACGTTCTCAATCTTTCTCCTTGTCATTGGCTGGATAACCTGAAAATGCAAGTCAACGAACTATATTTTCATAAAGAAAGTCGTAAACTCTTTATCGGTACCTTCCAAAAAGGTCTTTATTTGTACGACATGAACATCCATCAAGCTATCAAGCTCAATGCCGGTTTGGAAGATGTCAGTATTACCCGTATAAAAGCTTTCAACGATAAGGAAATATTGATAGCCACTGATGGTGCAGGCGTATATAAAATGAATGTGGATAGCTACAAGTGCGATCCTTACATTGTAGCGGACTATAACAGTTATAACGCCATGAACGGCAACAGTATCTATGATCTCTATGTTGATGGTGACCGTATCTGGATGGCTAATTATCCTATCGGCATCACGGTACGCAATAATCAATACGCCAGTTATCAATGGATTAAACATTCCATTGGCAATAGGCAATCACTTGTTAATGATCAGGTAAATGCGATCATTGAAGATCACGAGGGTGACTTATGGTTCGCTACCAACAACGGTATCAGCCTGTACTCCACTCAAACCAAGCAATGGTACTCGTTCCTCAGCGTATTCGATAATGGGAATGTTACTAAGAATCATGTTTTTATTTCTTTATGTGAGATTTCACCGGGTATTATTTGGGCAGGCGGATACAGTTCAGGCATTTATCAAATCAACAAAAAACAAATGAAAGCGGAATTCTTCACTCCTTCTACATTTAGTGACAGTGATATCCGCCCAGACAAATATATACGTTCTATTATGAAAGATTCTGCCGGCAACATCTGGTCCGGCGGCTATTACAATCTAAAACAAATTGATATTTCACGTAAGAACATACGTGCATATCCGGGACTGAACGGCATTACGGACATTATAGAAAAGGACGAGAAACATATGTGGATAGGTACTGCCACAGGTCTGTATTTATTAGATAAAGAGAGCGGTGAATTTCAATATATATCAATGCCGATAGAATCTTTTTATATCAATGCACTTTACCAATCGGACAACGGTTTGCTATATATAGGAACCAGTAATTCCGGACTACTCATTTATGATTATGAGAACAAATCGTTCGAGCACTTTCATAAAGATAATTGCCCTTTGATTTCCAACAATATATATACGATTCTTTCAGATGAAGACCAAAGTATTCTGTTGAGTACCGAAAACAGTCTTACAAGTTACTATCCAAGTGAAAAAGTATTCCATAACTGGACTAAGGAGCAAGGATTGAAAAGTGACCATTTCAATTCTGCATCAGGTGTATTGCGGAAGAATGGAAACTTCATTCTCGGAAGTACGGACGGAGCTATAGAATTTCATAAAGACATGATGATTCCACGAAATTACAAATTTCAAATGATATTCAGCGATTTACGTGTATTCTATCAGACCGTTTACCCTGGTGACGAAGGCTCACCGCTGGAGGTTGACATAGATGAAACCAAAGTATTGAAACTAAAATATAATCAGAATATATTCTCTTTGCGAATATCTTCCATTAACTATGATTACCCGTCTCTGATTTTGTATTCCTGGAAATTGGAAGGCTTTTATGACGGATGGAGCCGTCCTGAAAAAGACTGTTTGATCCGATTCACTAACCTAAATCCCGGAAAGTATACACTACGGGTACGTGCCATTTCCAGTGAAGACAGGCGAATCGTTCTTGAAGAACGTGACATGGATATTATGATAGAACAACCAATATGGCTCAGCATCTGGGCTTTATTACTTTATGCTCTTGTTATTGCAGCAATTGTTACTATAACTTTACGTGTCATCATCTTACGTAAACAACGAAAAACTTCGGATGAAAAGATACGCTTCTTTATCAATACAGCGCACGATATCCGTACTCCGTTAACATTGATCAAAGCTCCTTTGGAAGAACTCAGCGAAAAGGAAGATCTGACACCAGGCGGACGTAGTAATATGAATACTGCCATACGAAATGTGAATGCCCTGCTGCGTCTTACGACTAACCTAATCAACTTTGAACGTGCAGATACTTATTCCAGTGCTTTGTATGTATCAGAATACGAACTGAGTACATATATGGAAGAAATGATCAATGCTTTCCGGGCTTATGCAGATGTCAAACGTGTCAGCCTGACATACGAAAGCAACTTCCGCTATATGAATGTCTGGCTCGACAAAGATAAAATGGACTCTATTCTGAAGAATTTGATTTCCAATGCTTTGAAATATACACCGGAAGGTGGTAGCGTACATATTTTTACAGCTGAAACTGAAGATAACTGGAGCGTTGAAGTAAAGGATACGGGTATCGGCATTCCGGCTTCCGAACAAAAAAAGCTCTTCAGAATGCATTTTCGGGGTAGTAATGCCATAAACTCAAAGGTTACAGGCAGTGGTATCGGCCTGCTATTAGTATGGAAGCTCGTCCGTCTGCATAAAGGTAAAATTAACTTCAGCAGTACGGAGGGTAAAGGTTCCTGCATTAAGGTTATATTCCCGAAAAAAGAAAAATATTATCGCAAAGCCGTTCACAGTCCGAAACCGGGAAGTGAGAAAGTGGTTTATGCAGAATCAGGTGTACCTAAGAATATTTCTTTAAGTACTGTTTACGATACTGCCAGACAGAGACAACAACAGAACGACGATCTCCCTAAAATCTTAATCGTAGAGGATAATGACGAACTGAGAGAGTATTTGCGCAATACACTGTCGGATGATTATACCATACAAGTATGCAGTGACGGTAAGCAGGCACTTGACATCGTTAAAGAATACATGCCTAATATGATCATTTCGGATATCATGATGCCCGAAATGCGTGGAGATGAATTGTGTCACAAGTTGAAGAATGATATTGAAACATCACATATCCCTATCATATTACTTACAGCACTGAATAATGATAGAAATATCATTGAAGGATTGAAGACAGGAGCAGACGAATACATCGTGAAACCATTTAATATTGGAATTCTTCGTGCTACGATAGCTAATATCCTTACTAACCGTTCCTTATTACGCCATAAATATGCCAATCTGGAACTGAACGATGAAGAGAGTGACACAGCTTGCATCAACTGTTCCACCGATATTGACTGGAAATTTATTTCTACTGTCAAGAAGAGTGTGGAAGACAATATGGATAATAGTTCCTTTACAGTTGACGTACTCTGTAACTTACTGAATATGAGTCGCACCAGCTTTTATAACAAAATAAAAGCTCTGACTGACCAAGCCCCGGCAGATTATATCCGACCGATACGCCTGAAACGTGCCGCCCAGTTACTGAAAGAGCAACAACACAGTATAACTGAGGTTGCCGAAATGACGGGATTTAGTGATGCAAAGTACTTCCGTGAAGTATTTAAAAAGCATTTTAACGTCAGCCCAAGCCAATATGCGAAACAGAAAGAAGAAGATAATAATGGTAAGATGATATAATAACATGAATATTTACTTCGAGGCATTCGGCCTCTTTTCTAAGATAGGACTCTTTACTATAGGAGGCGGCTATGCTATGGTGCCATTGATAGAAGAAGAGATTGTAGATAAACGGAAATGGATTGCCAAAGACGATTTCATTGACTTACTTGCTATTTCCCAATCAACCCCCGGCATTCTTGCAGTCAACATTTCTATTTTCATCGGATATAAGCTAAGGGGAATTCGCGGAAGTATAGTTACCACTTTAGGTACTATATTACCGTCATTCTTCATAATTCTTGCCATTGCGTTATTCTTCCATAACTTCAAAGACAATGTCATTGTTGAACGTATCTTTAAAGGTATTCGTCCGGCAGTGGTTGCATTGATCGCCGCTCCTACATTCAGTATGGCAAAATCAGCCAAGGTAAACCGATACAATATCTGGATACCCGTCGTGTCAGCATTGGTCATCTGGTTACTGAACTTCTCCCCTATTTGGGTAATTATCATTGCCGGTGTGGGAGGATACTTGTACGGACGATTGCGTCGTCCGAAAGTTGAAAGTTGAAAATTGGCTGCGTATCATAAATCATAAATTATAAATCATAATTCTCCCATGCTTTATTTACAGTTATTCTATACATTCTTCAAAATCGGTTTGTTTGGCTTTGGTGGCGGATATGCCATGCTTTCTATGATACAGGGTGAAGTGGTCACCCGCTATGGCTGGTTGACATCACAAGAATTTACGGATATTGTGGCTATCAGTCAAATGACGCCTGGACCTATCGGAATCAATTCGGCAACGTATGTAGGTTTCACAGCTACCGGAAGTGTATGGGGCTCTATCATTGCCACTCTTGCAGTGGTGCTTCCCTCATTCATATTGATGTTAGCCATCAGTAAATTCTTCCTGAAATATCAGAAACATCCGGTTGTAGAAGCCGTATTCAGTGGATTGCGTCCAGCAGTGGTCGGATTGCTGGCATCAGCAGCATTGGTCTTGATGAACGCAGAAAACTTCAGTTCACCTAAAGAAGATATGTACTCGTTTATTATTAGCTGCCTCATTTTCCTAGTAGCCTTTGTAGGAACCAGGAAATATAAAATCAATCCTATACTAATGATTGTAGCTTGCGGAATAGCAGGGCTTATATTATATCAATAAAAAAGGTGAAGCTTATAGCTTCACCTTTTTTGCAACTGTTTTCGATTCATTATGCAGTCGGTCGAGTGCCGTCACCACATAACGATATTTTGTTTTCCCATTCTCATACGGCAATTTATAAAAATTATCGCGCGTAATAGCTACGATATGGGAAGGATCACTGATATCCACTTTCTCTTTTGCACCGAAGCGGTAAATCACATATTGAACAGCACGGTTCATTTCATCTTTGTACTTCGGGGCTGTCCAGAACAAAAGATACCCATCTGCTGTCCACACTGGTTTTACCTTACGCACTTTGTCAGGTGCTTCATTATCCATGAAATCGAATACCGGCGGTAAAGCAGGATATTTATGATATTCAGCAATCAAAGCATCGCGATATTTCCCCGCATTTTCCACCACTGCGCTGGCAGGCCACTGACAGCTTCCGCCAATTGTCTGATAAGCACGCTGCAATGCCATCTTGCGGGGAAGTTGGTTCATAGAGGGGTTTTGCGGATCAGCATTCTGTACTGTATTCATCACTGATTGCCCGATAAACAAAGGACGGTTCTCCGTATGCTTTGCCCACCATTTCACCAATGTTTCATAATCAGCTGCCGGATGGCCAATATGCCAATATATTTGCGGAATGTTATAGTCCACCCAGCCTTCACGAGCCCAAAGAAGCACATCGGCATAAAGGTCATCATAGTTCTGTAATCCATTGGTCTTGCTACCCAGCGGATCACTCTTCTCATTACGATAGATACCGAAAGGAGATACACCAAATTTAACCCAGGGTTTCACCTCGCGTACCGTCTCATGTATTTTCTTTATCAACACATTGACATTGCTGCGCCGCCAGTCTGCTTTATTAGAAAAGCCACCACCGTAACGGGCAAAGCTGGCATCATCCGGAAAGTCCACTCCCGGTTTAGGATAAGGATAGAAATAATCATCCATATGGATAGCATCCACATCATAGCGGGAAACAATATCCATTACCACCATACAGATATGACGACGGCTTTCCGGTAATGCCGGATCAAAATACAATTGGTCACCATAGGTCACAAACCACTCGGGATGGATATTATAAACATGATTCGGAGCCAATTCATTCTTTAGCGAGGTCTTCACGCGATAGGGGTTGATCCACGCATGAAATTCCATGCCTCGCTTATGGCATTCTTCAATCATAAACTCCATAGGATCCCAGTAAGGATTAGGAGCTTTTCCCTGTACACCTGTCAGAAAACGACTCCACGGTTCCAGCTTGGAAGCATAAAGAGCATCAGCCTCAGGACGTACCTGAAAAATGATTGCATTGATACCTGCCCCTTGCAAAGAATTCAACTGGTCAAGCAAGGTTTGTTTCAACTTCTCGGTAGGAATTCCACGAAACTGTCCGTTGACAGCCTGAATCCAGGCTGCGCGAAATTCACGTTTGGGATATCTTTCGGGTTGCGGAGATTGTGCCGCCACTGCTAAAGAAAAGAGCAGGGCGCATATGCACAAAAGAGTTTTTACTTTCATTCTTTATAAATCTGATTAAGGGTTGTTTATTAATTATGCAGGCCATTCTACTACCATACGGGTACCGCCTGTGTAAGATGTATCCAGATAGATTTTGCCATCAACAATGTCCATTACCTGGCGGGCTATGGAAAGTCCCAATCCTGTACCAGGCCTAAAAGTATCTATTTTAAAGAAACGTTCGAAAATAGTATCCTGATATTGCGGGTCAATGCCTATACCCGTATCCTCTATAACAAAACGAATGATACTATTCGCTTTATCTTCCTCACACAGTAGACGAATGACTCCTTGCTCGGTAAACTTCTCGGCATTGTCCAACAACAAAGCCAGGACACGCTTCATCCAGGTACGCACAGTCAGGATTACAGGATCATCAGGAGATGGAACCCACTGCAATTCCACACCGTCATTTTGTTTGCCTCCAAATTCATCTATACATTCAAGACAACAAGCGTTGACATCCACAACTTCTTTAGGCATATCTGCCGTCTGAGAGTCCATGTCAGCTATATCAATAATATTATCAATCAATCCCAGCAAATAAGCACTATTCTTCTCCACTTGACCGGAGTATTCACGAGCATCTTCCACATCCAGCCCTTCCTCGGCAAGCAAAGCAGAAAAGCCCACAACAGAATTAAGCGGTGTACGCAACTCATGCGTAACATGCTGAATAAATGAACTCTTGATGCGGCTCATCTTCTGCAATTCCTTACGGGCAACATCCAATTTCCGGTTCATAGATAAAGTGCGAACATAGAGATAAGTAACCAGCAGAAGTAATATAAATATCAGGCAACCGGCAATAGATACCGTAATAAGCCGTTCACGACTCATTCTTTCACTCAATTCCAATTTTTCCATCTTCAGGCGATCAACTTCAAACTGGGCAGTGTATTTGTTCAATTGTTCATCCATTTCTGCCGTACGTACAGAATCATTCAATTGAGAATATTCTGCAAAAGCACGGCATGCCTCCTTATAGTGACCTACTTGTTCCAGCATAATGGCTTTCTGCCTATAATTTCCAGGGTAATAATTACCGATCGAACGTTGGTAATCAATTAAAGAATCCATATAAACCACAGCATTACTTATATCTCCCAGGATCTGGTTGCACATTATTTTGTAACCAAACCATCCTTCTTGTGAAATATCTCCTTTATGTTTGAAATAATAAGCATTCGTCTCACGAACGTAAGGTTCTGCTGCCTTCGCTCCTTTCACCCCTAAGACAGCGATAACACGAAACTGATAAAAACGCATGTATAGCGCTTCTCCTATAGATATTTTTTTCTCTTCTATTGTTTTTCCCAACTGTTCCAAACGATCCAAATAAGGCAAAGCCTCATTATACGACTGACGTGCCAGATGAGTTTGAATGATATTAAGAGAAACGACGTAAGCGTCACGGTAGTATTTTCCTTCCTCAAAATGTTTTAAGGCATTATCATAATATTCAATACAGAGCTTTATATTCTGCCCAAACACACGGTGGTTATAGCCTATACACATCTCCCCGGATGCCATGCCATATTTATCTTTCCTCTGTTCAGCATCTTTACATAGCAATTCTGTCTCTTTCATCGCCTCTTCCTGCATGCCCTTTTCAGTCATCCGCTGAATATATTGCCTCCATGCCTGGTAGCGATCTGTATTGCGATGACAACGGTCCGCCCAATCCATATATTCATAAGTCATCAGACGCAGGCTATCCGTATCACCCAACTCATAATAATGATTTGTAATGATGGCATAAGCATCACTGATATTTGCCGTATCTTTCCGTGCTTTTGCCAGTTCCAGAAAGTGCATGCCCAAAGGTAGAAAATTCGGCTTGCCACTAGCTTTCCGCACACTATCGGCAAGTGATTTCAGATCAACAGTCTCTTGTCCTGTAATTGTCTCGACACAAGAGAACAAGCATACCAAAATGGCACACAAGCATATCCGAGGGTATCGCATAGGGATGATTCGTTTAAAAATGCGCATAAAAATAGCTCTTTTCCTGCTGGTATATCAGCAACTATTTAAAAGTATAACAAATCTTAACCTGCCAATCATTATACATATTTGAACCGCAGTGATTATCTTTGCAAACTGATATTCACTATAGTGACTGATTATGATAAAAAACAACTCCATACTTATCAAAGGCGCACGCGTCAACAACCTGAAAAATATAGACGTAGAAATACCCAGAAACAAACTTGTCGTTATCACCGGACTATCCGGTTCCGGTAAATCATCCCTGGCATTCGACACGCTATATGCAGAAGGACAACGTCGTTATGTAGAAAGCCTGAGCAGTTATGCCCGCCAGTTCCTGGGACGTATGAGCAAGCCGGAATGTGACTTTATTAAAGGAATTCCGCCAGCTATTGCCATAGAACAGAAGGTGAGTAGTCGCAACCCACGATCCACCGTCGGTACCTCTACCGAAATTTACGAATACCTGCGTTTACTGTATGCACGCATCGGACGAACATTCAGTCCCATCAGCGGAGAGGAAGTAAAAAAACATTCCACAGAAGATATCGTAAACTGTATGTTAGGATATCCGGAAGGAACAAGATACACCGTACTGGCTCCGATATTACTCCGCGAAGACCGAACGATGAAGCAACAATTAGATATCGATATGAAACAAGGTTTCAACCGTCTGGAAGTAAACGGAGAAATGGTTCGTATCGACGAATACGAACCTAAAAAAGAAGATACTGTTTTCTTATTGATAGACCGTATGGTAGCATCTAAAGAGAAAGATGCAATCAGCCGGTTAACAGATTCTGCCGAGACAGCCATGTACGAAGGTGACGGTGCTTGCCTGCTGCGATTCTATCAACCTGACGGAACAACCAGCCTATACCGCTTCAGCACTAAATTCGAGGCAGACGGCATTACTTTTGAGGAGCCCAGTGACCAGATGTTTTCTTTCAATTCCCCTATTGGTGCATGTCCTGAATGTGAGGGTTTCGGCAAGGTAATCGGCATTGATGAACACTTGGTAATACCCAACCGCTCATTATCCGTATACGACGGTGCCGTGGTATGTTGGCGAGGCGAAGTGATGGGCGAATGGAAAGACATGGTAATACGCGGTGCTGAAAAAGCCGGTTTCCCGATCTTCACCCCCTACTTTGAACTTACAAACGAACAGCGCCGCATGTTATGGGAAGGCACCCCTTACTTCCAAGGAATCAATGCTTTCTTCAAGATGGTACAGGAAAATCAGTACAAAATACAATACCGTGTGATGTTGGCACGCTATCGTGGAAAAACGCTTTGTCCAAAGTGCCACGGTACCCGTCTGAAGCCCGAAGCCAGCTATGTACGGGTAGGCGGTCGAAATATCTCCGAACTTGTGGACTTGCCGATTACGGAACTGAAAACTTTCTTCGATAACCTTCAACTGGATAAGCATGATACGGATGTTGCCACCCGTATCCTAACGGAAATCAACAGTCGCATCCGCTTCCTTCTCGATGTAGGATTGGGATATCTGACATTAAACCGCCTCAGCAATTCGCTTTCCGGTGGTGAAAGTCAACGCATCAATCTCGCCACTTCATTAGGCAGTAGCCTGGTTGGCTCACTCTACATTCTTGATGAACCAAGTATCGGGTTGCATAGCCGCGATACAGATAAGCTGATCCATGTATTACGTCAATTACAACAATTGGGTAATACGGTTGTCATCGTGGAGCATGACGAGGAAATTATCCGTGCAGCAGATTACATTATAGATATCGGACCAAAAGCCGGACGTCTGGGCGGACAGGTTGTCTACCAGGGAGATATGAAAGATTTGCAACCGAATAGTGATAGTTACACAGTACGTTATCTGCTGGGAGAAGAAGAAATTCCCGTTCCGGAACACCGTCGTCCATGGAATAATTACATAGAACTGACCGGAGCCCGCGAGAATAACCTGAAAGGAGTAAACGTACGTTTCCCGCTAAACGTGATGACCGTAGTAACTGGAGTCAGCGGTTCCGGTAAGAGTACTCTGGTACGTGACATTTTCTTCCGTGCCCTGAAGCGCGAACTGGACGAATGCAGTGAACGCCCGGGTGAATTCGCTTCTATCGGTGGTGACCTGCAAAATCTACGGAACGTAGAATTTGTAGACCAGAACCCCATTGGTAAATCCAGTCGTTCGAATCCCGTGACATATATCAAAGCTTACGATGAAATTCGTAAATTATGGGCAGAACAACCGCTTGCCAAGCAAATGGGATACACCGCAGGTTACTTCTCATTCAACAGTGAAGGCGGACGTTGCGAAGAGTGTAAAGGTGACGGAACCATCACAGTAGAAATGCAATTTATGGCCGATTTGGTTCTGGAATGTGAAACCTGCCACGGTAAACGCTTCAAAGCAGATACACTGGAAGTAAAGTTCCATGATGCCAATATATATGATGTACTGGAAATGACCGTAAATCAGGCCGTGGAGTTTTTCACCAAACACGGACAAAAGAAGATTGTGAAGAAACTTGCTCCATTGCAAGATGTGGGATTGGGGTATATCAAACTGGGACAATCTTCCTCCACCCTTTCAGGTGGTGAAAACCAGCGTGTGAAACTGGCTTACTACCTCAGTCAGGAGAAAGCAGACCCCACCCTGTTTATCTTTGATGAACCGACCACGGGATTGCACTTCCATGACATCCGTAAACTGCTGGAAGCATTCGATGCATTGATATTACGTGGACACTCCATTGTAATCATTGAACACAACATGGATGTTATCAAATGTGCCGACTACGTGATAGACCTCGGACCGGAAGGCGGTAATAAAGGTGGAAATCTGGTGGCGGCAGGTACACCGGAGGAAGTAGCGCGATGTGCAGAAAGCTATACGGGTCAATTCCTACAAGAGAAATTACACATGAAATAATAGAAAGAAAATCATCTCATGAGACGATTTATTTTGTCTCGTAAGATGAAAATATCCGTCTCATGAGATAAAAAAATCGTCCCACAAGACTATTAATATGATCTCATGGGACGGTTTATAAAATCCGTCAAGCGGAAGAAAACTCTTAGAAATAGAAGCCGAAACCTACCTTCAGGCCAAATACAGAACGGTCACTATTTACGTTCCAGTACACAGCCGGCTCAAGCGTCACCGTCCTTGTCAAAAAGAAAGCATAGCCAGCCTCCGCTCCAAAAGAAAACTTGGTATCATCACTTGTACCCCAATCCCAACGGTCCACATTGACATCAGCACCCAGATATATACCAATATTACTGAAATAATAACGACCACCTACACCGAGAGTATAGACATCCGTATCCGAACCACCATTGTTCCAGGCAGCCCCTGCATGTACCAACAACGCCACATTATCCAACAAGAATGCACCACCCTTGGCTTCGATGCCAAAAGAGGTCTTATCCGTATCCGTATTATGCGACAAACCTAACCCGGAAATTGACGGATTTACAATCCACTTTCCTTTTTCAAACTGTGCCTGGGCAGCCACTGTGGCCACAAGCAGACAAACGAATAATACTAATTTTTTCATTGTTACTTATAGTTTTTGGTGTTATTATACTTTTCATCTTCTTCTTTACGTTTCCGCTGTAATTCTTCCTTTTTGCGCAGAACCAGCCAAAGGATAAACACAATGACATAGGACGCTGCAACCGTGACGTATTTCTCCGTATCACTGATGACAGTGTTACGTGGCAGGAAATAGGCTGCCGTAGCACTCACATAAATAAGCAGAGCAATTGTAATACTTGTAGATTTTTTGAATTTCTTCATTACCAAAGTTTTTTAGTCGTTTTGAAATACCAGATATTGAACCAGAATGCGGCTACCACAACAGAAAGAATAGCAATAGTAAGCGCCATCTGAGGTCCTAATCCAAAACCTTCGGGGGCTATGCAGATATAGGTCGTGCAAACAGCCGTCATGAATATAGCCGGGAAATAAGTTACATAAAAGTAATGCCCTTTCTTCTCACGCACCAGATAAACGGTTATCGCCCAAAGAGTGAAAACAGAAAGCGTCTGGTTGGTCCATGCGAAGTAACGCCAAATCATATCAAAACCTTCTTTGTCACGCAGACTGTAAAGCAACAAACCAATAGCAACGAGGAACATCGGAATGCATATATATAAACGGCGTCGCATGGTCTTTTGTTCCATTCCAAGAAAGTCAGCCACAATGAGACGGGCAGAACGGAAAGCAGTGTCACCACTGGTGATAGGTGCAGCAATCACCCCCAATATGGCAAGGAAACCTCCCACCACGCCAAGCCAGTCTTTAGTGATGGCATCCACCACTACAGCCGCATTATTTTCGCCCATTCCATTTTCATGGAAGAAGTAAGTGGCAGCAGCAGCCCATATCAAAGCAACGATGCCTTCGGTAATCATAGCACCATAGAACACAGGCCGGCCATGACGTTCACTCGTCATACAACGGGCCATCAACGGGCTTTGTGTTGCATGGAAGCCACTGATAGCGCCACAAGCTATACTTACAAACATAATCGGGAAAATAGGTAATTCGGTAGCATTCGGATTCGTATTTTGCAATCCGTCCCAGAACTCCGGCAAAACAGGGTGTTTCACGTAGAGCATCACCAATATACCCACAGCCATAAAGAGCAGTGCAACAGCAAACAGTGGATAAATCTTACCGATTATCTTATCAACCGGCAACAGAGTTGCAAAAATATAATAGATAAATACAACCACTATCCAGAACGTTACATCCAGCGACTCCGGCGTAAGCTTTGCCAACAGCCCGGCAGGACCGGCTACAAACACAGCTCCCACCAATATCATCAGAAGTACGGTAAAACCACGCATCACTTGCTTGGTAGTCGTACCCAGATATCGACCGATGATTTCCGGCAAACTTTCACCGCCATTACGCAGAGAGAGCATACCCGCCAGATAATCGTGTACAGCACCGGCAAAGATGCTGCCAAACACAATCCACAAATAGGACGACACCCCGAATTTAGCCCCCATAATAGCGCCGAAGATGGGTCCTAAACCGGCAATATTAAGAAACTGTATCATGAATATTTTCCAAGTGGGCAGAGGAATATAGTCCACCCCGTCGGTCTTGGTCAGGGCAGGTGTTTTACGATCGTCAGGGCCAAAAATGCGTTCAATGAAACGCCCGTAAAGAAAATAGCCCACTATCAATGCCAGTAAGCAAAGTGTAAATGTAATCATGGTGCGTTGTTATTCATTACTTTTAATGCACGCAAATGTAACAGTTTCTTAGGAAACTGCACAACTTTCTCGAGTGTTTTACTTATCTTCGCCGCGAAAAATGACAGAAATAAAGAAGTAAAAGAGAATCCAGCCCTATCATGAAACAGTTACTGCTCGCCATCGTATTTAGCATATTAGCTTTGCCCCTCACTGCACAATCCATCGGTGAGACGACAAATCGTCCTCCCAAGTACGAAGTACGTGCCGCCTGGATTACCGCTGTCTATGGTTTGGATTGGCCACGTACCCGTGCCACCACGCCCGAAAGTATCCGGAAACAAAAGGCAGAACTTATCGAAATACTGGACCGACTGAAAGATGCGAACTTCAACACCGTACTCTTCCAGACACGGACACGCGGTGATGTACTCTATCGCTCTAAAATAGAACCTTTCAATTCTATACTAACCGGGAAAACAGGTGGCGACCCGGGATATGACCCACTGGCTTTTGCCGTAGAGGAATGTCATAAACGCGGTATGGAATGCCATGCCTGGATGGTAGCCATTCCATTGGGTAACCGCAAACATGTTGCCAATCTGGGTAATACCTCTGTCACCAAACAGAAATCCGCCATTTGTGTACCTTACAAGCGGGAATATTTCCTCAATCCCGGAAATCCGCAAACCAAAGAATATCTGATGAGTCTTGTACGTGAGGTTGTGGAAAAATATGACGTAGATGGCGTCCATTTCGATTATCTGCGTTATCCGGAGAATGCTCTCCGTTTTCCCGACACCTACGATTTCCGGAAGTACGGTAAAGGACGCGACCTTTCCCAATGGCGCAGGGATAATATCACAGAAATCGTCCGTCATCTCTATAAAGGTGTAAAAGCTCTGAAACCCTGGGTAAAGGTCAGTACCTGCCCCGTAGGTAAATACCGTGACACTTCCCGCTATCCTTCTCGCGGCTGGAATGCTTTCCATACCGTCTATCAGGATGCACAAGGTTGGCTGGGCGAAGGGATACAAGATCAGATATATCCCATGATTTATTTCCGTGGTAATCACTTCTACCCTTTTGCCCTCGATTGGCAGGAACAAAGTAACGGACGACAGATTATTCCAGGACTGGGCATTTATTTCCTTGACCCCAGCGAAGGCAATTGGACCTTGGACGAAGTGGAACGTCAAATGTACTTTATCCGCAAACATAAACTGGCAGGCCAGGCTCATTATCGTGTAAAATATCTGATGGATAACACTCAGGGATTGTATGATGCATTGGAAGAAGATTTCTATACCGCTCCTGCCTTGCAGCCTGCCATGCCATGGATAGACAACGTGCCACCTACAACTCCCGGCAATTTAATCGTTACCCAGCAGTGCGACGGTTACATACACTTGAGCTGGCTTCCCGCCACGGACAATGATAAACGCAATGTGCCGACTTATGTCATCTATGGTTCGGATACTTATCCCGTAGATACCTCTAACCCGGAAAATATCATAGCCCAGCGTGTACAGGAAACAGAATATACATATGCCCCCATCCGTCTGTGGACGGCAAAGAAATACTTTGCCGTTACAGCTGTAGATCGTTGTGGAAATGAGAGCGAAGCATGCAAACAGGTCTTACACTAATCATTCGTATCATTCACCCTACTCTTATAACATAGAACATAGGCGCGATATCGGCTCTTCGGTGTTACCGGAACTAACGGAAGGTAACCGGAGACTAAACGTCCGTTTTCTATAACAACAGGATACTGCTCCATCGCCTGCTTGTGCTCTTCCTGCAAGGCATCGTTCGTTGGATAGTAATCAATATTAAAATTACCGACCGTACCCGGAGCTACAAAATTCTCGCGAAACAGATGTGCCGCCACTCCCATATTCATACGCACGTTAATTTCCACACAAGGATGAATACGGTAACTCTGCGTTTCCTCATCACGACAAATCATCATGTCTACACCCAGATAACCCGTATAAGATTCTCCAAATACAACGGTTAATAACTCCTGCAACCTTTCGCGTACCTGCACCAAAGTTACCAATGGTACGTATTCAGTTATCCAGTTTTCCACCCATTCAGGTGTTACCAGTAGATTACCAAGATAGGCTCCTTTTTCATTGGTCAGGAAAAGAGAATAACCAGTAAAAAGTACCCTGCCACGTCCATCAGAATAAAATTCAAGAGCAAAATCTTCTATTTTATTATATACAGGTTGCCCGATTACCCCCTCTTGTTCATCCAAAACATGCTGGCACCAACCAGCAATAGAATCGGTAAATATACCTCTACACCAGTTCAGTCCTTTACCACTACTTGACCAAGGCGCCTTCAACACTGTACGTTTATACTTCTCTACAAATTCCTGACAAGCAGGGAGGTCATTCAAATAGTTGGCCAAACCACAACAATTCTCAATGCCATGCAAGCCGTCAAGCACTACCATAGCCAACTCTCGAGAAGAAAAGGCACGAAGTCTTTTTAATTCCTCCAACGTAGGAAGTTTGTGTTTTGCAATTCCCCCTTTCAACATGCGTTTACGAAAAGCAAGATTCCAACCCCATGGTATAATCTGAGATTCGGCATAATCAGGCAGTTCAGGTTCGGTAACCAACTGTACGGAAAGGGGAAACATACGCTTCATTATTTGCAGATAATCTGCATTATAAGCTGATGGAGCGAGTACGGCACTGCCAGGCTGGGCATACCAGATGGGTAATAAAGCAAGGTCCTGAGCCATTCGGCGAGCAGAAGCGGGAGCTATATAATTTTCCTCATTATTAGCAAGTGCCATGTCTGTGTCCGGGTTAAATACGTAGAGTTTCATACAATTACTGTTTTTTACCCAGACGGAATTAGAAACTGTCAGCATCCTGTCAGAGCCGTATCAAAGAGGGGTCAAGCCCCTATTTGCTCCGTACCATCCCCGGATAAAGGTACCTCTAACCGAATTTGCTACGGAGTTGGTACGGACCAGATGCTGCCCAACCCCGGTCCTGGTCTCTATTCAGGCACGGGGAAGAAGCCATTAATTCCGCCAACGGGTTTCTTTATTATTTAAGGTCACAAAATTACAGAGAAAAACAAGGCAAAACAAATTTATAAACTTCACTAACAAAAAAGATATTTTGCCATCTCTACTTTGCAATTCTATAAAAAAGACGTATATTTGTCGCCCGATAAACCGAATTTAACAGCATGGAAGCATTCTACCGCACACACGCCTATCTTGTGGAGCACACAAACGCTCCGGTTCGTCGCGACCTCATGGACGAGATTGACTGGAACGACCGTCTCATAGGCATTAAAGGAACGCGTGGTGTAGGAAAAACCACGTTTCTGTTGCAATACGCTAAAGAGAAATTCGGCACTGACCGCTCTTGCCTTTTCATTAATATGAACAATTTCTACTTTTCCAATTTCAGCATCGTTGATTTCGCCTATGAATTTCAGCGTCGCGGTGGGAAAGTGTTATTGATAGACCAGGTGTTCAAACATCCGGACTGGAGTCGGGAGTTGCGTATGTGCTACGACCGTTTCCCAAATCTCAAAATCGTATTTACCGGTTCGTCCGTGATGCGACTGAAAGAGGAAAACCTGGAACTGCGTGATATAGTGAAGAGTTATAACCTGCGTGGTTTCTCTTTTCGTGAATATCTGAACCTGCAAACAGGCATGAAGTTTCGTGCTTATACCCTGGAAGAGATTCTGAGCAACCACGAACAGATTGCCAAAGGTATCCTTTCTAAAGTGCGCCCGTTAGACTACTTGCAGGATTACCTGCACCACGGTTTCTATCCTTTCTTTCTGGAGAAACGCAATTTCTCGGAGAATCTGCTGAAGACCATGAACATGATGGTAGAAGTAGACATACTGCTTGTCAAGCAAATCGAACTGAAATATCTTCCGAAAATAAAGAAACTGCTTTATATGCTGGCAGTAGACGGCCCGAAAGCCCCAAACGTAAGCCAGTTGGCAAACGATATACAGACATCCCGTGCCACGGTGATGAACTACATTAAATATCTGGCAGATGCACGCCTTATCAATATGGTATATCCGAAGGGAGAAGAATTCCCCAAGAAACCATCAAAGATAATGATGCATAACTCCAACCTGATGTACTCCATCTACCCCGTAAAAGTGGAGGAACTGGATGTACTGGACACTTTCTTCGCAAACACCTTGTGGAAGGATCACAAAGTGAACAAAGGCGACAAGAATATGTCGTTCCTGGTGGACGATGTGATGCCTTTCAAGATTTGTCCGGAAGGAATGAAGATAAAGAACAATCCCGGCGTCACCTACGCCCTGCACAAAGCGGAAATAGGAAGAGGGAATCAGATTCCACTCTGGATGTTCGGCTTTTTATATTGAGATTTATTCACTTAATAATAATTCAATTTAGTTATGACTAAACAGAAGAAATTCATTACTTGTGATGGTAACCAGGCTGCTGCGCATATCTCGTATATGTTCTCAGAAGTAGCTGCTATCTATCCCATCACTCCCTCTTCTACGATGGCTGAGTACGTAGACGAATGGGCTGCCGCAGGACGTAAGAACATCTTCGGCGAAACAGTATTGGTACAGGAAATGCAATCTGAAGGTGGTGCTGCCGGTGCAGTTCACGGTTCTCTTCAGGCTGGTGCGTTGACTACTACTTACACTGCTTCTCAGGGTCTTCTCCTGATGATCCCTAACATGTACAAAATTGCCGGTGAGTT
>ERZ779664.50-NODE-50-length-56953-cov-7.464023_pt1 | contig 56953 bp, 101 predicted proteins | sample MGYA00511478_ERZ779664 | MGnify/ENA primary metagenome ERZ779664 (study PRJEB29588, sample SAMEA2160437) | human gut metagenome | biome: human gut; feature: human-associated habitat; material: faeces | place: Denmark | collected 2008/2010 ...
GGCGGTCTGTAGGAACTGCCCCACCTGCACCGATGAGACAGGGCACAATAAAACAGGAGGTACAAAAAAATGAGAAACTACACAGAGGAAATAAGAGCGCAGCACGATAACAAAATTTACAGAGAGGTAATAACATTTTCTGATCTGAATAAGAACGGCAACAAGATAATTGTTGAGCTGTCAAGAGGACGCAGAGGAAAGGCGGAATACATCGCCGTTGATGTTACAAGGCTGGACGGTGAGGGCGTTTACACCGGCGCAATGGATCTTAACCCACAGGTGAAGAGACAGGAGCGGAAAATAAACGGCGTTAAATGTGTTAATTATGTTATTGTTCCGGGTTGGCTTCTTGCTCCAACGGATGACAATAAAAATAAAATATTAGACGAGATAGCCCGCCGGGCATTCTCATAAAATCGGCAAGAATTAAAGGAATTCCGGGCGGTTCGATTCCCCGGCTTGCCTTTGCCGGAATGACCGGGAAATTTAATTATAGAAAGGGTGGTTTTTATGAATTACAAAAAGCACGTAAAACACATTTTGCGCCAGATAGAAAAGGCATTTGACAAGGCAGACAGCATAAAAGAATATGAAGAATTATGTGAATGTATTTACTTGTCAGACTGTAAACTTGATTACAATACATTTTTGAAGCTTAAAAATCTTGTTTTTTAGCCGCCGTAGAGGATGTCAGCCGGACCGATATCGGCGGCGGTTTTTCCCGCAAGGGATAAAATTAAAATATGGAGGTATTGAGATTATGACACTTTACGAAAAATTAGACACTTTAACCGCTGGGGAAATCCGCGGAAACCTGGAAAGATTTATATTTATTTATGGGAAAATGGCTGTTGAAACTTTAGGGCTTGAAAAAATAAAAGATTTTTCTTTTTGGGATAATGGGCGAAGTGTAATTATATACACAGGCGCACAAACGGTTTTTGATTGTAATTATGATTTTTTCTATGGGTTGAAAAGACTCATAACTTGTTATAATAAAAGCGGTTTGTTTTTCAAATTTAATAATTAATATTTTTGATTAAGGGCGTACGGGTTGCGCCCTTTTGCCGTTCCTGGTGGGCTGTGGTTGGTTCAATTCCAGCCGGGCGGCTTTCTGATCTTTGATAATATAATATTGCTATGTCGGCGCCTGTGTGCTATGCTGTTCATGTATAGCCTTATTAACTGTACAGTTATATTTAATTGTGTGAATTGTTTGTGTAATTCTATACAATTATATTGTCTATGGTGGCTTATTAATTGCGCCTGTCTGCTGCCGTTTTTTGGTGGTGGATCTCGCTCGGTTTATATTGCTGTTGTATGAGCAAAGATAACAACGCGTTTATTTGCGTTTTAAGGTTTTTTGAATGTATGGACGTGTAAATCTATTAACAGCGACACGCAAAGCAGTAAACAAAAAACTATCGCGGAGACAATGGCATATTATAAGCCTGTCGGCGGTATTCTTTTGCCGTGTGGCTGGTTCCGGTTTGGGTTATGCCTTACTTTGCCACGTTGAAGTGTTTTGATTCTGTTCAAAAATCCGAACAAAACTCGCATGAAATTGATGAAAAGTTGAGAAAAAATTTTTTGACCGTCCGAAATTTTCAGAATTATTTGATAGGGGGGGGTATACATTAATCCGAATATTTTTTTATAAGAATTTTTGAAAAATTAACTTTTATTTTTGATTTGATATAATAACAAGAGCTTTGGCAAGATAGTGCGATTGCCCTAACTCTTCTATCAGCTTTTGCCGAGTCATGTCCGGGTTAGTTCGTCTTATATATTTTAATATCTTATCTATGTTATCCATACATTCTATCTCCCATACATCCTGTTAATATATCAACAATATCAAATACTTGGTCGCCGTATGTAGCAACAAAATCACACAGCATTTCCTCGTGTTCTATCGGCATATATATGTTATATGACATACAAACACAATGACACAGTTCGTGTATAATCACTTTACGCAGAAATGCACCATGCAAACTTTTAGCCAAATATATGCAGTGGGTATTCATGTCTGTTACTCCCACGCTCATAGAGCCATCTGTACGGCTCAATAACGAACTTTTATTGTCCACCCATACAATTTGCCATTGAATACCATTTAATTCAAAATTCAATCTATATGCCCCCTTAAAACGCAAGAGAGCGACTATGCACTCCCTCACGCTTATATACATCATGTGTAATTGTTACAGTTTTGTTACAAGTGTAGACATTTTTGACTTAAGCATCGACCGTTCTTCCGGGGTCATGCTGCCGATCACATCTGTAATGTCCTCACTAACCCCTTTGAGGTACTTCTCAAGCTCCTGCATAGTTGTGTCTTTGTCTTTATGCATCTCTTTCGCTTCGATGTATGATCTCCTCATCATGCCACTTTTGCCTTCTCTGCTGTCTCTTGTAGCAGTTGTTGGCTCTGTATAGTGCATTCTACCACTCATGCGGTCAAGGTCTCTCATTCTTTCCTGCATTGGCTTATCTTCCCATGTCCTATAATCGTCTGGCATTTGATGATAGTAAGGAGGCTCTATATATCCGCGTCTTGTTCCTCTGCCTTTCGGCGCAAATCTGCCATTAGCATAGCGGTAGTTATCGTAAAATCTTCTATCTGGATAATCTTCGTACTGTTCTACCATGCGCATAATATCATCGTTATCTTCTGATTTTTCCATAGCTTCAACAATTCTGTAATCCTTGTCAAAACAAGCTATGTTCTTCGCTATTTCTGTAAAATCTTTTAAATCGTCAAGGTTCTGTCCCTCGAAGTTATCCAATCCGATTGCTTCAACTTTCGCCTTGACACATTCCATAATCTGTTTAGCCCATTTATGCATATCATCAAGCCTCCCTTACTGCGATTAAGTTACTATTCTGCACTTCAATAGCCTGTGCCGATGTATTCTGCACCGCTACTGTACTGCAGCAACCGCAAGGCACATCAATATAAGCCTGTGCCGATACATTAAAGAAATTCTCAACTGCGGCTGGGGTTGCAATCATTCGTGTTGACTGCAAAGGCTCTCCATCAACTGCAATAGCAAGTGAGATAGCTTCAACTGTACCGCCTGTTGGTATCTGAATATTACCGCTATAGGATACTAAAAATCTTGCCTTGCACTGATTTGTAATGCCTCTTAGCTTGATAATTCCGCTTCCCTGTCTGTGAACTATACATTTAGTGCCACATACCGGTGTTTCTGTAAATGCAACATCTTCGCCTGCGGAAACTGTTTGTAATGCAATTCCTGTTATCTCCATTATCTTTACCTCTCTTTCACAAAATAAGGGCAAACATATTTCAGTCTGCCCTTGGGTTAAAAAGTAATACTGCATAGCAGACATAATCATGTTCAATCGGTTAAAACCGGTTAAATCGGTTAAAATCGAGTTAAACTCAATTAAGATACTCAATTATTCGCTTTTACGTAGCTGCTACTTTTAGCAGCCACACCCTGCATTGCAACCACATCCATAAGCATAAGCATTAGGATTAGGCACAACATAAGCTGGAATAGCTGTAGGATTTACAGAGTTGACAATCTGCTGTGTTTGTGCTGTCATTGCAGTAGTCAGAAGTGCATTCTGTCTATCCTGTGATGCGGCGAGCCTTAAGCTATTGTTTTCTGCCTGCAATGTGGCTATCTTGTCCTGAGTCAGGAAATCAAGGATGCTTCTCGTGCTGTTCTCGATAGCCTGTCTTGTCTCACAAGCCTGTGTAGCCATGTTGTAGTTGGTGTCGCAGAAACCTCTCTCAATCTGTCTCTGAGTCTCACAGCAACAAGCGGCATTCTGAGCAGCCATGTTGTTAAGGGTTGCCTGAATAGCATTTGTGTTCTGCATACCAGCTACAGTGTCAGCGTTGATCGCCTGTTGTATGCCATAGCCTGTCTGCATGATATTTGTGTTAATGCCGTTAAAACCAGTAAGCATGCTGTTGTTCATGGCATAAAAGCCGTCACAAAGTCCGTTAGAAATGCCGTCTAACTTGCTGATAACTGCCGAATTATCAAATCCTCTTTGAATATCAGCTTGTGTAGCTGCTGTCGCAACATAGCCACCGCCATTGTTGCCGCCAAAACCGCCAAATCCACCATTGCCCCATCCAAAGAGCAAGGCAAATACAACGATTATCCAAAGCCATCCACCGTCAGCCCAACCACCATTGTTATTGCCATTACCATCAATGTTAGCCACTAAAGGTACGCTGGCACAATTTGAGTTTGAAAACATATTGTTACCTCCTGAAAATATATTCATAAAGATGTCACCTAGGTAATTTGCAAAGACATCTAATATGCTACTAATTACCAAATCTACTTTTTATCTGATTAAATACATCATCTGCATTTAATCCCTTTTCTTTGCACAAATTTCTCGCCATTTGCTCTATACCCTGTACGTTGCCTTGTTGTGCCATATTGATAGTATTTTTCATCATAGGATTACTCATAATCTGATTATTACCCATCATCTGCTGTATAAACTGTTGTGGACCAGCTTTCATCATTTGAAAAATGTTAATTGGGTTCATTCTTCGTCACCACCTTTACTTTGTGATTGCGAATTTTTTCTTTGAGAACTTGTTAGTTTGCTTTCAATTTCTTCAATTTTTGAATACAGATTATCCAGTCTTGTTGTAATACCCTCTGTAACGCTCTCTGATAGGTCTATTTTAAATTTTTCTGCATCAAAAGTATTATTTACTGCCTGTGTCGGTTTTGTGTCTCTAACAGGCTTATACACGATTGTTTCAATTTGCCCTTCTGCGTTCCATCCTTTAACATAAATCTCGGACAAATCTTGTTTAGGGAAAAAAGCAGCGGTGCCATCCATTGGAACATCATTTGCCGTTATTGCTTCTAAAGTCTGAACAACCTTACCTGTAAGTGGCTTTACTTGCGGCTGCATTACTTGTTGAGGTTGCTCTACTGGCATAGGCTGAACCTGAGATTGTGGCCTAGTTGTCCATGGATTGTACATTTGGGGTGTATAAGCCATTTGCGGCTGACTATAAATCATATTTTGATAAGGTGTCTGTGCTATCATCTGATTTCTCCTTTTCAAGTTCTTCGTCAATTGCGTGTATCATTGTCGATTGATATATAAGTGGCACTTTTGCCACATCTTCCCTAGAAAAAATACGTTCCAGCATTTCGTCGGTAATCATAAGCCACCTCCTATAACTCTATTTTTGCATAAAAAAAGAGCGGTAACGAGTTCGTTATCCGCTCATAATCAGCTCACCAAAGTGTCATTATTGTATCACCCGGTTTATCTTTCGGTCTACCTGATGTGCTATCCGTTTTATTGTCGACACACTCATATTCATCAACTCGGCGCACATTTCATATGTGTATTGTTTGTTGCGCAACTCATACAGTTGTAATTCTCGCTCTGTGAAGTTAGCGTTTAATCTTATGTACTCATATTCAGCCTTTATCAGCTTAGATATATCAATCATCAATATACCTCCTAAGTACACAATCAACATAACATACAGCCTAAAAAATAGCAATAAAAAAGACGCATTATGCGTCATGTGTCAAAAAGAATGTAGTGTATATGCGGTATAGCACCACCTTAATGCCATAGGAACTGCATTATGTAAGTGCTAAAAGTTTTTTAGCTGAATTTCTATATCGTCCTTGCCTACAATCACCTTATCAATTATAGTTTTGAGTATAGAGTTTTTTTGAGACTTGCTGATACCATCCCAGATGTCGGCAAGTTTTTTTATATTCTCATAGACAAATTCTTTTTTCTGCTCATGCTGACCATTATTTCTTTCAGTTGAAATCTTTTCGGTAGTCTCTCTGATCTCAGTCTCCAAAGTCTTAATCATATCCAAAACCATGTCGTTTCCCTCTGCATACAGAGTGTATAGCCGTTTTAGCTTTGCTTTTTGTTTTTCAAGCTGGTTAGTCAGTATTTGCAACTTTGTTTCTTTTGCCTTTGGCTTGTATTGTGATAGATTTATTGAGATGTCAAGTATTTCATGCTCAAATGCTTTTTCAATATCGCTTGCCCATGCTCCGGGGTTGTCGCAATCTGCATTGTAGTTCGGCAAGTAGTCCAAGTATTTGTCGTGTGAGCAACAATATATCTTGTGAATCCCCATGCCGGTTATCTTCTGGTATCGCATCTTGCAACCACAGGTTTTGCAATAACACAAACCTGTAAGCAAATGTGGCTCGGTAAAACTGTATACATGTTGTTTACGTCTACTTTTTCTCAACTCCTGAGCAAGATAAAATTTGTCATGCTCAAATATCGGCTCATGCAATCCTTTATATGTGCCACCCTTGTATGGGATATAACCGATATTAACAACCCCTGTGAGGATATTTCTCACAACAAATTCACTCTTATAGCCAAGTAGTCTTTTAATTTTTACGTCGGACATACCGCCAATAAACAAATCCATAGCTCTATTAGCCTGTTCGGCACGTTCTGGAATTGGTACAAGATAGCCAAGGTTTTTATCATATCGGTAACAGTATGGTGTATTGCCACCGCCCATCCAGTAGCCATTTTTAACTCTCTCCAGCATACCGCCGCGCATTCTCAGCAACATTGTGTTTCTATCGTATTCGGCAACTGCCGCCATAATATGTGTTTGAAACTTGTCTTGCGGTGTTTCATACCTGGCAAAATCGTGTACGCTATTAACTCTGACACCTTTCGGTGTAAAGAGTTTCTCGATCATGTATAATGCATCTACTGAATCCCTTGCTAGTCTGTCCAGCTTATATACTACTATGTCGTTTATTTTTGATATATCCGATATAAGCCGTTGCAGTTCAACACGCTTGGTCATGTCCATCCCAGATAGTCCAGCATCAATATACCAATCAGTGATTAGCATTTCATTTTTCTTACAATATTCTTCGATATCTCTTTTTTGACTTTCAAGGCCGTAACCCTCTTCAACCTGTCTTTCTGTTGACACTCTTATATATGCCACACATTCCATTTTTATTATCCTCCTACGTAAAATGTGCCGCATATACACTACATTCTACGGCACATTCTACTTGTCATTTATTTACTTGTCAACCAATCATGCTAGCTATTGTTCTCGCCACATCATCAGGCAAAACAATATCAGCAATATTCACTTTTTTACCGCTTTGCGTAACCACAACATTCATCTGCTTTTCCTCCGATACTCCGCCTTTGCCTTTAAACTTCTGTCTATCAGATACTTGTCAACCGCTCGGCTCTTCGACCTCTCGTTAAACACTTTGCTGTTCCATTCATCGTACACTTTTTTCCACGTTAGGTACCGCTCACAGTTTGAATGACAACCAACATATCTATCGGGGCAGTCTTTACACGGATTGTCTTTCTTCGTTGTCATTAGCCGCTCGCCTCCTTTGGCTTATCTGATACTGTCGCCTGTTATATGCACTCCTGTCTGCCTTTGCCGAGTTGATAAGATTGAGCTGGTAGTGGTGCTCACATAACTTATACCCATCCTTAACAGGATTATTGCAAAATCGACATATACCCTTTTCGTATCTTTCTTGTGCATTCAACCTTTTCTCTGCTCTCTTTCTTCGGTGATAAGCATTAGTTTTTTCAGCGCAATACACGCATGTGTGTGCACCATCTTTAGCCGGTCGTTTTCCGCACCTAGTACAAAGGCCTTTTTCAACCCTTTCGGCATATTTGGTTTTCGCCCATTCCGCATGTTGTTTGTTGGTGTTTTCTCTGTCTGACTCCCTTTTTCTTAGCTTCCACTCAGATTCTCGTGCGCGACACTCAGGGCAGTGCCTTTCAGTCCCCATTAATTTATTTATTCGGCATGTAGGGCATATTCCATTATCGGCATACCAGTGTTTTTGTTGTATGGAGTCCTCGGTGTGTGCCTTGCAACATTTAACACAGTAAGCACCTATCCTGTCCAGCGGTTTTCCACATTCGACACATAATCCAGCAGCTTTACGGCGGCGGTACTGTTTTGTTGATGCTCCCATAGTCACTACTCTCTATTCAGTTTATAGTTTTTATCTTGAGTAATCTCAGGCAGATTAGCCTGTTTATCTTGAAGTAATTTAGAATTATTATTGACTTTATCAATCATCTGTCGTATCTCTGACGGCATTCTGTCTATCTCTCTCTGTCGTGCTATCTCTGTTCGATAGCACCGCATGAAGTTGCTGCTCACGACATTCTCATTAAACTCCGTGTCTTGCGCCCACATTCTCAGCTGTGACGGTGAGCCCACGGCTCTCTGACATGCCGGCGGCAACTCGTTAAATCTTGCTGTTGCATTGTAGCCACTATCCGATATTGCCTTGCGGACCAGTGACCACGCTTCGGCATCGGTCATTTGCCGAGGAGTAGTTATTGACTTTATTTTGTCTATAACCTGTCCTATCGCCGGGGCAAAGCCACTGGTGTCCGTTGATATATATGCCTTGATCGCCATGTCGACCTCTGAGTAAGAGTAATCAGACAACATATCCGTCCAAACAGATACGGTAAAGTCAATGTTAATCGGCTTGTAGTTTGGATAAGCAACCATTAACACCGCTATTATCTTACGTGTTTCTTTATCGGTCAATTGCTCTCCTCCTTGATTTCTTTCACCTTGTCACGAATTGCATCACGCTGCCAATCATTCAGCAAGTATTTATCGCAATCTAATTTTGCCATTAGGTCATCAAGTGCTTTATTGTAACCTAACTTATACATATTCACATCATCAATGGTTACATTTTTAAACGATTCGTTTATGGTATTTGCAACTGTATCAACTAGCCGTTCAATGCTAGTGGGTTCAACTCTTATCTCCATTATTCTAACACCCCTTGTTTTGACTTCTGCGCTATTTCGTCCTTGCCGTCAATCATCTTCATCTCTCCTTATCTGCTCCATGAGCCTATCAAACTGATCGCTTGCACTCTGTCTAGGCTTTGGTGGTTGAACTTTTTTTATTCTGTCCCAGGTTATCCCTTGATAGCCATTTCCAATACTTTCATCAATTATTGCGATGACAGCCTGTTCTCCGTACTCATCTGCCTTGATCTTAATAGTCTTAACCAAGGTTCTCAATCCACTCTCTTTGTATGTGAACCTCCGTTCTTTTTTATATTTAAGCCATGTATTAATACCATCAAGTAAATAATTAGATATATTAAATTCTGTAATTAATTCATCTAGTATATTATTATTTATATTAATATTCTCTGATGTATTAACTATATCTCTTTTATTATTAATATATATATTATTAATATCAGTATCAGATACAGATGCTTGTATGGGGCATGTATGCCCCATAATAGGGGTATCATTCTTTATGCTTTTTATCACATCAAAAATGTATTTTTTAAACTCAGCAGATTTAACATATTTCGCTACATTTTCTACCCCTGTTAAGGTCTTTTCTGACTTATTCCAGTTGTATTTATACCAGTTAAGTATCAGTATTTCTTTGGTATTTTTGTCAAAACGTATGATTTTATGTACATTTTCAAATCTTTCAAGCAAGCGCATAACAGTATCTTTGTTATAGCCAGTCTGCCTTGTCATCTGAGAATAGCTAACCTCATAGCAACCACATATATTTGTCTGAGGGTTAGTCAGCAAATACATATAAAAATACTTATCCTCTGGTGTAAAATCATCTTCAACCTTGTTATCTGTCCAAAATGACAGATGTACATTCCTGTAAACCGCCATATTACCCTCCTATCTTTGGTACAACCTCCAGCAAGCAGTCCTCACACAACTGATTGCCGTCATAATCATAAAGTATATCGCATTCACAGTCGCACCTATCACACTCATAAACGATCGTATGCCGTCTAGGGCAACTATCACCCATACACGGATAACCAGGTACGGCACAACCACAACAATCGTTAATTTCTCTTACCATTGTCACCACCTCTGAGCTTTCGTGTTGCTCTTTCCCAGTTGTTAATAAACTCCAAACACCATTCAACTGTGAATTTGCCGTTTCTCGTCATCTCATGCGCCCTATTATAGTTTCTATCCGCCTTAACTTCCAAAGGCTGATTTCCCATATTTACCACCTCACATTTTATTTTTGATTGATGTTCAAATTCTTAAACATGGCACACATAACATCTACAACTATGCTGTTTCCAAACTGCTTGTATAACTGAGTGTTGCTGTTTACTTCTGCCATTTTGGATATATCTTCGTCCGATACTCCCATAAGTCTGCCACATTCTCTAGGTGTCAATTTTCGGATACGGTACTGCACAAATGTGCCGCATTGCGAACCATCGTTTAAAATCTGACCTGCTTTCTCAATCCTACAAATATCTTGATTTTGTGCTGTTAGAGTAGGGCAAGTGTTTCCATTGTCCTGTACTCTTCCTCTTCGTGTCTCACTCTCAGGATAGCTTGCGTCAAAGCATCCACCAATGTCACATTCAATATATCCGCCTTTTGTGGCCTGTTTAATTTTTACACTTTCCATAACCAATTATCCTTTTGCACACTTGTAAGGCAATTACTCGTTCCGCTCATGTTCGGTTCTAACCTCTGTTCTGTCGGACTTCCTGTTGTCCTATCAGACGGATTGTCCGGGTTTCTGCCACGCATGGCAACTATACACATATTGTCTTTATGCGCTCCTATACCTTTGCAATACCATGATGTTACCGTACTTGCTGTTGGTGTATCAATATCGCATATTTTGGCATTATCTAAGCTATCCAAATGTCCTTCCGGCATTTTATTCAATTTGCACGGAATTTGCTCTTCAAGAATTTTCGGTTCTTGATTTCCACCTTGCATAGTGCTCAATGTTGGACTGCACCCCCACGTCATAAATTCTTTAACCTCATTCATTAAAACAACTCCTAAATCGTGTTTTTCCGCTTTGACACATTGGGAAACACCCCCCCCCGATAATGCCTTTCTGAAAATTGTCTGAAACTTCTGTGTATATACTGCCTATTATTTCCATTCAATTACTCCATTTCCATTCTGTTTGTTGCCGTAACCCTTATAATCTCTAGCCATAAGAGTGCAAGCAACATCAGTTTTTCTGTCTATTCTTATATTGTTCAATAACACAGTTTCCATCCGATCGTAAGTTGCTAATTCCAGCGTCATATCTCGCCTTGATACAGTTTGCAACTTCTCTTCTTCCTGGTTCACAGATTGTTCCGTCAACACAAGTCTGCTCTGCTCTGCTCTGCTCTGCTCTGCTCTGCTCTGCTCTGCTAGGGATTGTATCTGGTAATGTTCCATTGTCAATAAGTGTCTGAATAAGTTTCTGTGCTTTTTCGTTGTTGAGGTAATACTTTTCATCTACATTATCCTCTAAGCAGTCTTTCAGATGTTTAGTGAGCGGTGTAGGCTCAGGGAAATGATAATTGTATTCTCCTAAAAATGAGAACATGAAACATCTTTCTCTATTCTGCGCTATGCCGTAGTTTTTAGCATTTAGGTCTTGCCAGTAGTTCACATATCCCAAACTTTCAAGAAAATCCAACCACTTTCTAAAATCAGGCATATTGTCCTGACTATGAACTTGCGGCACATTCTCCATAAACAGGATTTGTGGCAGTTCTCCGTTATTATCTCTGATTTCAGTTAATATTCTTTCCACTTCCCACAGCAAACCACTTCTTGTACCGCTACCTTTACTCATTCCCTTTTGCTTTCCAGCAACCGACAAATCAGTACAAGGAAACGAGTAAGTAAGTAAGTAAGTAAATGTTTTAGTGTCCGTAATGGCTAAATCCACAGCATGAACCTGTGTTATATCCATGGTTTGAAAATTTGTACCGTGTACTGCGTTGTAGCTTGCAACTGCGTATTTATCAAATTCAACAACCCTGTAATGCTCAAATTTCGCACCTATCCGCTTTAATGCCATAGCTTGACTGCCATAACCGGCAAATAACTCTATGAGTCTGATAGGCTTAGTAATGCTGATAGGTTCTCGCAAGTAGTCAAAAATATTCATTTGTGACATTTTTATCACCAAAGGACACCTAGGTTTTATGTGCGCACGACCTGTCCTTTCTGATAAATTTTAAATTGTTGTTATTGTCTTTCTCGCTATGATCTCGTCAACTGTAACATTTAGCAAATCGGCTAAGATTATCAAGTTGTCTATAGTCGGCATACATTTGCCGTTCTGCCACTTGTAAATTGCATTAAGATTTGTAAATCCAAACACCTTATTCAAGTCAACGACTGATAATCCAGCTCGCTTTCTCAGACGTAGGATATTTTCACCTGTGGTCGTCATATCTACTGTCGGAATTGTCATTCCCATATGCTCCTTTCCTTAGATGTCATAGCCTTATATAGCCGTGTTGCGGCATTTCCTGTGACAACCTTTACTACTCGTGGCGTAGACAATAATGGACTGCTATCTACGTCATACACAACCAACGTGTTTGTGCCGTCCTGACTAACTTCGTAAGAAAAATAATATCCGCTCATTCGCTTTTGCCCTCTTTCAATAATTCCTTAAACTTCTCAAACTGTCTCTGTGACACCCATTCCCAGTGCAATTTCCCTGCACTTTTATATGTGCCACAGCAATTTGCCCTTATATTTCTAGCATATACATTTGTGTTCCTTTGTGCGTCATTGCTATTAGCATATATAATTCCAGTCTCCTTGCATCTTACAGGCTTTTGATTATGCGTATTATTTGTTCTTGTCTTTGACATATTGGATAAACAATTCCCATAATTTACGTTATATTTGTTGTTACACCATTCAAGATTCCATACGCAATTATTTGTCTTTTCTTCGTCAATGTGATTAACCTGTGGTAGATTGTTCGGGTTCTGAATAAATGCCTTTGCTACAAGTCTGTGGATTAAAAAACTTTGCTGTTTATTTTGTTTTGTTAAGCATATACCCAAATATCCTTTTTTCCTTTTTGAAGGTTTCATAATTTTCCCTTTGTAGAATGAAACCTTATTGTTTCCAAAATTGCTTGTGTTATAAATATACCTGTCAACACTTCTAACCCTTCCGAAATTTGAAATCTGATAATACCCTTCATAGTTTTCAATATCTTTCCAAGTTTCATTCATTAGTATCACCGCCTTTGTAGAAATTAAGAAATTTGTCGAATTTGTCAATTGCCTTTTGTTGGTTTTTGCTCGGCTTATCCGACTTAGTTTTGTAATCAAGGTGCAATTCGAACAAATGAGAGACTTCTCGTGAAGCATTTTTATAACCCTGTTTCAATCCATCTCTATAAGTTTTAGAAGCCTTAAATTCGTTTATCTTCTCCTTGCCCTCACCTTGACCGCCAGCCGTCTTGTTGTAACGGCATTGGTAGCCTTTCTTCGTGTACTGCAATATCCAATACTGCTCCATCTGATCTAGTTCAGTTTTAGGGTAGTGGATAAAATTAATCTGCCATCCATAGGGGTTATCCGCACTGTAAAACCCTCGTTTCTTCAATGATAGGTCTATGTGCTGATACCCGGTAAGGTGGCTGCACATCCGCTGCAAAATTTTTACAGCCTGGCCTATGTAAAAGTAAGATATGCCATCCTCATCCGTCCGGGTTAGAAAGTATATACCACTCTTGTCATCAAGGTTTGGATTAACTTTCAAAAGCCTTTCACGGTTGGATTTTTCTATAGCATATATTTTTTTGTAATTTAGCTTACTCGTTTTCTTCACCTCTTTCCATAATCTCCACGGCATCATCAAATTTTATATTCTTTCAATAATCCCTAGTCTCTATAGGGTCGTTAAGATCAATTACGAATGTTACGCTTGAATCCCTTGCATAACAAACCTGATTAAGCACAACATTGTGAGAGTCCTCAGCTATTCTATCCGATTCAGAATCCAGCATTTCATTCTGTCTATTTACGTCCATATTTTCAAAGTCTGTTACATCACTCCAATCTAATTTCTGACCGCAATCCCAGCAGTAACTTGTAATACTCCGTCCAGTCGCCCATTTTACAAGGCACATATTCCCACATGAGGGGCACGTATATGCAGGAATTTTCCTAAAAATACCACTGTGCGCTGAATATAAGCCATTTTTTCTCGGCTTTTTTGCTGTCTTTTCAAGTGCCTGTATTGCCATTTCGTTGGCTTTGTAGTCATCTTCTGTAAACTTGCACTCATTCTTGTTATCCTCAAGCTGCATAAACAACCGCATATTTTTCAGCTTTTCTACTGCCTCACGCTCTGTCATTCTTCTACCTCCTCATTAATATCTCCTATTCCACATCTTTATTACCTCAAGTCTCTTATCTGCGATTTGTTCTATGTCCTTATCTCTATAGCTTCGAGGGACAAGCTTAAGCTCTCCAAACTCATCAATATTATAATATGAGCGACCTGTTGACTCCCTGCTTGTTCCACAATTCAAACATTTGACCTCCCACGCTATCTCTAATTCGTGAGATGGGGCAGTTCCAATACTGTCCATGTTTTTATAAATTTTATGCGTTAATTTTGGCGGGTTCCCGCAAAACGGACAGCGTTTCAAACCTAGTTTTTCGTATTTCTTCTCGGCGGCTTTTCTTCTCATATCCTCTATGCAGTCCTGTTCTGTCATATTATTCCTCGCTTTCTAATAATTCTGGATTATCAAATATATTTCCAATCCTTTTTGATTCCATTAACTGTATATAATATTCAGTAAGTGGTAACATATCATAGCGAAGTAGCTCGTATTTGTTTAATGCGTCCATTGATACAACTTCATGATGCCAGCCAATAACAGAGTCAGAAACATTTAACGAATCCGCATCGATTACATCAAACTCCCCATATGCCACTTTTACAAGATTGTCGGTGTTGTCATAGCACATCAATATATCATTCTCCCAAATCAGCTTGCCATTCTTGTCTTTCAAGCCTGTGCATTGGCAGATGGTGGATTCATCATTTATATATGTCATTACATTTTCCTTTATATCTCTTATATAAAGTCCGTCTGGCTCTTTTACGATATTCCCTATATGCCATTTCTTAAAATGTTTCGCCTTAAATAAATATCTATCTTCCATGTTTTCTCCTATTCTGCTTTTGATTTAAGCCATTCAAGATGTTTTTGTTTGCAGGTTCCGTCTGGATAGCAACAAGAATCATCCTTTTTCACATAGCACTCTTCACAGTATGCGTTATACGCCAAAAACTCCGCCAACTCTTCATCCGACATATTCCTTATTCTGTCGGCATTGGTCTTTAACTTACTTTCCATCATGAATTCATGTATCAAATCATAGTCTTTATCCATAATTGACAAATGCTCTTTGCTGTCACCTTTTCGATAGATGATTACTGTATCCTTACTTTTTTGGCTCTTAAAATTTCATATGGATTTTTAGATGTTGGCAAAATCATATATCCCTGTTTTTCAAGCCAGCTTTCAAAATCTTTTAATTTGTTCATGTGTAATAATGCTCTATTTGCCATTTTCCCCACCTCTCAATTCTTCCAACTTCTTAAATTAAGTCCGCCGCACCTAATGCAATAAAACTTTTTATATCCTCTAGCATATTCACACAAATAACCACAATGCCCACAATATTCATGTCCATTACTAACTGATATTTTTTTAGGTTCTGACACATTTTTTCTCTCGAACAACTCTCCGTGTTTGCACCCTACACAACAATCTTCTTTATGCTTGCAAATATTACAGTCAACCATTGTTGCACCTCAATTCTTTCAGTTTTGCTTCGGCTTCGGATTTTGTGAGGAATACGGTTTTGCCAAATTCCCATATATCAAAGTAACTAAATGTTGACTTTGTTACCTTGTGTTTACGGACTGCTGTGCTATCTTTACCACCACTGAATGACACATAGACTCCATCTTGTCCAAACTCATCCACCCAGTCTCTTATTCTTCTGGCTGTCATCTTTATCTTCACAGAAAGCGGAGCAGCTTGCATTGAATATAAGTCTGACATTGTATGTTTATTCATATCATTCACTCCTACTTAAATGGTAAATCATCCTCTATGCCCTCTGGTATGCTCATAAAGTCGTTTCCAGAGCTTGGCTGATTGCTTGCATTTGCTGTATTGGACTGCTGACTATTGCTGTTATTCACATTCTTATTCTCGCAAAATTCCTGTTCCTCAACAACAACATCAGTCGTATAGACTTTATTGCCATCCTTGTTTGTGTAACTACCAGTCTGGATTCTACCAGTTATGGCAATCTTAGTACCCTGTTTAAGGTACTTCTCTGTAAACTCAGCGCTCTTGCCAAATGCAATGCAGTTGATAAAATCCGCTGTCTGCCCATCGCCCTGTTTCTTGAATTTACGATCTACAGCCAGTGTATATCTAGCTATACACATCTGCTCGCCATTCTGTGAATATCTGATTTCCGGATCACGGGTAAGCCTACCCATCAAAATTACTTTGTTCATACTATTTCTCTCCATTCTGTCTAATTGTAAAAGTTATTCCAACCTCTTTCTGTAATGTATCTATATAGTCCTGCCACTTCACATTTTCGTCAGCAAGACAAGAAGTTTTAAGCATAAAGCGCTCGATGAACCTACATAATCTATCATGGCCAAACCCAAATTCATCATGCAATGTTGCACATGATAATAAGACCACTGTATCTATCGTGTTCCATTTAACTTTCTGCTCATATTCACGCATCTTTGACGTTGGAATTTCAAGCGGAACAAAACATGCTCTACGTTTGGCCAGTTCCTTTTCTGCTTCTTCTATGCCCTCACGCTTGATAATCTCTAACAACCAAGCTGCACCGGACATTCTATATTCATGTACTTTATCATTTGATTTCGCCATATCTTTTGTACTCCTTTCTGCTTAAAATGGACATTCATCCTTTGCTCTCAACTGCCATTCTGTTCCAGCTCTTGCAACGTCCACTTTTGCGTTTTTAGCCACTTCACATATCTCAGTAACCATTCTGTCGGCATTGCTTGTATCAATGCCCAAATGACACAATATGACGTTCTGTAGGCTATCTGTAGCATTTACCCTAACAAATTCCTTGCAAGTAGCTAATTCACAGTGACCAAGTATCTTATGAGTGTAATTTGGAGCATCAGTATCGACCATATCTTTGATGTAATTACATTCGATTAGCATATGGTCGATATTTTGCTTTTTAAAAGTAACCGGGCAATACTCAAAATCCGTCATGTACAATATTTTTTGCCCATCAGTCTTGATCAAAAAGCCATAATTGGGGGTGCCGTTGTGTGGGAGAGAAAAACAACGAATTGTAAACTCTCCCATTTTTACAGCCTTACTAACAGATTCAAACGGTTTCCACACTGGTATACCCAGTCTTTTCAAATCAACTGCTGCCTTGACGTGATCTCCATGAACATGACTTACAATGGTGCCAGTGACATCTTTAATGTTGTAATCAAGACCTCTCTGTATATCTTTAATTGATACTCCACAATCAAGGATAAGCGTTTGATTACTTGCATTTGTGAGTAAATAGCAGTTGCCAACGCTACCACTGGATATACATTTAAGATTCATTCCTATACCTCGATTTTTTCTAATGGACATTTTTCATGTCTTTTGCCATCTCTAAATTCAAAAGACACATCTGCGCATTTGATCTGTTTTAATTCCATAAGTTTACATTTAAAATCTAGAGAACATGGTCCAATATACCATGCCTTGCACTCCCGGCAGCTGCCAGGCATTTTATCCAAATATATTTCACACTTTGCCTTCATAAAAAACTCCTTTCTTACTTTGCAAACTCTGGTACTTCTTCGTCCTCAGCAAATTCCTGTGAATTGGCATTCTCAGCAATCTCAGCTTGCGCAACTTGATATACCTCGTCCATTTCAATCTGTGCCTGCCTTGCCATCGGATCATAATTCTTTGGATACTTTCTTATTGCATTGTTGCACATTTTTCTTTGAATCATGCTTTCCGGCGTATCAAGCCAAGCGCCACTGATAAACGGTCTCGCAAGCTCGCATTCCAACATTTCATCTACGGTTTTACAAGTTCTTAAGGCATTAAGCACTTCATCTTTTTTTGCCTTAATCTCTGACTTTTGTTTTTCTGTAGCCTTATATCTGTCGGCACAAATCCCAAATGTGCTATTCATCATATTTTGCTTAACATGTGCAAGCAAATTAACCTTAACACTATCCCTGTCTGCAGAAAGGTATGTCACTGTTCCGTCCAACAGTTTGACAGGATATACGACTCTTACTGCTTTACTTGATAGTCCCTTTTCTACCCATTCAGGCTCTGTAATCGACAACCCTTTATGCTTTGGTGGAATATATTCATCGCCCTCTTTGATTACCCAGTACGGGTAGACCTGTTCAACGTCTTTTCCATAGTTGGCAAGTAAGGAGTCGTAACCACTACCCTCGATTCCCATCTCAACCTGTTTCTGCCATATATCCTTGCCTGTCTGTGGATCGGTTCCTACCTTTACATTTCGTAGCTGGAAGTAACACTCCCTTGGATATGCGCTTGCATTTAATTTGAGACTTGCACATCGCTTCACAATTCCTCTCAAATTGCTTGTATCAAGGTTGCCCATGTTAATCTTAGGGTCGTTCTTGACAAGGTTGAATATGCTTGTCATGGCTTCCATGGCGCACTCTTTGGCATAATCGTCCATATCCATGCCAACAGTTTTGTAATCATCAATAATAAGCCCTGTTATTGCATTGCTCCATTCACTTAATGAAGTAGTAAATGCTTTTTTTTCTGCAATTGTCGTACTATTTTCCATTTATTTATCCTCCTCATGTAGTACTTCTTTTAAAATTTCTGCAATAATTTTTTTCTTGACTTCCCTGGCTTCTGCCTCAATCTCATCATCAGTCTTTTTTGAGTTCTCAATAACCTCTTCAAACTCGTCCTCACTTATATGTTCACGTAAAGATTTAAGTAATATTGCTGTCTCAGCTGTAACTTCATTCTTGGAACCATTGATTTCAACAAACCCTTTGTCACACTTAACCATATTTATTTCTCCTTGTTTTACTTGATTTACTTAACAATTCCTCCACATACACATCCGTCGAATGGCACAATTTTATGCAATTTCCATGTAATGCATGATTTTTCCAAGCACCATATTTTTCATAAAACTTTTGTTTTGTCATCTTGCCATTATTAACAAGTTTCGCCCAAACTCTTAATTTTTTACGAATTTTGCGCTTATTTGCACCATTCAATTTTCGTATATACTTTCCATCTTTCGTTACATAGTGATGGAAACCTGTAAATAAAATTCCATTTTTAAACGGGACTATCTGTGTCTTACCATTAAGTGATAATCCCAGTCTTGCTACAAATTGATTTATGCAATCCAGACAATGTTTCAAGTATTCTTTGCTTGGTGCAATCAGATAAAAATCATCCATGTATCTACCATACAATTCAATTCCTAGCTCACCGGTTATAAAATGATCTAACCCATTTAGCATAAGCAATGCATATACTTGTGCTACCTGATTGCCAAGTGGCAGTCCTAAACCAGCAGTGCTGTCAATGTATAGATGATTTAGCCATTTTGTGTATTCGTCATCAAAATAGTAATCGACTATATCTTTCAACACTTCATGATCTATCTGATAGAAAAATTTTTTAATATCACACTTCAAAATCCAACCGTCAAGGTCGTGCTGATTATAAAATTCAAGCATGTGTTCTTTCAAACAATCCATACCAAAGTGGGTTCCTTTGCCGAGTTGCCCTGCGTAGTTTGTTTTTATAAATTCATACTTCAACCTTGGAAGCAAAATATTGTCACATAAGCAATGCTGGACTACCTTATCTTTGAACGAACACGACTTAATCACTCTTTCTTTAGGTTCGTATACCTTAAACTCATTATACGGATTCATCCGATATGTCTGATTTTCAAGTTGTTCTTTCAACATATGAAGTCCCTCAAGACTCATTGCTTCAAATTTTGCAGTGCTTGAATTATGTTTTTTGCCACTTTTAGCTTTTTTATATGCTTTATACAGGTTCCCATAATCACATATAACATCTTTATCCATAGTAAAAATTCCTTTGTATTTATCCTTTTGGGAAAGGTCACACACTTTTTTGTATCTTTATCTGATTTCGGCTTAATGCCTACTCTTACTGTCTGTGTGATACAGAATGGACGAACACCGTTATTGTTGTTACAGTTGTTGTTGTTGATATTGCCAGCGGACGAAACAACGGTTTATACAGTGTGTAACCTATATTTTTAATTATCTTCGCTATCAGCCCGCCTCTTCTTATCACCAGTTCTCCAGGCTATTGCCATATGCTTAACATCGGCTACCATTTTCGACCAGTATTCCATGCTTTTCACATTGATAATGTTCAATTTCATTGATAATTCAATGTAAAATAAAAGTTCATCGCAATGCGTTATAGCCTTTGTCTGCAGTTCTGATCTTTCTTCAAGGCAAGTTTCCCAATTCGTTCTATTTGCTTCATACAAATATTCATATATTTCCAATGCTTTGTTCTGCATTTTGTCAACAAGCGAAAATCTGTATTTCTTTGGGTATCTATTGCAATTTGAAGTTATACGAAAAGTGTGTTCAGCCAAATTCTTTGCCTGTGAAATCACTCCAAACTCTTTATCTGCCATATCACTTAATCTCCTGATTCAAAGATTGAAGATGAGAAGATACAAACCGGACGAACACCGCCACTGTGGTTACAGAAGTTGCAGCCGATAATGCCAGCGGACGAAACAACGGAAACGGATTTTTTGTAATCGTTGCATGGCGTACTCCAAGGGCTGACAAGCCACCACCAATAATCTTTGGTGTTTGGTATGAGGCTTCTATACTTTCTGTATTCGTCAGCAGCAAGAAGAGAAACCTTATCCTCGCACTTGCCATATTCTGTCTGACCGTCAAGAGATAAAAGATTTCTCTCAAACGGAACTATATTTTCCAATCCTATTTCTGCGGTCATCTTCTCAAAAAACTCCCCATTAAGATAGCTACGAAGACCACTGTTTTCCCAATTGTTTGAATCTGAATCAAACTTCATATCTTCAATGCTATCAGCCAGACAAATATATCCAGCACTTGTGATATCAAGAATCTTCCACGTTGTATCTGCAAGTTCAAATGTATCTCCAATACCGAGTCCTTCCGGAAGATTGATTGACTTTGAAGTTGCCTTTAACACTGCAATCTCATTTCTGAGATCATTGATCTGCTCCTGTAATACTCTCATCGTTAATGTTGCCATGATTATTCTCCTTTCTTTGATACAAAGATATTAGATTTTAAGATACAAACTGGACGAACACCGATATTGTCGTAACAGCAGATGCCGTTGATAAAGCCAGCGGACGAAACAACGGCTATGCTGTACTTACAGCCCCTTTCGGCAGTGCTCCAAGGAGTGCATGTCCACCACCAATCGTCTAGCTCTTTGTTAGGGAGTAAGTTGTTGTACTTCCTAGTCTCATCAAAAGTAATAGGTCTTACCTTGCATTTACAATCATCAAATTCATGCTGCATATCAACTGATGTTAACTCAACAGTATGTTCAACAAGATTGTTTTCCCCAACCTCTGACTCAATTATCGGCTGAATCTCATCCTCAATCACTTTCTTAAGGTTGGACTCGTTGTAATCTCTTGAATCCTCATCATAAACTATGTTTTCGGCCATAAAATCCTTGGAAATAACCTTGGTTTCGAAAGTCATCTGTTCAAGCACAATAAAGTCGTTCTTTCCAATCTCAAACACATCTCCAGGTGCTAAGGTTGATAATTCTACCTTGTTCTTTCTTTCTGCTTCTTCAAGCTGCCTTACAAGTTCTCTTGCTACTTCTAATGCCTTACTCATCACATTACCTCCAATTCCTCGTTGTCGTTTACGGCAAGCATTATTATCTGACCATCTACCATGTCTACAGCATTCTGCTGATTTGCAGAATCAAGACTCTCTGCATCATCAAGCCAGATAGGACAAGCCACATTGCTAATCTGTTGAATACTATTGCAAATATCGATTCTACCGAGAATCCTGTTCCCTTTGTTACTCATCGTGGTAAGAATACTCTTCCCGTCTATAGTAGGAATACATGTTGACTTATATCCGCCGTTTTTAGCAAATTCAAATAGCTGCCATTTTACCAAATTATAATGTTTGTTTATTTCATTTGTGAGAACTTCATTTTTGGCCTTATCAAGATCATCTAACAAATCAAGAATCTTCTGTGCATCCGCTTGAGCCTGTCCAAGATTGCGCTTATTAGCCAGCAACTCTTCAAGCCTTGTTTCGTCAGCTTCTGTATCAGACTTAGCGATCTTGGCTTCGCACTCAGCTAACTCCTGCCTGAGTGTGGTCTCTTCGGATTTTAGTCTCGTCCTTGTGGCTGTTGTCTCCATACCAGCCATATTGATTTCAAGTGCTTCTATCTGCGCCATCACACCGATATATTCATCATCACCTGATATATCAACAAACGCTGGAAGTGCGTTATATTCTTCTTCAAGCTTGGTAAGCTTTGTTCCTGTATCAGCAACAGTCTTTCGATTGAGTTCATTGCATTTTTTAAGTTTTTCTATATGCTCCTCAATCTCCTTGATCTTCTGAGCTACGGCCTTGCCATCAGTCTCAACTGCTGCCAGTCGCTCGGCTTGATTCTGTGCAAAATCACTCTTAAGTCTTTCGATATCTTCTGCCAGAAATTCTCTATGGCAAGTCGGACATATAGTAGTAAGTTCGTTAAATTTCTCAGCATTAACGGATTTCCATTCAGCCACTAGTTTTTCTTTCTTTGATTTCCAAATACTCAAAGTTCTTGTTGACTGGTCAATATCCCAGTCGTTATCAGAAATCCCCTGAATTACATTCATCTGAGTAGTCTTGCAATCATCTATCGCACTTCTAAGTGCTGCTCTCTTGCAATCAAGATTTTCATTTGCTTTGTTCTGCATCGCAGATATTTCAAACTTTAATTTTAAAATTTTGTCTGCGATCTCATCATGTTCAGCAGCTACCTTATCCATGTCCATCTGATCTTCTGTGACCTTGTTCAGTTTTTCTTTAATTGCATTTTTCTGCAATTCCAAGGCGGATATATCTAATGACTGTTTGATCTGTATATCTCTTTCCTTTTCTGCTATCTGTCCGTCAAGAACTGGTAACTCCTTTGCAGCTTTGGACTTTGTAGCTTTATTCATTGCTGAAAGTTCGTCTGCCGTATACCTTTCAAGGAGTGGAACAAGTTCAGCAAGTTCAACCTTGCTTTTTGCGACGTCAACATCTGATACGCCATCTACAAGCGCAAACAGAAAATCTCGCATTTCTGCTGGTTTCTTTGCCAAAAATGCATTGATGTTACTACACATCTTGAGAATAGACATATCAGCGTCAAGATATGCATTAAAATCCCTTAATGTCTTAGGCACATCGTTGATTGAATAAGAATTATCATCCTTGTAACTGCTGCCATCTTTGCTATATTTTCTCTTCTGAGACTTACGCATGACGACTTCCTTACCATCAACGTCAAACACAGCTGTGACCGATACGTCTGTGTCATCCACAGTTTTGCCATCAATCATACGGCGAATAGGTGGATTATCAGAAAGCTGATAATCACAGTTGAACAACAGCCACATATAAGCGTTAGTTATTGAGGATTTCCCTTTGCCGTTGGAAGCAGCAATCTTAGTGTTATCCCCAAAAATAATTTCCTTATGTGCATAACACATGAAATTCTCCATAACCAACTTTTTCAAACCAATCTTCATTATTTGTCCCCTCCCAACGGCAATTCGCCAAGCACAATGAGCAGCGTGTCCACATCTATATATTTTTCTTTTCTTGTCATGTTTATAAGCACATCAGCTCTCGTCTCCATATCTATTAATTCCTCATATCTATCGCGAGGAATAGCCACACTGTCTGTACTGCTGTTATTACATGTTCCTTCACATTTAATGTCCATCTTCTTTGTTCTCCCTTCTTTCTTCAAGCACTTCAAATTTTGAGACGGATATCTCATAAGCTGTCTTTTTCTCTTCGGTGCCATCCTCATATAACTTGTCATATTCCCTTGACTGAAATCTGCCGGTTATGCCAACCACAGAATTAAGTGGTACATCTGCGAATCGGTCAGTGTTCTTGCCCCACAAGAGAATTGGAATTAGATTTCCAATCCTATTAGGAAGATTATTGATTACCCTAGTGTCACAAACCCTATATCCTCTAGGTGTTGCCCTGATCTCTACATCGGCAAACTTGTGGGCAATAAAATCGACTCTGTTTTTATCACACGTATAGGGCTTGACCTCATGTACCTCTATATATACTTTTGTGTGATTTACACCTGTTGAATCGACAACATGCTTAGTGCGGATATGCCCGACTACCTCTACATAACCAAATTTGCTGATATATGAGACCTTACTATCTTCAATATAACAAGGCACTAAATCCTCTGTTCCACTCAGTCGCCTTGCACTTATAATCACGCGATAATACGACTTATTACCTACTGAGAACTCATATATAGGTGTATCAACAACACATCCAGCGATCACCGCATTATTGTTTGGCCAATCGCTAATATTTTTTTCTCTCATTCCTTTCCTCCTCTATAGTTTCCATCTTTTGTTCAACTGCCAGCATTGTAAAAACCAATCCTGCAAATGCCAAAATAATCAATATCTTTATCCATTTGGGTAAATAAATATTAAGTAGCTCCGTTCCTACAGGTACGCATATTATTCCTGCAAAAAACATAATGGCCATTAGTGTGCATATAACACGAATTATAATCGTGTCCAAATTTTTCCCCACGCAATCACCTCCTGGCATCACAATACTGCCCTATATTCATCTGGGCATTAGCACCGCTGATCTGCTCGGATAGTGCCGTGGGTGCTGAGTAACCGTCGATAAACTCTCTCACATTGTCTATGTACCTACGCTTGATGCTCTTATATGTGGCTACGCAACCGAACTCTCTCTTAAGCTGGCAATATATATCCTTAAAAGTCTGCGATCTTATGCTCCTGTCGGCGTATGCCTCGCTATCTTTGCCGCCTAGTACCGACACCGCCTTGCGCTTGACAAGTTTTTGAACCTCATCTATCTCACAGCCGTATAAGGGCATATCGTTTTCAAGACTACCTATTTTGTCCTCAACCCTGTCCACTCTCTCTGCAAGCTCTGTATTACCCTGAGCAAGAAGTTTTATCTTCTCTTCGGTTGTCATAGGCTTTGCACTGTAGTTGCCTGTCTTGCGAATAGATGGAAGTACCTCAGATGTTACCCATCTACGAAAACCCTTTGCATTTGGCTTGTCACTTCGCAAGATAACCGCATATAAGCCACTCTCGGTTATAAAGTTTGTTTCACCCTGACGCCCTAACTCTAATTTAGTGCGTTCATCATCATCTAATCGCTGAGCGACCTTTGATGGGTTCTGAATGTCTAACGCCTTGCAAACATCTGCCAAACAAAACAATGGCTCTCCATCTACAACGGCGGTTCTCATATTAAATTCACCGTCTGTAAATAACTGTATCTCGTTCATTCTTCTCCTTTCCTATGCTATAATCCCCCATAAGGAGGTGATGTAATGAAACCCTTTGAGGATTTCGTTGAGTATTTGAACTCTGACAAATTCCAGCAGACATTGAGCGATATTCCCCTAAACCTAAACAATAAGGAATACAACTTACTCAATCCGTCTGATATAGCAGAGTTACAACACGCAACCACAGAACAAACGCTTAATTTGATGGTTCACATTCTTGGTGCGTATCACGAATGGATTGAAAATTAAATCCGTCCGTATTTGACGTGATCGCCTCTGACAAGGCGTTGCCGTCAATGTAGTTCTTTTCTTTCAGCAACTTCTCAATATGGTCCAGAGTGCGGTCAATGCTCTTTAGCGTGCTGAGAAGTTGCTTTTCGTTTCTAGCGTCCATGGCTACTCCTTTTTCTCTGAACTGCTCTCTGCTACGTCTGCCAGTGTCTCTGCCTTGCCTAATAAATAGCCTTTGTCAAAATCTGACATGTTCGGTAAGGTCTCTTTGAGTTTTTCAACTATCTGCTTTTCTTTTTCGCTCATTTATCTCACCTCCTTTTGTTCATCTGATGTACACATGATAGCACATTAAATCAACGCTGTCAACATATTTTGTTGACTTAATGTGCATTTTGTGGTAATCTATTAGATGAAAGGAGGTACAACATGAAAGAACGAATTAAGGCAGTGAGAATTAAGGTTGGTAAAAATCAAACAGACTTTGCTCAGAGTATTTCAGTTTCAAGATCAGCTATTTGCAAAATGGAAAGCGGTGAAAATTCTCCATCAGAACAGACAATCAAAATTATATGTAAAGAATATGATGTCAATGAAACATGGTTGAGAACTGGCGAAGGAGAAATGTTCATACAGAAAAGTAAAGAAGAACAACTCGGAGAAATGCTTGCCGAGATTACCAAGGCAGATGATGAGTCTTTCAAAAAAAGATTAATTGTTGCCCTTGCCACTCTCGATGAAAATGGTTGGGATAGCCTTGAAAAATTGATTGATTCAATTTCAAAGAAATAAAAAACGCCCCAAGGAATACCAAATGGTACTTCTTGGGGTTTGTTTTACTTAATGAGATTCATAACATAAGCATATAGTATGTTAATTATGCGTTCGTCTGCTATCTTTTGTACTGTATCTGTTATTTCTTTCTTTTTTTCTTCCACAACCTTATACCCCCCTATACAAATTATGCTATCATTTGTACTTTATAATATATGCAAATACAAGTCTGTTTATTCCATCAAAAATATAATAAATTGGTTAATTGCATTTTCTTATACTCCGTGATAGGATGGGAATATATAATTATATAATTATGGGAGGGATAATAAAATGGCAAATACTCGAATCTGCCCGAGATGTGGCAAAATAAATGATGTATCATGGCGATTTTGTTGTAATTGTGGACTAAGCATGTATGCTCCAAGACCTGTTCCTCAACAAGCACCACCTCCACTACCGCCATTAACACCAGCCCAGCAAAAACAACAACAGCAACAATTAATTGCTCAACGAAACAAACAAATAACGTACTATAGACAAAACGGAATTGCGTATTGTCCTAGGTGCTTAAGTATTCACGTTGATTCTGTTGGCGGTGAAGTGATGGGAGCGCGCGATCAAAAGACAAAAACAAGGTACACAGTTAATTTGAACCCATTTAGACCGTTTACACTTGTAAATAAAAAAGAAAAGGTCGTTAGAAAAGCTAATCCGGGTAGATTTGTTACTACATGGCATTGCAATGATTGCGGATTTGTTTATAAATAAAAAACAGCGGAGAAAGTGAGTAATCACAATCTCCGCTTTGTTTTATAAAATATTTTCTCTAATTGCAAGCCAAAATACACGTATTGTCCACGGAGAGCCGTCTGTATTTGCAGCAAATTTTAGCGGAACTTTTTGCGCCGATTTTGATGCATCAAATGCATCGTAACTTGGCCCTATTAACTGCATTGCTGGCACAGAAGATTCAGTAGAAATTCCAAGATATGATATAATTGGAATAAATTCATCAGTCCCTGCTGGCACAAGAATGTTTTGTGTTACTTCTTGATATTGTCCCTTCTTGTCGTCCCCTGCTGGAAAAACAAACGTGACATATCCTTGACCCACAATTTGAAAATTAGAATTCAGTTTATCCAGAGTGGAGCTTGCTAAGTTGACAGCTTCACATATTTGGTTGACATCGCCTGCACCAAAGTTATCACCTGTCTGCTGATATTCCGTTACATCTTCAAAACTAACCGTTCCATCATCATTAGTAATCATATTATACTTACGTTTTGTATTGGCTGTAGCAAGTACATCCTCTTTATAATTTGTTTTCAAAGCCATCTTATTCATCTCCTTATATTCTTATATCCTTGTATGCACCTAGTTTAAATGGTATACGTCTAGGCTTAATACTGTCTAAAGCACCCTTAATAAGTTGACAAGCTGTTTCCAGTCTGTTCATCTCTGCTGAGCTAATAAACGCTCCATTGTCATAAAACGTCTGTTTGGCACCTATGTCTTGTGGATATACTACGCTGTTAATCCGTGCAATGTTGTTTTCAAATGTGTTAAATTCGTCTGCGTAATAAAAATCTGTATACATCTTATCAATACCCATGTTTTGATAACCTGTAACTGGTCCACACAAACTTTCAGCTCTTTGTTTTAAATATTCTATGTTATTTTTTATTCGGTTGTAATCCGTCCATATAACTGCGTCACCGCTTTTCCAGTCCGTTTTTGGTTCATTCCACAACTATTCCACCACCTTTCTGGCACTAAGTTTTCCACTCCATGCACCATTGAATGTAAGTTCATTTTGATAAGCCTTAATTTTTGCTGTTGAACTATTGGTTTTAATCAGATTGAATAAATACCCGGCATCTACGCTAGGGTCTCCACGCCAACTTATTGAATAATCAACTGCACCTAGGTAATAATTCGCTAACCAATCATCAAGCAAACTAGCTGCTTCTGTATTATCAACAAGTGGGTTGTTCCAATTAACTGTTTTAGTTCCGTTGCTATTGTATCTATGGGTTAATCCTTTAGTGTCCACAACATACTCATATCCACTGACTGTGTACGTAAGTGTTGTATCTTTGTCAGTTAGTCCATCAAATTTTAACATGCAATAATAGGCACCACTTTCTACAACTGTAACTGTCACATTACTTGCATCAGTGATGGCGGTATAACCGTGACTAGGTGCTGAAAAGTCAACTTTCACAATATTGTTGTTTGAATTGACAGTAATTTTTTCGGACACAAGTTCTTTTTTGTCGGTGCCGGGTTTATATGATTGTTTTTGAACGGTAATTGACTTTAATTTATCTTCCATCGTAACAGTTGGTGTATCAAACATATCATCTTTGGACAGTTCATAGTCTGTTGCGTCACCAATTCCAACATAGTCTATTGACACTCTTGCGTATGGCTCAACTTTTGTAAATTCTATAACAACTTTGTTCGCAGAGCCATAACGATTGTAGTCTGTCCAGTTAAGGCTATCAACATTCGTAATAACAACATTATCAACAAGCGTATCATTATCATAAGTTTTTATAGTAAATTCAAGAGGTTTACAATTTCTAAAATTAATTATAAATCCATACCAACTGTAAGATATATCTAAATTAAGAGTAATTGTAGGATTTGCAGAAAACTCGCCAATGCCGTTTGCTATTTCCTTGCTCACATATCCTACTTCTTTATATATTTTGTTTTTAGGTAAAAAACAAAGGTTCCCGCTATCAAGTCGTGAAAACCCGGTACTGCACATTGCGTAAGCTATTTTCATGCTCTGCACCTTCTCCTATTCTACGCACAAATCCATTGTGAATGAATGTTTTTCGCCTGGTTGCAGTGTTACAGGCTCGATAACTTCACGTGCTAACATCATTGCTCCCGTGAAAGCACTTGCATAACTCGCATATAACCCTACTTCTGATATGGTTAGTGGTGCATTACCTGTATTTCGTATAACTCTAGTGATAGTTATAATTGAACTTGAAAATGTCTGCGGTATATCTTTAGTTTGTGTGACGATCTCATAGTCTTCTGTCACATTTTCAAGCTTTATATCTGCCGCTGTTGCTGGTGTTGTGCCTGTCCCTAACACTATATAAACTCCGGTTATGGCTGAGCTAGGCGCATTTTTTAAAAGCAACGATGCACCAAACAGCTGTCTAAACCAAGAGTAACTTGCGCTAGCTGTTTTATTTTCTGTGGTTTTACACACAGTATAATTGCCTGAACCCGGTTGACAGTTTAGGCTGACAAGACCGGCGAAATTATTTGTCAACATATATATACTTCCTCCTTTAATCTAATGTATTATCCGTCTCATGTGTCACTCGGCACTGTACCACACCGGATATCATTGTTGTGCTTAATATCTGTGTGTTCGATGTGCCTGTCTGTATCTTTCCGACATTCTCAGCCATCACATCAAATGTATCTGTCGCCTCTGTGCTTACACCTTTTTTAGTGATAGCACTGGCGACTTTAGACTTGCCATCACTGACAGATTTTTTTACTTCTGCAACTTCATCTGATATTGTTTTTATACTTTTGTCTATCTTGTCCATGTCTCCTGTGTAATCTGTTCGCCAATCTGGAATATCATCATTACCGAATTGGCATAATCCAAGATTTTTTGTTTTATTTTGTGATGCCAAAAAATCACCTCTCTATTATTTAAGTTTAAATTTTGCTTGCGCAGCATACTCATAAGCTGTTAATTTGTATGTATCATACCTGCTTGCTGTTAGCCTTAACATTGCATACTGTTTAGCTGTCAATGCTCCATTATCATCATGTAACACGCTGTCAATATCACTAAAATCTAATTGTCCATTTGATGATATTGTTTTTGTGGGTGTAATTGCGGATTGTATATGAATTCTATTTTGCCTGTCAATGGACAAAGTGCATCTGCCGGCATTGGCAATAATTTGCAAACACTCCGCATGTGTAGTAACTGGTAACGGATTGTGCGTTACAGTATTTTTAAGAAAATTATCAAGAAAATAGTTACTACTGTCTGTAATTCCGGCATCCGCCAATACTAGCAGTGACAAATCGTACAAGCTAATCCCATTTGCATAATACTGACCTTTATAGTATTGCCCGGTTAACAATGTAAATCTATCTGTAGCATTAAATGTCGCTTCTCTACTATTAGCCGACCATGCGGATAAGTAAGTGGTTTGCTCCGGCAACCATTCAATATTGCCCTGTCCGTCTACATCATAGCCAAACTGTACTTTAACCTCTTGACCGATTCCCATATACTGTATTGCGCTATCTGGATTGTCCGGATCGTAATATTGATCTTGATTATCAACTTTAATCATAACATCCATTGATGGTATGGTTTCTGCTATTGGGGATACATACTCTTTGCTACTGTAGTCCATTACCTCTTCGTTGGTAAATGTTTTTGCAAGACCACACTTAAATGAGTATATTCTCAATCTATTCTGCCCGTAACGCATTTGAATTGGTTCGATTGTAATAAATGTTATGTCTGTAAAAACATCTTCCGTTGTCCACACTTCGTCAGCATTACGATAACGTGTAGTGCCATTGTTAGTAATAATATCAAACTCAGTCGGATAACATTTTCCAAAATTGACAGTCAAGCCCTTAATAGTATGCGAATTTGCTAGCACCATTGTAACTGTTCCCATAATATCAGCAGTTACAATGCCGTTGTTATAGTAATCGGTGCCAGTTCTAGGCAAGAAAAAAGCATTGCCATCGAGGACAGCAATGCCAGGTTCTGCTGTAGCATATATTCTAGTTACTTCTTCGCCATCAAAAGGGGCAATGTCATTAGAATATTCTACTGTTTTTGTTTGTTTGTCTAGTTTTATTTCGTTTTGGGCTCGGGAATTTACAAGGCCTATTGTTGCTTTGATATAACCTCTGTTTCGGTTAAGGGACTTCATAGATTCCTTATATTTTTTGCTTACATTTTGCATTACATCACCTACCAGTATCTATAAGGTTGAACTGACAGTTACGATATTTAGTTACTATGTGCGATTTGGGACTTGCAAACAATGGTTCTGCTGTTCTGTCGCCTGGGTACATTATAATTGTTATCGGTTTACCTGTGCGATAATCTTCAAATGTAACTGGAATATAAAATGGTTCAACCGCTTTTAACATTGCTTGCCAAATTTTTGGTTCAAGGCCGACCCACTTCATGTTATCCAACTTGTATAAGTCTCTGCCAATCCTTTGACCGATAGTTACATTGTTAGCATTACGGCCGGCATTAACTGTCGTTGTAATAGTATAAGTAAAGCCAACAGCGGGACATGGAAAGTCCACACCGTTGACATTTAAAAAACTTGATAATCCTTGTGCCATATTATCACCTCTATGCTGTTGTAAATTGATGACCGTTACGTGATCTACGCCTATCCGTTTCACTGACAAGGGTTCGACCATCAATATTGATAGATGTATCTTTATCTGCTGTTTCCCTTGTATTCCGGGCAATTTGGGAGAGATAAGGCGTAAGTGCGTCATCAACTGCTTGCCTAACTCCACTTGCTATACCGGCGGTAATCTGTTCGTTGTTTGCAACAACAGACTTGCCGTTGTCGAATTTACCCATAATCTCACCTTGATTTGCCCTGAACCAGCCATCTTCTGGGAATCCTCCGGTTGCATAAGTTGGCATGAAACTAAAAGTACCAGACATTGCTTGCTTAAGTGGGTCTGATGCTTGCTTAACATTGAATTTTATTTCTTTTTGGGACATACCCATAAAGATTTTGTTTGCAGCATTTTCACCAAGTTTTTTTAAGCCCTCATCTGTCTGCGTCTTAATATTGTACTGTACACTCTTGCCACTAAAGTTCTTTTGCAATGTGTCGTTAATTGACTTGACCACACTACCACTAGTTGTTGGCTTGCCGTTAACAGCGGTATTTGCATTATACTTAACTGTTTTATCTTTCCAGTACCGACTGAAAATATTGGATATACTAGAAAGTTTTTCGCCTGTAGTAGTGTTCTGACCATTGATAGCGGTTTGCGCATCATACTTAGCACTCTTGCCTTTCCATACAGATGACCACCGATTAACTATTCCGGATAAGATGCTGCTACTTGGTGTATTTTGTCCATTTGTGGCGGTTTGCGCATCATACCTAGCATTCTTGCCTTTCCAAGTATCGGCCCATAATTTTCCTATATTTCTTATGGTCGCTACGTTGTCTGTCTTATTATCATTTACTGACGTGTCTACGTTGTAATCAACATTTTTTCCATCAAAAGCCGATATAGCACTACGAACTGATTTATTCAGTTTTTTATAGTCTTTATCAGTCTTTCCGTTGGTGGTCGTATCAATATTGAACTTGTTGCTTATGATTCCTGATAATCCAACTATAGGGCTTGTTTTCATTCCGAATTTTGCAACACTGCTTAATTTGTCCGCAATTTTCTTGAGATGTTCCCAAAGTGTTTTCAATTTTTCAGTAATTGAATTTAAAACAGGCTTAATAATATCCCATGCAATTTGAACTTTTGCACTTATATCCGCAATTTTTTTAACAATCCAGTTACCAATTAATTGCCGAATAACTGAACTAATTGCTGATGCAACAGCCAATATAGGTGAAAGCACAGTTTTTATTGAATTTAATGCCGGAGAAATTTTTCCACCTATTGCGCTAGCAACTTTTGAAATAACCGAATAAACCGTACTTAATAAATTTGAGACTGTGCTTAATGCAGGTTTTAATACTGTTAGAACCTTATCTGTATATGGGGACAATTTGCCCACACCAGATTTGATCTTGTTGATTATATCTACAATTAAATTCATTGGCGCAATAATATATTCAAGTGCTTTTTTTATGCCCTTGAATAATTTTGAATTGGATATTTTGCTATATGCGCCTTCTCCAAATACTTTATCAATTATTGCTTGACCTACACCTTCATATATTTGCATTGGAATCTTAGGTATTTCTTTTGCCATAGTAATAATCAAAGAACCAAGGTTCCAAACAAGGCTTCCCCAATTGATACCACATATAAAATCCACAACTTTTTGACCAAGTTTTTGCCAGATGCCGTCTTGATTAATAGTCTCAAAAGCACTAACTATTGTCTTACTTATTCCTATTGCAAAGTTAGATAAGGTTGCTCCTGTAAGTCCAGCGTCCCATGTGTTAAGAAATCCAGTTATTGAAGATATAAGCGATTTACCCAAGTTTTTCCAATCAAAATTGATTGCAAAAGTATTTCCAGCAGTAAGTGCTGTATTTATTGCGCCGGCAATTGTTGAACCAAGATTAGAGAACAATCTCGGAGTAATGAGGCCATTCAAGAAGTCGGCAAGTCCTTTGCCAAAATTTTTTGCCTTTTTGTATACCTTATTCCACTTAATAGATTCCATTGCCTTAGACAAACTATCACTGATATACTTGCCTAATTGGTTAAGGTTCTTGATGCTAGACTTGTAAAGTCCCTCTGCTTCTTTGATTATATACTTAAATCCGCTGTCACCACCAGCACCGCTTACACCAGTGCCTCCACCAGAACCACCACCACCGTTTGTGCCTGTGTCTTTATCCGGTTCGACCACGTTCAACTCATCAATACCAAGAAGATGTGTTTTTAAATCTTTGGCCGCTTTGGCGGCTTTTTTAGTTCCGCTTGCCATATCATCAGCAGCACCGGCAGCACCTTCATAATCATCAGATATAAAAACCTTTTGTATCTCCAGCTTCCAGCCGAATATTGCACCAAGGGCATTGACTACCTTTTCGGAGAATGCATAAACCGCCGATAAAGCCTTATTAAGAGCCTGTATAAGAGGTTTAAGCATATTAACAAATGCATTACCCCAAACACCAGCAACCATCTCTATTTGCTCCTGCAAGACACGTAACTGGTTAGCCCATGTCTGGCTAGTACGCGCAAAATCCCCTTGTACATTCTTGGTGTTATCCATGACATACTGATATCTCAGCATTGTTTTTTCTAGCTGAGTCATAGAGGATATGTTGGCGTCAAGACCTTTTTTCATTGCATACTCTTTGAGGGTTGCATTTGTAAGGTCAATACCAAAAGCTCGCATAGGCTCTGTCTCACCAGTAAAGATTGACCATAATTTACGCGAACTTTCTTCCTGCGAAATATTGTAGAAAGAAGCAAGGTCTGCTGATAAGGATGTAAGTTGTATCGACATATCAGACATATCTTTAACAGGTGCACCCATGGCAAGTCCCATGGCCTGGAATCTACCAGCTGTCTGCTTTGCAGATAATTCCGACATTCCATACATTTTTATTGATGTTTTGGAGAATTGCTCCAATTTGTCCGTGTACTGGCCAAACGTATTAACTACAACGTTCTGTACCTCAGTAAGATCAGATGAAATGTCTATGGCTTTTTTAAATCCACTTAATACTCTTTGCGCTGCCCAAAAAGCTGCATACAGTTTTCCAACTGCCGATGCAAGGCTCCATATATGTTTTCTAGCACTTTTAGCGCTGTTGCCCATACCGGAAAAACTGTTTTGTATACCTCTGCTTGCACTTGCTGTTCTACTTCCTTGCGCTGCCAGATTTGCAAGTGCATGAGTCATTTGTATTACATTTTGTGATACTTGTGGTGCTGTAGCCATAACTTGCATAAACTTCTTAAGTTCTGCTGCAAGCGTCCCTAGTCCACCTGCGGTTTGTGTTGCCTTTGCCCCTACTGATGCAAGATTACCAAGTGCAGTGGTCATCTGTATTGTTCCAGCGGATAATTGTGGTGCAAGCGCCATGGTATTAAACAGATTGCGAAGCGTAACGGACAACTGTGGCAATGCTGCTGATACGATACTTGCTTTTTGCCCAGAATTTGCAAGTCTACCAACTGCATTGGTGAGCTGTATTACATTTGTGCTAACGTTCTGTGCACCCTGTAACGTGCTAGATAAACCTACAATCGCATTTCCAAGCTGACCTATGGCGTTTATATTCATGCCGTTAATGTTCGAATTAGACAGCCTTGTAATGGAATTAATGAAGTTCGTAAGACCCTTGTTGTTGAACTGCATGTTTCCTAATACTGATATGCTGGAAGCAAGCGGACTTATGCTATTTGCAACCGCTGTAAGTTTTGCGCTGTTGATGTTTTCAAATTGTTTTATACCCTTGGCAGCTCTGTTAAAATCAGGCATTTTTACATTTTTTATTGCATTCATGCCCTGTGCAAGCTGGTTCATGCCATGTGCAAACTTGGCTATACCATTACTATCAATTCCTTGCAATGTCTTAGACAGTGTGCCGAGCTTATTTGACAGTTTATCTACTGCATTAACTGCTTGAGTTGCACTTGCATGTATTTTAACTTCAAGATTATCTACTGTTGCCATGTTTCACCGCCTTGTTGTAATAAAAAAGACGGCAAAAACATCAGTCCTTGCCGTCAATCATATTGTGTGTCCTATCCCATTCTTGTTTTGCCTTTAATCGTTCTTCAATAAACTCATTTCTAAGTCTATTTACCCTATCTTCTTCATTTTCCATAAGTGGAGCTTTAAGATACTCTGAACTTGCTTTCTTGCCGTTAAGGCAATGATCTATTGCAAAGCAAAGAGCAGACCTGATATACGTTCCTACCCACGCATAAATTTGAGAATCGTTTTCCTTTTCTGCCATATGGTAGGCTTTTTCGTATGGTTCAAGCTCTGCTGGGCAAGACTTGTCAATATCCTCAACTGTAAGTCCATAGCCTTTGGTCATCATTAACCAACGTGGTCGTATTTCGTTACAGTAATTTTCGTAATTAAAATCTTTGTTATCCTGTTCAAGGACTATTTCTGTGCCTGATTCTGCACTTTTGCTGTCTCTTCCTCGAACAGTCTCTTTAAAAAACCATTGTGAAGCATCTCATTTGAGACATCCTCCTGAAGTTTAAGAAAATCTCCATTTTCCTCGTCTACAAAATGGTCAAGCATATCCTCAACCTTACTAAGCTGTTCGTCACGGCCTTTTCCTGTAGTTAAGTTGTAACCAAACTCATCTGAATGATTAGCCTGTAATCCGGCAAGTAAAATTTGTGGCATTAACAAATACATTTGCTCCATTCCCTCTATTGCCCCAACTCCATCGTCTGTACTTGACTGCATTACTCCAATTCTTGCCAGCTTGCTAATAAATCCAGCCCTAGCTACTGCTTTATTACCAAATTTAATATTGTATTCCTTGCCATTCATTGTAATTGTCATGCTATTTTCCTTTCCTCCTACTCTTAATAGGAAAGGGGCAGTCCGAAAACCGCCCCTTGTTTGCTTAATACGTGTAATCAGCCGATTTTGTATCTTTTGTATCGTCATCACTCAGCACGGCTGTATCTGAGTGGTTTGCTATTCCCCCGGTGTAAAATCAACCTTTGTATCAAAGCCGACAAGATCTTCGAGTATAAGGTTGATCTCAACCGTTAAGAGCTCATTCTGACCCTTTGAAGCTACTGGAAGAACTGATGGTGGCTGAGCCTTGATAAACTCTGCCTTGGTAAATCCAGGTGTGATCGTCTCAAACCACATAGATTTACCTGTTCCCTCTAACTTTTTGTACTCTTCAAGCACCTTTTCCCACTCCGTCAGTGTATCTGGTGTCCAGTTGACTGTTACTGTGTATGTATCAGATACAGTGGTTCTGCCAGATATGTTTCTTGTGGAATAATCTTCAAGAGCCGAAGCGTCAATAGCCTCTGGTTCTGCTGTAGCATCGCCAAGCTCATTGATTCTGGTCAACTGAGTAAATTTGGTCGGCTTTTCTCCTGCGGTTGTTTCAACACCATAGCCAAAAGTAATACCCAGTGTACTTAATCCTGGTACTGCCATGTCTTTACCTCCTTAAAAATGTGCATAAAAAAAGAGCCACATGGCTCTAATTGCTAACTATAATATTGTGTCACCAGCCCCAAACACACGGCTGAATCGCATGTTACATATATAGGTTCCACCATTAACACTGTATTGAGGTGTTCCGGCGACCGAAAATCTCATTTGTTTATATATGTCCGTTATTTTGGACACAATCTTTCTGCATTCGCTGTGATTCTTGTTGGAAGTCACATCAACCTGTATTGTTTCTCTTACAGCGTTGATTGTCTGTCCCTCTAAATCTTGTCCCAGTTCCATTCCAGGTAATTCGTGAATATAGACTGTTGGAAATACTGCTGGTTGATCTGATTCACCTTTATCTGTAACGTTAAGCGTTGGGTATTTATCCTTAAGCTGTTCTGTTGCCTTGGCCTTGACAATGCTATATATTGTCGGGCCAAGTTCTATTGCCCATGCATTATCCATTGTCAAACACCTCTTTCACAACGTTCTTGACTTTTCTTTCAAGTTCCCGGGCAGTATTGTACATGAATGGTCTGGACGGCATACCCTCGGTGAACCACCAATGGCCATTGTCGTCCCTGTAAAACCAGCCAATTCGACCATCTTTGAGTTGATGGATTGTTTGACCACTTGCATATTGCCAAGATACTCCCGGGGGTAATTCGCCTTTGTATGGTTTCTTTTGCCCTATAACACCAGTTCCAAACTCAACAAATGCTGCGTGATCTGTTCCGGCTGCAACCGCCCAAATGTGACTACCCTCTGTATCTGTAATACACTCTGATTGTATGCTTTCAATCAACTCGCCCCTAAATATGACGTCTAAGTTTGCAAGTTGAACTCTAGCAACTTCTACACCATCATCAGCCAATCTTTCAGCAATTATGGCGCATTTATGGTCAAGTCTTGCTTGATAGGCCTTAAGCTCCTTGATTGCATCCTGTAAACTACTCACAGACAAAGATACATCTATTGTTTTTTTCACTTGACCACCGCCTTAAGGACATATTTTGTTGACCGCAAAGCTGGCTTAACTCCTACAACTGTAAAGTCAGCAGAAGTCTTATCGATATAACCATCCTCTGTGTATTCAACTTTGCTATCAAGCCATATAATGTCACTTTTTTTGATAGGGTATGCTCCTCTATCTGTAACTATGATTGCATCAAAATCGTTGACATCAAAGCCATATTCTTTTGCTTGTGCCTCACCGCCAGAGAAAGAGATATTAGCCCTAAATGATATAGGCTCTTCGTATGATATTTCCTTATGGTCTATAAGAGGTATTTTTTGTCCCTCTTCTGTGATGAAATACTTTATATTGCCATTATCATCTTTTTCATATATCTCTACTTCTTTGCCATAAGAAGCATATTTCATAGATTGCTTATTGATCTCAAGCGACATTACTTCACATCCTTGCCAAATCGTTTCCAAAGCTCAGATAACTTTTCCCAACCATACATTGCTACAAAGGCAACTACAAATCCGGCTAGGATAGCTGCAAGAATCATATACCAAAGTATTGTCATATGTATGTACTGCGTATAGGCGATAAAAGCCACAACGGTAATGCCTATGGACAGCACAAACACCAATATGTCGGTTGGTATCTTCTTAAATATACCTACGCCTTTGATTACTTGTGTAATTACCGCCACAACAAATGTAAGTGCGCCTATGACAGACATTATAATAGCCATGTTGGCTACAAGACTCTGTATAACATCCATTTTTACACCTCCTTGTTTTCGTTGAGTCGTGCTTCCATTCCATCTATGCGATGATGAAGTGACTTGACGCTTTCCTCAACCTTAATAATCCTGTTGTCATGGGAATTAAGCTCTTTCCTCATTTCCACAACTTCATCTTTTATGTCCTTAGTGTTGCTAGATATGGCATCTAACTTCATATTTATGCGGGTGTTTTCTCGGACTCTATCCTCTAGGTCTGAGTTATCAGTTCTTCTATTATTCTTGATATTCAGCACAAGGCTGACAATTCCAAAAAAAATAGAGAAAGTAACCGATATGATGCTGATAATTATTGCTACTGGCATATATCTACCGCCTTTCTCTTATGTTTGCATACTGCCCACCACCACCATAATGTATGCCCTCTGCTACCGTTAGGTAACGCACAATCTTCTATAATATCTCAACAAACGGGAACACATCAGCTAGCAGCTTATTTCTGTCAATCCAACTACGACTGACTCCATTTTCGCCATAACTTGCCATGTATTCCTCACCAGCTTGAGATAAGTCGTATACAACTAAGCTGACTATATTGGTAGTATATCGTTTCATATCTTCTTCTATTTGCTCATCCGTGTAATCAGATGGGTAATTACGCTTGTTGCGTATTTCTTGTTTAATCTCTTCAATATGCTGCTCTATTCTTGGGTTATCCTGTAGATCAGTCCACTTGATAGAGCCATCGTCACCGACTTCATATTGACCTTTTCGTATTTTGACTTGCTCTACCAATGTGTATTCCATGACTACCTCCTACAAAGCAAAATGAGCTATAAGCACTTCTTTTAATGCGCCACCTGCCATGTTTTCGGCGTTATCTATACCCTCTGATATTGCAAGCGCTTTTAGATCGTCTGTTGACATTCTGTTGATTTCGGTCTTGGTATGAATAGCAACACCAGAAGCAACTTTTTCCGCTTCTGGTCTGCTTGTTTCCGGTACGTCATTTCCGGCATCATACCATACCCCATCTTTTACAACGATATAGGGATATATCATAAGTTGCCTCCTACTCGTGATGAACTTCAATTACGGCAGTGCTATCCATATTCTCATAAGATGGCAAAACAACCTCAGACGCAAATGTTGACATCTTCATTGGTGGACCGTACTCTGTCTTTGTAGCAACTGTAATTCCTGTACCATACTGAGTTACATCAACATCTGCTACCTGTCTTGCAGTTCTCTCTTCTGGTGTAGTTCCGAACCATGTATTGCCAAGATTACCCTCTGGAAGAAGTGTAACCTTATTATCTGGATAAAAATACTGATCCTTGTCCTCATCGTCAGTATACATCTTATCGTACAGCACGATAGTAAGTTTGGTTCTCTTCTGCACTACTGAAATAACAGTATCATCGTCAACCTCAATAGTTGCTGTAAGGTTCTGTGCAAGGATTGCGTTTCTTATCTGTGCATTGTCAAGAAGATACTGGAATGTATTGCTGTTCATAAGCACATATCTAGCAATCTTGCCTTGCTTCTGTAACTTCTTTCTTGCATTGTTAAGGTCTGTAAGTGGCTTTGAATTAGCTGTGTCGCTCCACATACTTGTTCCATCAAGCTTGATGTAATGATCCTTAGTGTATGACCCGTCAGAATCATAATCATAGGAATACTGAACACCGTCACTCTTAATAGTGATAACTGGATGTCCATTTACTGTTGAAAGAAGCGCCATTCTCATTCTCTCTGGAACAACCTCTGCACCGCTTACAAGATTGTTAGTATCGTCATATACGCTTGACAAAGCACTTGCAAGGTAAGGGTCGTCTGCTGACTGAATACGCTCGATTTCAAGCATTTCCTCTTCACCGATTGTCATTCCCTCACGGAAAAATGCCATTTGTGTCTTCTCTTTGGAAAGTCCCTCTCTAGCTCTGATTGTTGGGATTGAATCAAAGTTAGATGGTGCAAGGGATACAGGAAGTCCTTTATGTGTCTTTATCCATTGCAGGTCAAGTCCCTGTTTCTTTCTCTCTGGAAACCACTGTAATCCAAGATACGGAATCTGATTACTTGCGTTTTCTGTTGCTGACAGCGCAATTGACTTACTGTCAATAACTTCATTTACTAGCATATGTTTTTACCTCCTGTAATTACTCAAATACGATCATTGGCAGAGCTGTTTTGACTGCTGCATCGTATGTTACTCCTGAATGTTTTTCTGCAACTGCTGTGTTGAGATATGCTTTCTTAAGAAGAACTCCCTGTGGTCTATCTTCTGTTACATCAAATCGAAGTATGCCAACCACTGTTGCTGTGTTATCAGCCTTGCCATCTTTACCAATCGGAGTTCCAGCTTTAACTATCTTTTTGCCATTCACCTTTGTTGTAACGTCTTCAAAATCCAAAGTAAGAGGTATAGCCTCGTTTGGCTCTCTCTTGAGAATTTGCACATCACCTGAGTATGTTGTTTTTTCATACTGCATATTCATACTTGGCATTTATTTTTCCCTCCTTAAATGTAGTTTTAAATGTAATGTTTCAAAATATCATTTTTTGTATTTTGATTTTCGATAAGACCGGCAGCTATTTTTTCTGCCTCCGTCTTTGTGTCACTTGAATTGCTACCTGTACCGCCATTACCCGGCGGTGTTGAGCCATTGGCTATCTCTTTCTCTTTAGCCTGGGCAGCGGCAGTTTCTTTATCTGCGATAATCTTTCCAAGAGCGTCATAATCCATAGATCCATCATCCTTAACCACTAGCTTTGCCTGTTCAGCGGAAATCTTGAATTTCTCAGCTGCACTTGTTCTCTGGCTTGCAATTGCCTGTGTCTTTTCAAGCTCTGCTATCTTCTTCTGAGCATCTTCAAGAGCTTTGGCATTTCTTTCTGCCTCAGACATGCTCTGCCCCTTTAAATCCTCATACTCTTTTTCAATAGCCTTGAGTCTTTCAAGTTCTGTGTTGTTCTTGTTTGCCTTTGCATTAGCAGATTGAACGTCCTTACCATTTTCAGCCATGACTTTTTCAATCTGCTCATCGGTCAAACCCATTGATACTAAATCTTCTCTTTTCATTGATTACCTCCGTATGTCTACGTTTTTATACGGTGCAACGCCACCGATTGACATTGCCGTTTTCTACGCTCACGGCACTTGCGAAATTTTGTATAAAAAAAGCAACCACAAACGTGATTGCTAATTTCCGATTATATTGTTGTATTGCTCTTCTGTTATCAGTTCTTTATCACAGGCTTGCTTAACCATTTCAGCATTCCATATATGATAGACTTGATACCATTTTTTTATTTTTTCATACATAGGCTATTCCTCCGTCAGCAGTGTGTTAGTCATCATTGCCGTATATGTTACTTGTGCGTCTATACGCTCAATATCAGACGGTATTTGGGCTGGTTCATAGCCGTCATACTTCTGAGGATTGTTGTTAATATCTTGAAGATTAAGACTTTCAACAGGAGCATGAAACTGTGTTCCATCATACTCATAGTATGTATGTGTTTTTGACTGTCCTCTGGGTTCTGCATATTCTTCTGTCTTAACTCTTTCATTAAGACACAAGTACACCCATGCTATTCCTTTGGTATCTATTTTTATAACAACTTCTTGTTGTGGTTCTTCTGCTCTTACTATCATTACTTACCACCTTTCTTGCTACCTTAAGTAATTCCCAGTTCGCCCTGCCAAGCCTGTTCCAACAATTCAAGTAGCAAAAGCCATATTTAGTTGATTATTTCATGTAAAGAGTAGTAGAAATTCCGCTTCCACTTCCATCTTCAAAAATACTGTCATAATTCCCCCAATCGGATTCAATTCTTCCAACGTATGAGCCTTTTATAATTTCCTTTATTGGTAATGTATAGTGATATTTGCTTTCTGTGTCTTTGTAGCCGAGTTCTGTTGAAGTTCCAATCATAACCAAAGTTTGCTTAACATTATCTTTCGTTCTATCATATTCTCGCTCTTCCGTTGCGCCAAATCTATTTAACAGCATCAGTTGATAACATTTTTCGATTGAGAATCCCATAAAAACGTTAGGATGTTGCAAATGTCCATTTACATTATAATTACCTACAGTGCATCCCATCTTACATGATTTCATCAAAGAATTGCTGAGTATAAAATGTTCTCCTGTCAAGGCAATACCCTCTGTGAATCCTCTAATTATAGTATGTTTAATATATGATTTTCCAAGGCCATTATCATTTCCTTTGTCACCTCTTATGCCTATACATTCTTTTGCAAAATTGTCCAAATCGCCAACATAGAATGTTCCACCATCATCAATGGTCACATTAGATTCGTCCGTTGTGATTCTACAGTTTTCGACGCATACACCATCCGCCGTACACATGTCAATACCTATTATAGATTTTTTAGCTGATGGAACAGTAATATCAATGTTTTTCACATCGAAATATTGGTATCGAGAACTTTCAAATCCCATATGGTCTTTATCTGGTAGCCGAAGAGAAGAGAATACAGCATACGTTTTGTCGTTGTTTAATGCGTTAAAAACGGATTCTGAGACGACCAATTTTGCAGTTGATGGAACATCATTAATCGACCTATTATGAGGTTTGTGCTTTCCGTGTAATGCAACCTCATACATCCCATTAGATTTAACAAACGAACATCTGATTGTGATTGCTGAATAATGAACGTCATTAAAGGTCTTGTTGAAATATGCCGAAGAAAAATCTCTTATCGGATAAAAATCTTCGATATTATATGTCCCATCACAAATGAGAACATTGCAATTTGTAGATGTAAAAATATTGCTATTGATTGCACAGCTGATTTCTTTTTCGTCGTTTATACCATCACAAATATAATCAGCAATAAGTTTATCTTCTTCTGAAGAATCAGATGCACAAACAACAACATCATAATTTGCGGTTGCATTCTTCCTTTTTGTGTGGTAAATCTCGATACTGTTTTTTGCGGTTGTCTCATCTTTAATAACATTTCCATTTCTGCCGTAAATGACAAATGCGATTTTGCTATCTTTTGCAACAAATTCAAACATAGGCATATCATTCATATATACCCAATTTCCATCTTGATAAAACAAACAAGTTATATTTTTTTTAAGGGATACTCTATATCTATCTCCTACGACACAACTCAATTTTCCCTTGATTCCAAAACGATTTTTTATACTGCTATCCTCAGAATAATTTCCGCCGTTCCCAGCTCCGGCACGATACATTTGAAATGCCATTTTATCAGAAAATACATTTTGAGTTTTTTTGTAACTTGTACAATCATATTCAAAATGTATATGACAACTTTCGCCAATTGTAATTGGACCACCATCATTTCTTTTGACAACCAAACTTATTTGATAATCTGGGTAAGCTTTCCTAACTGAGTCCAAATCACAATAATTTAGGTATGTTGCCTTGCTATTAACAATACTGCGATTAACATTATTTTGGTCAATAATGTTGCCTTTATAATTTTTCGGCGTTCTTGAATCTTCAAAAAGCATTACTCTTATTTCATAGTCCACATCAGCATATACCTTTTTGGCATAAGGATCAAGGCAAAGTATATTAAGTGTTGTATCACTCGAAGTCCAACCCTCGGTGGAAAAAATAACTTTTTGCCACAAAAATGAATTGCTATGCGTGAAAGTAATATCCGCTTTTTGCTTTTTTACCAGTTCAAGATTCTGGTTACCATTTACTATTAAATATGCGGAATTGATTGGTGCAATTAAGTCATAATTTTCTAATGTTGCATTGCCACTAGAATACGACAATCTATTATAATTTGAATCAGTAAAGCAAAACGCAAGCGGATATAAACCTCCTGTGGTAGTAATTCTAAACGAGTCTCCGCTCTTACACGATACAATCGCATATTCCCATGTATCGGATGGATATATTTTTTCAGCGTTGACGGGGTCTTGCGCGGTGTTAATATATCCTTTAGTTATCGGAATATATTCAACAGCATTTTGAATGTCAACTATATCTTCCTTTAGTGAATCAATAGCGGTTCCTGTTGCTAATGCATCAGCCGGTGTGCCGGCAACCGAAAGGGTATTATCAGTTATAATCTGAACAGGATTCTCCTCAAAATGCTGCTCTACGATCTGCCTTATCTGGTCATCGGTAATACCGCCCTTTTTAATTTTCTTATTGAGTAATGCGTATACTTCCTCTGCATTCATGTGCGCACCTCTCTATTCCTGTTTTATCCAACTCTGCCCGTCAAATTTATATAAATCTGTCGTGTCTATCATGTAGCACGAACTACCAAGTGACACGTATGTTGGTAGCTTATCTATATCCTTAGACAAAGCGTTGTATTCTCTGTAATTTCCTTTAGACTCTAATGCGGTAATGCTACCCATATCCGGCACATCATCACCTGGTTCATACACTTGTCCGTCTTGGACTACCGTATATCTAGTCACCATTGTTATTACCTCCGTTGCCAAGATTATCTATTATCTCTTGCGCTTTTTGTTCCTGTTGCTCTACATCATCTATAGTTAGATATAACTTATCCAAGTATTTTTTAGACAGTAAAAATGTTTTTTCTGCGTCCCCCCACAATCCAACAGTCTTGATTGCGACAAGTGGATGTATTCCAGCCTGCAATAGAACAACCAGAGTCTGAGCTTTGGTGTACATATTATCTTGTGGACTATGATTTATCTGCACTGAAAAATCTCTAACTGTCAACTTCAAATCATCTGCATACAGTCTGATTGCATTAAGTGCAAGTTTTGCAAGTCGTTTTTCCGATGTTGCAACAAGCGGGTCTTTTAACTTCGTTCGTGTCTTGCTAAAATCCCATCCGTTCCTCAACTCGACAGCTCCTTGCGTATCTCCACCGGTGTTACCTTGCTTAGTTGGGATTGCAAGAATTGTCTGAACGTTATCCCATAAGTCATCTTTGGCAACCTGAGTCTGAGATTGATTAAGTTCTTGCGACATAACATCTACATCAGCATTGTTGACACCGTTGGTTGACTTAACAACCAATGCACCCATTTCTTTCATAGATTTAAACTTGTCTTTGTCAACGTCACAATTAACAAACTTAATCCACGACTGCACAAACTGTTCTATGCTGTCCATTCTGTTGGATTGCATGTTGTTTATTGCGTCAAGCATATCTATTACAAGTTCAATATCACTTATTCTTTCATGATTATTAGGGTACTCAACAATCGGTATATCTCCGTAAGCGTGTAATTTCCAGTCTGTAACTGTACTGTTATATATCTTGCACTCATGTGTGGATGTGTAGCATTGCTTATACCACTTACCATCACTGTCTTTAAGTTCTGTGACAGCAATCATCGGTTCCTCAGTGTTGCTATTGTATATGATAAAGGTATTGAGTGGACAAGGTGTAACAATCCTGAACGGCACATCACCGTTTGGATTGAATTGGATAGCTTTAAAGGCTGTACCAGTGGCAGATTGCCATTCACCAGCCTTTATATCCTTATCTTGCTTACAAGCGTCTACCATGTAATCATTCAGATCATCAACCGCATTATTGATTGCGTCATCGTCTTTACGGCTGATATACTGTACTGGTTCTCCGTAAGTTTGCCCAACTTTGAATTGCACAATTTCATATGCATGATTTTCTACGATGTAATTAATTACATCATCACGAATTACTTTAGTTCTGTACCTTATTGGTTGGTCGCCTTTGTAATAGTTCCATAAATACTTTATAATTGGCTTATTCCAGTTAAATACTCCTATGCACTCACCGACTACATTCACAATATTATCTGGTGTGATGGTATCTACATTGGTATATGCTATTTTTCTACCATAGTGACCTCTTACAAGGTCTTGCAAATGTAATCTGTTCATGTTAACTCCTACTTCATGAGTTCATTTACTCTCTTTTGAATCTTATCAGGATCATATCCTGCTGCCTTAAGCCTATCGATACGTTCCTGTCCGTTGCCCCAGCGACCAGCAATGACCTCATGTGCAACTGCATTGATGATCTTATCCTGTGTCATCTGTGATGCCTTGACGAGCTTGTTTACTGCAGCCTGTACCTTGTTGTAGTCATAACCAGCCTTGGTGAGCCTTGCCTTGCGATCAGCACCATTGCCCCACTTGCCGGCAAGTACTTCCCTTGCGATCGTATTGACACTCTTTTTTACCGGCTTAATAGCGGCAATCTTCACAGCCTTAGTAGCCAGCTTGCGCCATGATGCTGCACTGATGTATGCCTTGTTGAGGTCAAGGTTACCGCTGTAACCTGAGAGCTTTCCGACAGATGTATACTGTCTGAGTAAACAGTTATAAGCTCCCTCGTTCCACGGATGTTTCTGATAACCAGTCTCAACATAGTCTGGGTACTGAGCCACCCACAGGCCATATCCAGCCTTTTTTACGGCGCTCATAGCGCTCTTCTGGATGTAGATAAGCGGTTTGATGCCGGTCTTTTTCTGTACGTAGCTGCACCACTGTAAGCACCATTCCAAATCTTTGACACCAAACAGAGGGTTATTCTTTGCCTCCCAGTCAAGCACAAGAACGGCTTTGCCAATATACTTCTTGACATATGCAAGGAAGTAGTCAGCCTCTTTCTGTACGTCACCGCCGTTGGCGTAATGATACGCACCTAACAGTTTTTTCTTGCTCAGGACTTTGTTACAGTGACTTGTAAAGTATCTGTTCTTATAGCTTGTTCCCTCAGTTGCTTTGACAATGCAAAAATCAAAAGGAACTTTGCTTAAATCTATATTTTCATCGCCTTGCCAGGCACTAATATCTATTCCGTTCATTGTTTGTACCTCCTTTTACATTAAAAAAGCACCAGTAAAGCTACTGGTGCCTCCAAAGGGTTTATGAGGTTTGAAAAAGTATGAGAAAAAACAAAGTGTTCATCAATCAACTTGTTCATGATATATTATATAATATGTTTTATGGGACATTCTAGGACATTTAAGGACTACTTATATGTGTTTCCCCATTTTTTCTCAAATTCCTGTAATGCTTTACCATGTCTACGTATAATTTGTTTGTAGCAATAGTTCATTTCTGTTGCCATTTTTTCAAATGTCTTTTGTTCAACGTATCTCGAAAATAAAATCTGATAAGTCATTTCGTCAGACATACTATCTATCTGGGATATAATTATTCGTTTGTTGTCAATGTATCTATCAACAAGCATGTCTATTTCATTTTCCATTTGCTCAATTTTAGACACAATTTTGTCCATGGTGTCATAGCTAGGTGATGACTGCACTCTTTCATCATTTTTGACTGCTGATACGCTACAAGCCATAGATCTGTACTGTGCAAGCTCCACTAGCTTATTATTGATAAGTCGGTCATATCTGCCTATTTGTTGCAAGTATTCCTTTGTTTCCACTAATCAATACCTCCTAAATGGATTTAATGTTGCCTCTGCTACTGCTGTATTTTCTGGATTTTCAATAAACATTTCCAACTGAGTGATTCCATCTGCTGCATCATCGTGTTCATTGCCACCGATGCTAACAAACATTGTCAGCTCATCCATAGCAGCTTGATATTCGTCGTCTCTGTAATACCTCTTTATTCCAAGTTCCGAATCTTTTTGCATCTGTTCTTGTGTTCTTCTATGCGTGTCCAGAAATATAAATTTGCGTTTTACATCGCCAGAATAAGCTATTATCTTTGCTAACTTTTCAACTTTGTTTGGTGCCTTGCGACTTGAACATGAGCATTTGTAACCTTGTTCTTGTAGTTTTTCATCTACATATTGGCAATAAAGATCGCCACCAACATTACCCTCAAATCTAGTTTGTCTTATTCCATTTTCAATAATTCGACCTACAACAAGTGGTACCGTAACCTCTTTTGTGCCCTTATTAAACACCCAACCTATGATATACACATCACCGTTGTCATATTCAACGCCAATAGGCATTGATAAGCTATCTCCACCACCCCAGGCTATATCTGTAACACCGATGTACCTACAATCTCCGTCTGGTAAAACTCCGTTAAAATATCTAAGACTATCTGTTGGGAATAGCAATCCCTCACGGACGTAAGGCTTTTGCATGAACTTCGCCATCCATTCAGCGTTTTCCAATTTGTCTCGCATATCCCTATAGTATTCCGTGGAAAATCCGTTTATTTCATAGTTGAAATTACTTTCGTCGTTCTCATTAAGTGCCGGTATTTGCCTGAATCTATATTGAGGGTCTTTTTCATATTGTTTTCTGAGACGTTCCAGTGGGTCTAGGACATTCCAAAGAGTACCAACCATCAATTCTCTTGCACCGTCGTTTTTACGGTCTACCATTTTGTTAAGGTATTCCTGATAGGTATTCTCCATACGTGTAGGTGACAGAGAATGTTCACGATCACGCACAAGGTCATCGACATACAGATATCCATCCGCTGATACATCAACGGCACCTGTCCATGTGCCATCAATACCCCTACAAGTAATTGTTGCAAATCTGTCCGGATCGCCAAGCGTAATCGTAAATTCGTCCGCACTTTTATCCGTAACAACTGATTTGTATTTTGGGTGATAATAACCAAACAGTTCTCCAAATGTATACTCAGGCGTTGATACAAGATTCATAAGTTCTTTGTAAAATCCCTTAGCAAGTATTCCTGAATGTCCACCCATTGCTGAATGGCTATTTGGTCTGCGTAGCATAATCCACGCAAGAAAAAAAATACAAATTGTACTCTTTCCAACACGGGACGGCATAGACAAGCCATAGAACTTGATTTTGCGCTGTTCCAAATCTTCCAAATCTTGTGCAACAACATTTAAGGTTTTTCGCCTAGGCTGATAAAATCTCTTCTGCCAAGCTCTATTCTTCTCCATGTAAAAAATAAAGCTTTCAAATTTATCATAAGATTCAAGTTTTAGAATTTGATAATATTGATTGACAAGCTCTATCTCTGTCTTGTTTGCCTGGGCAAATTTTTCAATCTCCCAGATATCCATGCCGAATTGTTTCAAACAAAATTGATTCACGATTGACTTTGATCTTGTCGTGCATTCAAGCATTGTAGTGATATCACCATCATTTTTGGCTAGTTGGCAAGTATCAAGATAGGCATTGATAATAGTTTCGTCTATGCCCCGGATATCTATGTATTTTTCACAATCCTTAATCAAACTCTGTAATTCAGACATAAAAATAGCACCTCGCTAAAAAGCAGAGGTGCTACGGCCTCTGCCTATAATTTTTCTAGGGTAGCGACCGATTCTATTTATCGGCCGGAAACATATAAAAATCAAGTCCTAATAAATCAGGATCTAACTTCTTCGCATTCTTACCTATCGGTGAGCATTTGTACACGGGTTTCCAAGAATCTTCATACCACCTATCCATTTGAGCAATAACGCTTTTTGCATAATATGTAGGTTTGCTCATTGTCTTTGTACGGTTGCATAAAACCTCTTGATAGTTTTCAATTATAAATTGACAATCATTGCCATCGTATTCATAATCTCTGTAAAATTGATAAAATGTTTTTAATTTTTTAACAAAATCAATTAGTGTTTTCATTCCTCATAAACCTCTCAAAATCTTCGTTACACTCTGAACATAATTCATACTTTTTATTTGCATGTTCAAAAGTGTGAATTGCAATATTCCCTCTTTCATCATCAAGACCAAAGGACGGAATTTCATATGGGAAAGTACCATATTCAAAAAAATTTATTATCGCTATTGATTCTGCTGCAATTTCTTTCCCGCACCTGTCGCAAGTGTGCCATTCTCTTTCATGTTTCATTGAATCTCTCCCATGATTGTGGCAAATACTCCACAGTTCCATCATTTTCTGACTTTTGCCATCCACTATCGCTACTGTAGTTATCACGGCAAATAGCACCTGTGCGTGATACCACAATATAATTGCCGTCTTTTTCAGGATTGCCACTTCTAAAGTGCTCTTCTGTGTATTCTCGTTTACGATTGTCCACCGTCATTATTACTTTCATTGACTTTTCCTTTATCTTCAAAAACAAACAATGTGTCTGGAAATGGTTCTCCGCTAAATAGCATATTGAGGTATTTCAAAAAGGTTGGAATACTCATTCTGGCTATCTGCGCAGCTTTAGCCTGTGTAACTCTGCCAGCCATATATTCTGCTACTGCCTCTGAAAACTTATCCGGATCGCACCTATGTACACCACCAGCCATATTTCACCTCACAACCATACATCTCTGTTTTTGTAATGGAACAAGAGGGAGTCGAACCCTCGTTACCGCCGTGAAATGGCGATGTCTTGACCACTTGACTATGACTATTGTTCCAGTGTGCATTTCCTTAATTTTTCCAAATCAAGGCATTTTTTTAATTCAAGTAGGACTCTGCCACCAATACTCTATCCGGTTGCTATCCGGCCTCCTTAAGCTTTAAGATTGTTAGTCAAGCCATAGACCCAATGCTCAGAAAGAGCTTAACTTTGGCCAACAAATAGCAGAGATGGGATTCGAACCCATGACCTCTAGCTTATGAGGCTAGCGAGCTGCCAGACTGCTCTACTCCGCGTCATTATACATATGGCATACTATATAGCCGTATGCCGGGGCTTGTGATCATTTACTCTGGGGAGGAGTATTCGACCGCCTATACGGCTACAGTTGGCATTCTGTAGGCTGATTTTCACAAAACACTCACCGGACCTGGTGACGGTCCTTTATTCAGCATTCCGCTAGTGAGTGAAAGGAGCACAAATGAAACAAACATTTGTCCGATCAAGGTAAAAGAATTTGAAAACCTTAACCGCATGAACGATATGGGACTCGAACCCATGGCCCATAGATTAAAAATCTATTGCTCTCCCAACTGAGCTAATCATTCACATTCGCCTTGTATGGTCTCAAGGCTCCCATGGTTAGTCATGGTGGACTGTATAGGTGGAAAGGCTACTTGCGACAACTGCCTATACTCAGTAGCGGGGCTAGTGGGATTTGAACCCACGGATGCAGGAGTCAAAGTCCTGTGCCTTACCACTTGGCGATAACCCTATTTGTATTTCTCCATTTCATTAACACTCATACCGACTATTCCGGCTGATTCATCACTGTCGGTATGCTTAAAGTATTCTCCGCTTTGTGGCCACATATATCTGAACATAGCATAATTGGCAACATCAAGAAGATATTCCGTATTCCCTGTCTCTTTAAACTTTGCAAGGCATTTTTCAAGGCTGCCTATTGCATCAACGTTGCCTGTGGCAAAATTTCTTCCGGCTCTGCCATACTTATAATGACTTTGAACCACTAAAGCCTTGCGCTTTTCATCAAATTGTAAACTGTAGTCAGTTTTCAGAATATCATCAGTCACACTCATTGTTTTTGCCCTCATAATCCAAACATACATGTCCAGGTTCAACATAATCTGAATAATATTCGCTATTCTGATTGTTACAAACCTTATCACCATCTTCTGTTATGCAGTATTCACAATTGCTGCATTTATCTTTTGCCATAGTGATTACCTCCCAATGTCTAGTTATTCTTGCTGAGATTTATTCCAAACGCCACAGCCTTAATTAAAGCAACTATACCCAACAATATATATATCCAAACAGGAGCATTAAGTTTTATTGCAATCCAAAGCAAAACGATAAGTTCAATCATATGTCGTCCTCCTGTTTGTGGTTTGCTCTCCAAGTGTCAAATCCATCTGGATATCTGTTTTCAAGTTTTTCCTTGTTCGTCTGCATAACATCATCAAGGGTAAAACCACTTGCATCACAGATCATGGCAACGTACCACATTACATCGCCGCATTCTTTCTTCAAGTGGTTTATGTCTATGCCTTTTTCGTGAAATACGCCTTTTTTAACAAGATCAGCAACTTTGCCCGACTCGCCTGTAAGACCTATAACACCATTAAGCAGTTCAGCAACGTCTATTCCATTTGTTGTTGAAACAGCATTAAGAAGTCTATCTCTATTCCTGCCATCATTTGTACGCATGGCAGCCATTTGATATTCAATTCCGTTCATTTTGTTCCTTTTGGGGATTTTATAGTTTTGTCTGATGTGATTAAAGAATATCTATCCGACCGATAGATAACTATTATGTATGTATTATATACACATTATTTGGATTTTGTCTATATGTTTTTCAGTTAATGTATTGCTGTTTTATGTATATATGGTGTCGTGTGTAGATTTATACTTGATGTATTTATATGTGGCTGATAAGGCCTTTTTTATTTTAAAAATATTTGGGGGGCTTAGTAGGGGCTCTCCTGGGGTCCTGTCACACCCCCACCCCCCTCCAGCGTTCTTTTTTAGCACTCGTTTTGTCTAAGTGCTAATATTGTTTTAATTGTTCGCGCAATTTGCCATTATGTTGCCTATGCCTTTGTATCTATGCGCAAAACCCACGTTTCACGCACAGTTATGTATTTATTCCGTGTTGTTACCGTCAAAAAGTGCCTTATTTCCTACGTTTTCAGCCTGTCCTAAATTGTTTGAATTGTTCGTACAATTTGACATGGTGCAGTCAACCTCTATAGCCTCCGCCTGTGCTGAATTGTCTGGAAGTTTGGCACAATTTGACTCTAACAATTTGCGCACATCTGAGGCAGTTAGTGCGATTGTGGCACCTCCGGCAGTAGCTCCGCCGGCATCGTTCCAGCCGTATTCCCTGTTTTGTATCGCAATTAAGCCAACTGCCTGTTTTGTGTCAATTAGTCGATTTGTCAGACAATTCTCACGAAAACCGCGAAGTTTTTTGTAAATTCTTGTCCGCGGGTGGCTTGGCTTATCCTTGCCCCACTCTGTTATTGTGTCGTTGTCAATACCTGTCAAGTGGCAATAGTCTATTATTGATGGCACTTTATTATATAAACCACAAATATATATATAATACTCGCATATATCTAAACATTTATTATAATCATACATATTAGAATATATAGCACCCTTAGACATATATATATTATTATTATTTAACAATCTATCTGTACCTTTAAACATATGTCTATATATATACATCATAGCGCCGGACCATAAATTTTGTGGGCAGTTTGTGAGATCATCAATAGGCGGCTTGTGAATGTCGCAGAACTCTTGTAAGTACATATCTATCTCATTGTCAAATATTTCTACCTCCTGGTTATTCTCCATGTTTCCGCCTCCTCTCTAACTATATATTATATATACATATACAAAAACCGCATAGAATACAGTCTAATATACTCTATGCGGTTAATACCTCTTTAGTGTTTACAACAAAAATAAAAACAATATTATATATATCATTGTTTTATCTGTCTGTCAATGGGTTGTTCTCCTTTATGGCCAGTTTGCGATCTGATCCCACATTCTGTTGTATTCCTTTATCGCCTCCCGCTCTGACAGATCAAACAATGTTGGATAGTTCCAGCTCCCGTCATTCTGTCGCCCGGCTTTGTGCTGCTCAAGCTGATCTATGCAGACGCTAACACATATATGCGCACAAGGTCCAAAATCCAACATGCAGCGCACCCGACCGTTTCCCTCTTCAAAAATCGCGAATATGTCACACATGGACGCCGGGGGCAGTCCTTTTTTCTGTGCTGCTCTGTTATACTCCTTTATCATTGCTTGACAGCTCTTTATATTTAACTTATAATAATAACCACGTTCCAACACTTTTTACACCTCCAGAATTGATATAATAAGCATAAAAAAACACGGCTATTATATCAATAATAACCGTGTGACAAAGTTCGACAAAGTTTTTACTTGTTGTAAAAATCATTCGCGGCACTAGCCATAATTCTAGCCGTGTTGTATTTTCCATCTGCTCCAGATGCCCAATCAAAATAAGCGTCCGTGACCTCGCAATAATCGTCCGGGTTATTATATATTCCTGCCGGCATAGCCGCGCCGCTTGTATGTATTACAAGATTACCATTTTCTTTTATCCAAACTTTGTTTACATTATTCTTTTTTTCTAACTGCTCATTTACCTTTTTAATTGTTACCATTTTTCTTGACCTCCTCAGTATCGTATATTATTATATAGTAGTCTCATATCATGGTTGCTTGATATGATGGACCGCTAGCAACTCCAGCGGTCACGGATTGAAACAATAAGGTTTTTAATATAGCGGGTATAAGCTCGCTATATTATTTTTGCATTTTGCCGGCACTGTAACAGCTGTAAAAGCTATCTACAAGTTTTCCCAGCTGCTCCGGCGTCAACTGTTCTTGTAAATCTTCCGGAATCCATTTGAATGACTCTCGGAACGTATCGCCCATATTTCCAATTTTTGAATTTTTCCGTACAAGCTGGAGCTTGTACATTTCGCCGAGCTCCTCAATTGTGATCTCCCCGGCTTTTACCGCCTCGCGGCCCTCTCTTGTCAATATTGACATAACTTTATTTTTGTTTATAACTCCTATTCCTGTAATTTTCATTTTGCTCCTCTCTTTCTCCGCCTCTGGCGGTTGTCCTTTGCTTTATCTGTTGACTTTATAATAACATAAGTGCGTTATAAAGTCAATGGTTATATGTGCGTTATTTTAATATCTTTTCAAGCTCATCAAGTTTACTTAATATAGTATCTCGTATAAACGCCGAATTTGTTTTATTTAGATTCAATGCCTCAATGCGTTCCTTTGTTCCGCGCGGAAATACAATATTCAATCTATAATTATTATTTTCGTATTTTCTCACCGCTTTACGCTGGCTCTGACTTGTTTTTAATTCTGCCATTCGCCTTACCTCCTTATATATGATAGATCAACAATAACATAAGTGCGTTATAAAGTCAATGGTTATATGTGTGTTATATATAATGTACAATTTTGCCGTGTTCTATGTGCGTTATTTTGGTTATTATTCCATCTTGTTTTAAGCGTCTATGTGCGTTATACTTTAGTTACATCAAAGAGATAACGCCTTGACGATTCCACACTACAGGCATTGACGGTTTGCAAAAGCTTGCCGCCGGTGCCTGGTGGATAGCAAGGCAGAGCATACAAAGGAGAATAAAAAAATGAGAATAATTAAAATTTATGACAGAGCAACCAAAAGTTATATCGGAGAGGTAAAAGCAAACAAAGATCAGATCAGAACAATTGAACATGATTTCATTGTTAAGGAGGTATAAAAACATGAGATATTATCACAACACACCAACAGGATGTGCCCCAAAATGGGAGCAGATCAGCAAGACAACATATAACATTATGTTAGACTGCTACAAAGCAGCCGAGGCAACACCGGAGCAGATCGCACAAAGAATAAAAAAAGAATGTGATCCCGGCGATCCGATTATATATGATCCCGGAGATCCAGGGAACGCCGTGACATGCGAATTTTACATGTCATTTGAAAAAGGCGGCGAATGTCTCATATATGCAAAGTGCGCCGGTGGTTCAATTCTTGCACCGGCGGACATGTTCAAATTTTAGCCGAAACGCTCCAACTTTCGGAGCGTCAGCCGGGGACGGTCTCCCGGCTCTGATGATGGCAGACCAGAATAATACATTTTAGGAGGGTAATTGTTATGTGTATTTATTTTGTCGATGCCCCAATAACTGGATGGCATGAAGTGAGCAAAGAAAAGTTTGAGAATTATAGAAATCATTTAGTTGATGGTGCGAACGCCATCAGCGAGCACGACCGGGAGAAATACGCCGCAAAGAAATGTCTAGCAGTCCCTAAAGGATTAGCGCGGGGAATATCCACATTGGTTGACGCTGGTTTTTTCGTTAGCGTTCCCGCTTTTCTGACTTTATATAAAGCTGACCCGCTCAGGATGTATGTTAAGCTTGAGCAGATTGGAGCGGGCAAATATGAGGAACCGTGTAAATGGATCCGTGATTATTTACTTTACTAGTCGAAACCGCCGAAGCGG
>ERZ779664.59-NODE-59-length-53926-cov-5.420746_pt1 | contig 53926 bp, 75 predicted proteins | sample MGYA00511478_ERZ779664 | MGnify/ENA primary metagenome ERZ779664 (study PRJEB29588, sample SAMEA2160437) | human gut metagenome | biome: human gut; feature: human-associated habitat; material: faeces | place: Denmark | collected 2008/2010 ...
GAGCCGGAGCCGTAGCCGGAGCCGGAGCCAGCGAAAGAGCCCAAATTAACTATCCTCTTTTCAATTATATCCTTTTCCATTCCTTAACCGCCTCAATCGATTTAATTGCCTCTTGACTGCACTTGTCGATCTCGATAGCGTCTAATATAAGCATTTCATCAACGGTTACAGTAAATTTGCAATTTTTGGGGCTTACTGTTCCACATTGAGCAAGCTGACTAATCGAATTTGCCCCCTCCCAATACCACAACCGCCTGACATTGGTCATAGTGACTTCTTTTCCATTGCGTTCTTTAATTTCTCCGTAAAATACGCCGCTTCTGTCGCCTCTTACTATGTACTTGCCTTCCATGTTTTTTCTCCTTTGCCCTGTAATATTCAGAACCGGGTGGGCATTCCCGATTGACGCCTCACGGCGTTTCGACTAAATTTTAAATAAATCATATTCTTTTTCGGGAAGTTTATTATTAAGCCAAAAATTAAAATAATCTTCTCCTGTCCTAAAATTGTATTTATTCGTCAATCCTTCTTGTTTTCTAATCGCCATTATTTCATTGCATAGTTTTATATATCTTTCTTTGTACTTCGGATACCTCTTAAATTCTTCTTCCCTATGTTTCCCGGCCATTGGACACCCGATACAACCGATCCGACAAAATCCCTCCGAATATAACGGATTGATCTCAATTTTTTCCGATTCTATATAATTCCATAAATATTCATCGCTCCAATACGCTATCGGATTTACGATAAAATATTTGTTTGTATAACAAGAACCTGTTTCTTTCACTTCGGCTGTATTATCAAAGTGAAAATTTTTTTTATCGGAATAATCAACTTTATTCCTTGTTTCAATGCTATCTCGAAGAACAGCTCGTTTTGCACTTTCTGCTTTTCTTACTCCAAAAGAATGAGTTGCATATTTTAATTCCGGTATTTCTTTTTCTTTTAATTCAGAACAACAGAACCGTACTATTCTACTCGGCAACATTTTTTTCTTTAAGCACAAACTCCAAAACGATTGTTCCGGATAATATATCTTACACGGTATTCCCATGCTTTCCCATTGCTTAAACTTCTTTCGGATATAATACACAGTTTCCGGGGCATCTAATGTAGTGTGATTATGAAATACCATAAATTTCACGCCTGACTTTATAAATAAATCAACTAAAACATCACTGTCTTTCCCTCCGCTATATCCAATTGCATAACCTATCGGATTCCGATATAATGCGACCTCTTCAAATTCTTTTATCAGTTGAATCGACCGATTAAACATTGACTGTTCTGTACCATCAAAAATTGATTGCTGAAATACTTTATCCATGATTCTTAAAACGGCAGGTCATCCTCTTCTGCCGGCTCTAACCTCATCTGCCGCGGCTTTGTTGCAACTTCTTTCATTTCATGATCTTCCTGCTTTTTCGGCGTCAGGAACTCCACTTCTTCCGCCATGATTTCCGTTACCGTCCTCTTGTCTCCGTTCTTATCTTCATAAGTCCGGTTCTGCAAGCTGCCGACAATCGCTGCCTTACTTCCCTTTTGCAGGTATTTATAGCAATTCTCCGCCTGCCCTCTCCATACGACTACGTTAAAAAAATCCGTCTCTCTGTTTCCGTCCGCATCTGCGAATCTTCTGCTCACCGCTATGGAAAACCGCGCATAAGAAGTTCCGCTTCCCGTCGTGTTCAGCTCCACGTCTCTTGTCAGATTCCCGATTAAAATGATTTTGTTCATACCTTTCTCCTTATTTCTCTCTATAAACGATAACGCTTACATTTTTTCCGTTCTCGTCCTTTCGTTTCCCTAAACTGACAATGTACCCGTTTTTAATCAATGCGATCGCGACCGCCGTACGGTCTGCTTCATTGGCTATCCTGATATATAACTCTTCCATCTTTTTTTTATCCTTGTCTGAAAATTACGATCATGCTCGGGAATGGCGCGCTGTTTCTGCTTCCGCCAAATTTTAATCGACCCTTTACAAATCGGATTTCTGCCTTTCCGTTTATGTATTCATGAAACCATTTCGTATCGGTTCTCGCCTGGAGCAGACAAACGACTGTCCCCTCTGATTCAGCGGCTTTTTTTACCCATTTCCCGATATTTCTCCCATAAGGAGGATTGCACCAGCAAACACCTTCCCACTTCTGTTTTAATCCGTCTTGTTCCGGAGAATAGTAATGAGCGCATTTCTTATTCTCTGGTAAAGCGCATACATCCGTCTGGAAATGAAATTCCCGATCTAATTCCTCAAAAAAATCAATCGGTGTTTCCCATATTTCGCTTTTAGACGAAAACATTACATTGGGATTCATTCCTTTGCTTCTCCTTTTAGATATTCTTCGATTAGCAGGTAGCAGTAGTCCCATTCTTCTTTTCGATTAAGTATTTTGCATGTGTACTCTATGGGACAATTTGAGCATGGCATTTTCCTGTATAGTGTTGCCGTTGCCTTTTCAAGCGTTCCAAAAAAATTTTCGTAATTAGTCATTTTTGCTTCTTTTCTCCTAAAAGTTAAGTTTCATTATATCGTCGATCATGCTTGCGCACTCTTCCGACGTATACTTGTGCTCGTTGTCAAAATGGGCTTCCGTTCCTTTTCTTTTTATATATTTTTCTTTTAAATTCTCCTCTACTATACTCTGTTGGGAATTGCTTGCATTTTTTGAAAAATTGTTTACATTTTCTCCGTTTTTGTTGACATCTTCTTGAATTTTTCCAATATCTATAAGAAGGTATCTCTTATCGACTTCAATATGTTTTCGGCGGCTAACTGCCTTAAAATATCGCTTTTGAATCCCTTTTGAGGTCAAAATTTGATATTTTTCATACATATCTTTGTCAAAGATACCCCTCTTAATTGAAGCCTTAGTTATTTCCAGCACAAAACTGTAACTCGCCTTTATTCCATTAGCAAACAACAGCATCATGTCGGTTGTCGATGAGCAGTAGTAACCAAACTCTCCGTATATTTTCTGAAAAAGTTTAACGACGATCGCCCACCCTTTTAGCCCGTATTCAGCTTCAATCAATCGGAATTTTTCATCTAACTCAACATCTAACGGAAAGTAAGGTATTCCCTGTTCTTTCATTTTACCTTCCTTTCTGAAAAACTCCTTGACCATTCATCGCATATTTCCACACCTATGACACCTCGTCCGCATTTTCGCGCCCGGACACTCATATTCACGGCTTTACTCGATTCATGGTTTGTTGATGTTAGTTTTTTATCTTGCTCTGAGGCAAGAATACTACCGCCCTACAGCGGTGAGAGTATGTCACCTCATCTTGTCAAGAAATCTCTTCAATGGCACTTTTGTTTCTTCAAGTTCTTTCATAAACTTATCTATATATCGCCACTGATGAATTACAGATTCTACGTCATCCGCACTCATAGCTAACTTATATCCCTTTTGATCAGGAGTTGCTATGATAGGACAACGCTTTTTTAAGATACTAAGTAAATCTCTAATTTTTCGGTCGTTGGAGCTATTATAAGGCCACCCCAAAACATGACATAACTCTTCTTTCGTGCAGGCTCTGTTTTCACCTTTCATATAGGCATAAATTTTATTTCCTCTCTCTTTATCCAATTGAGAGTAGCCAAGATTTTCATTCATGTTTTTCCCCCTCCTTTTCTCCTAAGATTTCCAAAATTTTATATGGCGTTTCTCTCTTCTCACAGAAAAAAACATCAACCCCATATTTGATCTTAATTCTATGTATGCGCTCCATCAGCTCTCTTCCGTCCATAAATAATTTAGAGTTAGCATGATTCGGATTTTTCCAACAATAAACATCCTCTAACTTTTTGATTCCGGAATCATTTTCAATCAATAATTTAATCGATACGCCGAGAGAAAGGCCTCGCTTGAACTCTCTGTCAAATCTAGCGCTATCGCCGCTCAGATTCGCTAAAATCTCCGTAAATGAGCCTTTTCTTTCAATCACCAAGTGTGGATTAGATGAATCCATATAATCACCTACATTTAACTTTCTACGCTCATACTGAATACCTAGCTTGTCCCATGTTTTTAAAATCGGCTTTACGGCGCAAGGTTTTTCTCTCGTATCATAATAAATCATTTCTCTTTTTCTATTTGATCGTCCAAGAATTTATTTAAATCTGATGAAACTTTACTTGGTTCAAACCAATCTGAAACAGTATGCTGTTTGTCTTTTATCGAGTTATAGATTCCGACAAATTCCACAATATCATTTAAATCCATTTCAGTGGTCTTTTTCCCGAGATAACGTTCTATCATCTCTTTGGTAACACCGATCTTTTCAAATTGAACTACCAGTTTTCTTACTCTATCTATCAGCGGTTCATCATTTTTACCGGCAATAGTCTTCTTACATTCTTCGATACAGTCTTCTACAAAGTAATTAGGAAGTATCGCCAAGATACGAGCCCTAAGTCGGCGAGCTGCCATATTTGCGTTAATCTCATAAATATCCCTATCGCTTTTTAGTTCAACTATCGAGTTTTTTGTTTCCCGGATATGTGGATTTGTAAAGGTTTGAGAACTAACCGTATTTGTCTCCAAATCCCAAGCATAAGCCATCATTTCGCTTTCACCTTTTTTACGGGATAGTTCTTTGATTCCATAATCGATGTTTCCGTAACAACGGGCTAACTCTTCCGCAAATCGAATGCTAGCGCCTGTAACCACCGAAGTTCCCCTCGGATACGAATAAAAAGCCCGCTCCGCAACAGATTTTCTTTGACATGCAGCCCGAGCGGCAGCATAAGCCCGGATCTCATCACGCGGGAATCTTTTTGCTATGGCAAGTTTCCCTTGAGCTTCAGCTATTGCGCGGTTCGCTTCAATAACTACGGTTCCTTGATTGATATCATCCATCGGGGGTGTCATACCAACCTGATCCGGAACAAAATTTTCTTTTTTCTCAATGATTTCTTTTCCCATATATCCTCCTACTTTATGTCATCTTTAACACGATTCCCGAGCAATTTCTCAAAGTCTTCATATATCTTTTCCAGCTTAGGAAAAAACTCCTCAAACGTAAGATTTTCTTCAGCTATAATTTCTCTTTGTTTTATTTTGAATAAACTTCTTATCGCGTCTTTGATAGAAGAAGGATAAATCGGTTTTAATATGTATTCTTCAACTTTTCCCGTTTTCTTGTTCTCCCTCTTAGCAATTCGCCCCAACATCAATGTCGTCCCATCTGAATCAAGACCGTAACCATAAAGCAACTTCAACATATCTCATTTCTTCCTTTATATAAATTCTTTCAATAAATAGCTCGGCAAAGCTAAATTATTTATCTCTCCTGAAAACCCGTTATATCCATACCAATCACCGCTATCTAAACACTCTTTATAAATACCGATGTATTCTCTGAATAAAGATAACCCTCGTTCAAGAAAGAGATTATCAGCTTGTAAAATATTCACCATATATGGCGGCTTTTTTTCTGCAACAATAAAAACAAAATCGACTTGTTTCCCTGTTTCTTTTTCTACCGCTAACTTATACATGGCAGCTTGTAGATCATATCCGAATTTTACACAATCTTTTCTGAAATCATCTGTTTTTGCAGAATTTGTACTTTTCAGGTCAGTAACTAAAATTTTTTCTTCAAATTCTCTTAAACAGTCTGGTCTAACTTTACATTCTATTCCTGTTACATCATCAGTCCAATAGTAAGAGGTTTCAATTTCTCCGGGTTTCAATAAAGCTCTGGCATACTTGTTTCTCATAATGCTTTCTTGCATCCCGATAATTGTCAGATATTGATCTTCTGTGATAATCTCTTTACCTTGATTATCCAACAAAAAATCTTCATATAGTTTTTTCCCAATCTTTGTTCTCTTGTCAAAGATTGGAATTACCGCAAATTCTTTATTAAAATCTTTTGGCTCTAACACGTACTTATGAAAAGCTCTTCCGAAAATCAAGGAATCTGAATCCTCTTCCGGATGTTCTTCGCAATATTTGAACCATTGAGGACTAATTGACAATTTAAACAGCCTGGACTTGTTTAATGCCGGATCCGTATGATAAATTCTGCTTTCTTCTTTTCGTTTCATAGTCATCTGCCTCTGCTCTTAAAAAATCAGCAAAACATATTTGATCTTCCAAGCAATATTCTTTCCCTTTAAGTTCAAGCATCTCCAATATGTAATCTTCTTGAAGGGATTTGCTAAGCAATTTTTCTATAACTTCTGTACCCAAACTTGCAAAAAAACCATTTAACAATATATTTTCTTTATTCTCTGCCCCCAACTCAATCGCATTGAATAAATTTGCATTTGATTTTATGCAATCAGGACAAATTCCAAAAGTCATTTCTTCTTTGTCATACATATCTTGGCAATATGGACAAACAGCCTTTTCTGTAATGCCTGAAAATTCACCTCTGCTCATTCCGCCTTCTCCTCTTTCTCTATCCTTTCGCTAATAGTTTGAACGGCATCTTTTATACATTTATTTAATTTTTCGTTAGTCAACTTAGTTGTTGCAAGTTGGCTTGCGGTGGAATAGGCTGTTGCGGCATTTGATAACCATGCCCCATTTGCCCGTATTGTTTTCTCGTTTGCCTCTTTCAATTTTCGCTCGTAATAACGAATATCTGAATTGATCTCTTGCAAAAATTCACAAATCGAAGAAGATTCTTCTTTGAAAAAGTCGAAATTCTCTTTTACGATAGTTTCTATGCCTTTTTCAACAATCTCTTTTCTAGCTTTGCATCGCGCAATTTTTTCGGATAATTCCCGAATTTCATCCGCATAAAGCTGCCACAACAATTCATTGTCGTTTTTTTCAGTTACCTTTTCCATGATAAATCTCCTTCTTTCTAATTATTTTTTTTAAGCCCTAATTTTTTGCACCAACCAACTTTACAATCAGGTTGAGTACAGTTAAGGCAAGTTTTAATTTGACTTTCCTTCCGGCTATTGCTTCTTTCCTCAATCTCACATTTCTTGATATATGGAGATACAGCTTTAAGATTTGGTCTTATGACTCTTTTAGAATTAGTAATATCTAGCATCTTTTTTACCTACATTTTTGTTTTGGAGCTGATAATCGGGCTCGAACCGATAACCTACGCATTACAAATGCGTTGCTCTACCATTGAGCTATATCAGCATTTATCGGCTACTAGGAATATTCTTTTCGCCGATAATTAGGAGTTGTTCCTTATAGAAACAAGTAGAGATTTATCAGGGGGATAATAAATCTCTTTGGTCGGGATCTCAAGACTTGAACTTGACACCTTTGGCTTATAAGGCCACTGCTCTAACCAAATGAGCTAGATCCCGAATTTCTAGGGGGGATTATCAGAGTATACTAGAGATATTTCTCCCCCTAGTTCTACCTGATTCTTTTGCGATACCAGGCATAAAAATGGGCTGTTCCTTATTCCATTTAACAACTGCTAACGTTGTACACCGTTACCCCGTTTATCTAGAATTAGAGGATCGTTCGTTGCACCCATTGGCAGGGGTGGCAGGATTTGAACCTACGAAATGCTGGAATCAAAATCCAGTGCCTTACCGCTTGGCGACACCCCTAATTGAAAAAGAACTTCCAGTTGTTGTATATCTCAAACTCATATTTACTCAGTTTCATATTAAGAGCAAGTTTATGTTTAATTCGGTATAGCTTTTTTTCTAGCGACTGTAATGCCCCGTGCATAATCGACCTCTTCTTTTATAATGTCATCCGTCAAGTTCCTGGTTAAATATGCTATATAATCTGAACGGTGAACTTTTCCCGAAAGTCTTAGAGAATCACGATAGTGTTTGATTTCTCTCATTTTGCGTGAAGCTACATTATAGCTGATTCCAAAATAATTTTGCAGATCCGCAATCGTGATTAGCTCCTTGTTAATCAAAGTAACGACTTTTTGTTCTTCCACCAGCTTGTCCTCCTTCTTCTTCATTAAACTTTCAAATTTTTCATACCACTCATCACTTTTTTTGAAATCACCGATTAAGAAAAAATACTCGGCTATGATACGTATCAAAAGGCTATCTTCTGACAGAATCTCATGCTTCATTTTCTGTTCCGACAAAACGGTCTTAATCGCTCTCTCTAAAAATGAAAGTTCAACTTCATCGATAGGGATATTCATGTAAGAAATCGCCTTATCTATATATGGAACCATATTATCCCTCCTCTATACTTGGCTGCTTTTCTTTAGCAAAACAAGCTACTACCTGTTCTACCGGAACATTAAATAACTCAGCTAACTTTATCAGATCATTTACATTTGGGACTGACTTACCAGTACACCAAGCGCAAACAGTTGTATAGCTTTTCCCCATTGCTTTGCCCAACAGCCGTGTCGACCAACGACCTTTTTTCATCAATTCTTTAAATTTCATTTCTCCTCCTTTGGGTTGATAAACAGTTGTTCTCCTTTCCTGCTTGTTTACTCATTATAAGTTTTCTTACTTTGCTATTAAGTAGCTAAGGCGTTTGTCAATCATTTTATTTCATTTTTCTAAACATTTTGACAAACGCCTCCGTTCTTTGTGTTCTCATTATAGCAAAGAACGGAATAAATAGAACAATTTGTTCCTTTTTGAATATAGATTAACACACATTTTGTTTTCTGTCAAGCGTTTTTGAACATTTTGTTTTACTTTTTTTAAAAAATAAATTAAAATAACATAAACAATTTGTTTGAGGTTTATCATGAATAATCTAAAAAAATTAAGAAAGGATAGAAAATTGAGTCAATCTGATATAGCGGAGTTTCTCAATATCACAGCCAATGCTTATGGTCATTATGAGTTAGGGAAAAGACAACCAAATCCAGAAACTTTGGTTAAACTAGCTGATTTTTATGGTGTTAGTATAGATTATATATTAGGGCGAGATGATACGGAACCAGAAGATCCGATTGTCAATAATATCAATATCCCAAATGATTATAAAGAAATTCCAGTTGCTTTGTATCATGCAGCGAAAGGATTAACACAAAAAGAAGCAGATGCGGTGGTTTCTTTTATTGAACTTATCAAATCAAATAAAGATGAGGATAAAAAATAATATACATTTTAAAAATATTTTTATAAATATGACATGCGTTTGTCATAATTATAGTATACACTATCCCTTGTAAGGAGGGAATAAAATGGAGCTTTTAGATTTATACAGTTTTACTGAAAGAAATAACATTAAGATCATGTCATATAATCTTGAAACTTTGAACGCAGTAACGATTAAATTAGATAAATATTTTATAGGAATAAATAAAAATATTATAAAATCGGAAAAAGCGGAAAAGTTAATTTTAGCTCATGAAATAGGACATTGCATGACTGATCACTTTTACTTTTTGAAAGATATCAATAATCCTCTTTATAAGCAGAATATAGAAAAAGCCGAAAGAGAAGCAGACGATTATGCAATTTCTCTTTTGGTATCCCCTGAAGAAATTATGCAGGCTCAAAATAAATTTAATAATGATGCTGAAATCGCTGAAGAATTAAACATAAGTATAACATTGTTGCGAAAGGCTGTAGGATATTATAAACGCAAAAATTTACTATAACGCAGGAGCTTCTCTAAATGATAAATCAAAAGGAAATAAAAAACAGACTACGCCAAGTTATGAAATATAAAGGAATAAAAATATCCGATTTGGCAAACGATCTTAAAATAACTCCGGCAAATTTATATCCATATTTTAGTCAAAACAGAGAATTAAATTTAGATAAAATCGTTTTATTCTCTGAATACTTAGATGTATCGTTAGATTATATTCTTTTGGGGAAAAGAATTGGTTTAACTATTTTAGATCCTTTAGCGGAAAAATCTTTTGAAAAATCGCTGGATTTCGATTCTGAGCATTTTGGCGTTTATTCTCAGTGGGATAGCATTAAGGGGATAAAAAAGTTAGATCTACTTATTTTCAAAAAATGTCATGACTATAAACAAAATGATATTATTTTAATTAAAGATTTATCCAGTAAAATTGAGATAGGTCGTTATTATGATTTAGACGGAATCTCTTTACTTTATTATGACAACGGGCTCTCCCCCATAAAACTTGAAAATAATCATATTGTTTTAGGGAAACTTGTTTGCGCTATTACGGAGTATTAGAGAGGGGAAAAATGGCGAGTTATGAAAAACTAAAGGACGGAACATGGAGCGTCCGGTTCAGAATATTTGAAGACGGAAAAGAAAAAAACAAGCGCCTAACACACTGGGAGGGAGATAAAACTCAACCTAAATTTTATACAAAGAAAGAAGCAACTCAGGGATATTTAGATTATCAGGAGAAAGCAAGAAAAATTCCTGCCAAACCTGTATATTCCCCTGCTTCAATGACATTTGGCGAATTAGTACAGAGATATTTAGAAAATCTTAAATATAATGCAAAAGAGAGTTCGTATTATACGAATGAAAGAAAGATAACTACTTTAATATTATCTTATTTTGATGATAAAACGCCTGTAACTTTAATTAAGACATCTCAAATATTAAATTGGCAGAATAATTTGACTGAAAAAGGCTATGCGTTTTCATATAAAAAAAGTGCCAGAGCTTTGTTATCCAGTATTTTCAAAACAGGAGAACTCTATGACATTTACTATAATCCAGTCAAAAAGGTTCCTAATTTCAAAAATATCGGACAAAAGCCTGAAATGCGATTCTTTACTGAAAAAGAGTTCTTAAATTATCTTTCTGTTATTCATAATATTAGAGATAAAGCTCTTTTTTCTTTTCTTTATATTATGGGGACAAGAAAAGGAGAAGCTCTTTCATTACAGTGGAAGGACATAGATTTAAAAAATAAGACACTAAAAATTTATAAAACTGTTACCAAAGATACAAACGGAGCAAAAACATATAAAATCACAGCACCTAAAACAAATAATAGTTATAGGCAGCTAGATATCCCCGATAATTTATTAGATTTGTTAATAAAATTAAAAAAATCTATTGATGGATGCTCTGAAGAATTTTATGTTTTTGGCCGCGAAGAAAATTTACCTTTCCAGACTTTATCCAATATACATAAAAGATATACGATCTCATCAGGCTCCAAAAAAATAAGAATACATGATTTTCGTCATAGCTCTGTTTCCTACATGATAAATCACGGAGAAAACCAAATATCTGCAATTTTTACTATAGCTAAAAGACTTGGGGATACTACAGAAGAAATATATAAAACCTATGGACATTTATTCCCAGATGAAGGGAAAAAACTAATAGATAAATTTAACGATTTAAAATTAAATTAGGTACGAATTTAGGTACAAAAAATAAAATTTTAATATAATTTTATAAAAAAAGTCCTAAAAATAATAAAAAAAGTTACTATTTTTGTGAAATTTTAATGTAGTTATTATTTCCCTTTATCCGCACCAATACTATATATTGTGTATTATTCATTACTTAAACCACAATATATAGTATTTTTTTATATTTAGGTACAAATTAGGTTCACTGTTTTATCCAAAAACGGTCGCAAATTTCGTTTGAGCAGTCCCAAATATCATATATAATCCCAAAAACAGAACAAGTTAAATGTCCGCTAATTCTTATAATACAAATGGTATCTTTAAAGTCACTTGCAATTTCTTTAACGGTTTTTCCGTCCCCTTTGTAGCAATTAAAAGAAAAAATATCTTCTAATAAATGATGATAACAACAAGGACATAATTCATCGCATTTAAGAGCAATTCCAGTTAATTGAAGAAGTCTATCAACTGTTTTATAAGGAAGATGCGTGGCAAGGCTTATCGCCCTGCACACGCAATCATTTTCTTCCTTAGACATTGGATTCAGGTTTAAATATTTGTAACCTTTCATTCTGCAACAATACAATGATAATAGAGAGCAAGTTTTTCGTCCGGTGATCCGTCAAAATCTTCGTCTTTCAAGAACGCATGCGCCAAGTCAATGTATACTTCTAATCTATCCATGCCATATTTTTTAAAGACTTTACAATAGTCACTATAAAGCATGTTGACAGTCATACAAAACACCATATTATCAAACGCGTTTATATCGATTCCCATTTGCTTAGCCACTTGTTCAACTTGTTCTTTTGAAAAATGTTCGCCATGAGATCCATCAGAGTTTTTCAACTTACGCTTCCATTCTTCAAAATCTTCTTTAGTAAGCAAAATTCCATTCATCATTGCATTTTCGCCATAGTCTCTTCTTCCAGGATAACGTGAGTTGTTTCTATAGTCTCTGTCCATATAATGCTCTCTTACATCAAATGGCATATCTCCGAAATATCCATAATATTGTCTACCCCGTTCATCAACCACATGATCTCTCGCATAGTCTTGTCTTGGATAGTCCGGATAAGCATATCCATTATCATATTCTCGGCCAATATAACCATTACCGCCATCATAGCGTTCATTGTACTCCCCATAATCTCTACGAGGTCTTTTACTATAAATGTATCCCCCTCGAGAGCCATACGGATTTCTCCCGTCTTTCCCCATGAGATATTCTTTGACAAATCTATTCATACATTACCTCCTTACTGAGCCTCAACATCTTGTGTTGTAGCTGTGGATGTGACAGGGATACTAATTAAATTATTTGAAGGGGCACAAGCAACGTTTCCTAAAAGTCTGAAGCTACCGCCAGTTGCACTTGTGTATACAACCGTTGAGTATTTAGTCCTTGTTCTAATTGAACAAGCAGAAACCTGCGAGCAATTACACTTTGTAAGCGGATAGGTTGTTGTAGTTACGCCTCCTATTGTAATGTAAACATTAGCAGAAATAGTTGTAGCAGAGGGAATATTCTGAGCGACTACAATACAATATTTTTGTCCATTCATATAATTCCCGGCAGGAATATCAATCAACAAACTATTTGCAGTGGAATCAAATGTTACGGAGTTTGAAAGTATTAACCGATCACAAAGTTTACAAGTATTTTTACAAGACATAAATTATCACTCCTTTTCAAATAGTAGGCGCAGGAACTGTCCCCACGCCTTACTATGAATACTATTTAATCAGTTTTAGGCGCAGCACCCGCCGCCGAAATTCCCAAACGCCGCTTGATACGGAGAACAAGTAATATAGGCGGGAACCGGGGTCGGCATTTTCAACGCATTTACAATGTTATTTGTCTGATTAAATTGAGACAGCTGAGCTTGCGCTTGCGTCAATTCTGTACGAAGAGATGTGATCTCATTTTGGGTCAGATAATCGATAATTCTTTGCGTGCTCGCATTTTGAGCCTGGATAATATCACAGGTATTTTTTGCCATATTATAATTTACGCCGTCAATAGCGCGTTGTGTCTGGCAGCAACAATCCTGCAAGTTATAACCGAGCTGAGCGATTCCTCTTTCTGTTCCGTTTGCAGACTGGAGAATAGCCGTGTTTACGCCATTAAAGCCCTGACACATCGTCTGTTGTATTCCAGCCTGTCCAAGTTTGAGTTCATTCAAACTAGAAAGAACAGCACTATTGTTAAAACCACTCGCAACATCAGCTGTCGTCGCAAGTTTACCTATATCGTATCCCATCGTCGCACCTCCTTGATTACCGCCAAAGCCGCCATTTCCCCAGCCGCCATAGCCAAATATCAGCAGGATTACAATCCAAAACCATGCGCCATCGCCCCACATTCCATTTCCATTTCCATTGGAATCGCGGCCAATCGCATAGCCTTCTGCAAAACCACCTTCATTATACATTAAAAATTTACCTCCATTTATTTTATATTAACTCTCTGCGCGCTTGAGAGGAAATATCATTTATTTAAATCTTTTTGCCATTTCTTCCAATTGATTTATATCAATACCATTATCCTGGCACATTTTCATAACAACTTCTTTAGGGCTTTTCCCGCTTTGTTGTAACTGACGAATTAATTGAGCCGCTTGTGGATTCTTTTGCATCATCATATTTGCAATTGCCTGTGGATTTATTCCTCCATTCATCAACTGCATTATTTGGTTAATTGGATTATTTGAGTTCATAATTCCTTTAATCGGATTCATACTTTATTCCCCCTTTTTAGCTGATTGAGGCGGTGTTTGCCTCTTAGAAAGCAAAGACATCATCTCATCCATTTTTTGGCTTAAAACAGCTATATCCTCTGCTTTGGCAAATTGTGTCATATCAACTGAATTATTTTCTATTGGCTTAGCCTTTCCGCCTTCTGTAATTTCATGGAACTCAAAAGAACGGATCGTACAACGGCCTTGCAAATCACTTGTTTTAATATAGAAATAAGGGTTATCATTATCCATCAGCAAAACAGTTGAATTGGCTGGCATATAGTATCCTTTTGCTCCTTCCATTCCGTTACAGTATGCAAATTGATTGCCTGTTTGTTGTGTTTGTTGTTGCAAGTTGGCTTGCGGTGGAATTGGCTGTTGCGGCATTTGATAACCATACCCCATTTGCCCGTAAGGATTCATATAACCTTGCCCATAACCATATCCGTTAAAACTCATTATTTACCTCCATATTATTAAATTCATAGTTTAAAATCGCCAAGTAGTCCAAGTATCCTTGCAACAAATAAATTTCTTGCAAAGTAATACTTTCACTCTTTTTCAATTTGTCAAAAATTATTAAAGACTTTTCCCTGAGTTCTCTCATTTTATTTTTCTTGGAATTATAAAAAAACATTTTATCCATCTCATTTCTCCTACGCAACCATTATAAATTAAATTTTGATAAATCACCATACCTATAGCACCCCAATTTTATACCAAATTTATACAAAAAGACAGCGACTGAAACCAGTCGCCGCCTTTATAGGAAATAATGAGATTAAGTATGAGCTTGATTAAATCGAAACAGCATTTCTTGTATTTTAGGCGCAATAATTCCTGTCATCCGCCTCTGAACTGTTTTCCAGTCGCAGTCAACAATTTCAGCTATTTCTTCATAAGTTTTTTCATGACAGTATCGCAACTCTGCAATTTTCCTGTCAGTTTCCCTCATCGGAGTTTCAGATATGATATGTTTTAATTCACTTACGGTTAGCCTTTCCCGATAGGCTAAAATCTCATTATTTCTCAAAATATTCCTAGTTTATAATTAAATTTATTATTGCAGTAATCAATATCCCGCCAACCGTAGCTAATACCCACCAAATCCCCTTGTTAATTCTTCCGAGATCTTTTTGCATAGTGGATAATCTTTCTTCAAGTAAAAGCCCCTTTTTTTCAAGCTCTTCTATGCTTTCACCTTGTTTGTCAATTGTATCCCAAATTCTTTTTCTATGATATTTGCAATCTTCACATGTAACAAAACTTTTATTCTGTTCCTGTTCCATTATTCCCGCCCTCCAATAACTTCTGCAACTGTTTGACAATCTGATTTGTTCCTGTCGCGCCAAGACCGCTTACAAGCCCCACGATGATTGCATTTACAATGTTTTCCGCAGGTATCATTGCAGGATATACGAAATAAAGCAAAATACCAAAACCGATGCCAAGAATACCTGCTACAATAGGTATAAAATTCTTTGCTTTTTCGTTGTTCTTGAAAATCTGCTTGTATAACTCCAAAAGAAGATATACTGCAACAATAATTACAGGAACGCTTACTACATCTAAAATGTCCATATTTAATCCTCCATTTAATTAAAATATTTTTGACCGAGCTTGTCCGCCTGCCCCTCGAACCATATCGCGGAATATGCGGGCAAGGTCTGTTTCGTGACCGGATATTTATATTTATAATACCATTCGCGATACCAGTACCGCACGGCGGATGGGATAGCAATCACAAACGGGAAGAGAATACCCCACCATAAATTTTGCAAGCCATGTCCCGCCTCGTGCTGCCGCGTGGATAATCCCGCGCCCTTGCACGTAAGGAAGAATGCGCCGAGATTTACGCCGCCCCAGTTCTTTCCAACTTCAATATAAATATTATAATGAAACCGTTTCGGCTTACACCCGCAGCAAATCAGAACGAGAACAACAACCGCGCCGATCGCCGTCATTAAAACACCATAAGTGCATTGCCATAGCCAATAGAGAATACCTTTTAATACTTTCATAGATTTACCTCTTTTTATATTGCGGTTACAGAATCCGTATATCGACAGTATGACCAAAGAGAATCATTAGTTGTATACCAACCGGAATTGGTCGTACTATAAAAAGTAAATTCGATTTTTAGTGCTGGATTGGTTGTTGAAGAGGAAGAATCGATAAGAACTCTATTTATATATTCAAATTGCATTGTCGATTCCGCCAATCTAAAAACCTTACTGTCGTAACATGGGTAATACGTATAATTAGAGCTACCCTTTATACTTTTTAAATATTTAATTAAAGAATCGCCGCCGTAGTTTGAGTTACCGCACGTGAAAACTGTTTCGTCATCATTTATTATCATAATTTTGAAAGATACGCGCGGGTCCTTCGTAGTGGGGTATGGCGTAAAACTTAATATATGCAAATATTTAGTTCCGCCGCCAGCTCCCGCTAGTGCTTCTTCAAGTCCGTCCACGGAAGAGATCGGGAATTTAATCTCCTCCGTGTTGTTGGCTTCGTCTGTTTTCTTTTTTATCTTATAAACTGACATAATCACACCAACTCAAAGAACAAGCCGCCGACTGCAAGAGACGCGCTCGGATTTGTTGCGCCTGACGCTCCAAACTCGATAAGCTGCCCGCCTGCGGTCACTCTACCTTTCGCGTCAGCGGTAACGACGGAATAAGAGCCAGCCGTAACTCCCGAATTGCTCAAAGTCACGGAAATGGTTTTATCCGCGCTACCGTCAAAGGTCGTCTCGCCCGTTACATCTCCCGAAAGCGCAATTTTTCTTGCCGCTGCGAGCTTCGTTGCCACGTCTGCGGCGTCAGCGTTTTCGGCGTTCGGAACGGGTGTCGTCCCTGCAATGATTGCGTCAACCTTATCCTGTGCGTCTTCCGCGGTAGTTTTTGCCTCATTTGCGGTAGACTGTGCGTTACCAGCCGCAGTACCAGCGTTAGTAGCGTCATCCTGCGCCTTTTCAATAGCGTCATCCTGCGTGTTGTTTTTGGCTTCAATATTGCTTGCTCTCGTCTGCAATGCCGCGATAGCGTCCGCGTTCGCTTTACCTTTGTTCCCTGGATAAGCCGTCCCCTCGGTTTCTCCAGTTGCAAGAGATTCGCTGATTTCAACGTAAGCCGTACCGCTCCAACGGTAAGTCTTATTCGTGTCTTTCGCGACGTAGATTTTTCCAGCCTCGCCCGTTGTCGGGAATGCGGCAAGATTATCGTATTCGAGTACGTCGTCAACATAAGACGGCAACTGCGAAGAGGGGACTTTCCCGTCCGTTCCGAGGGTTGCAACACCGTTTGCAACGCCCATTTCAGAACGCTTGACCTGCGCGTCATTCGTTACGTTTCCGAGACCGACATCAGTCTTTGTCAAGCTGTCTTTCGTCGCCAGCGCGCCGAGGTCTGCCGTATTCGCCTTTTTGTTCAGCTCCGTTTGCGTCGCCGTAGAAACGGGCTTGTTCGCGTCGGACGTGTTATCCACATTACCGAGACCGACATTCGCTTTCGTAATGTTTACGTTGCCCTTGCGATAGGTTTCTTCTGCGTCGCCTTTAACCCCAGTAACAACGCCGCCGCCCGTAATGCCGTCTAACTGACTGACGACTTCATCGATAACTTCTTGTACGTTTTCACCTGCCGCTCCGCTTGTCGTATTATCATAAACGACGTCTGCCGCGTCCGCCCAGCCCTTAAAGAGCTGCTCTTCTTTCCCCGTAGCTGTTTTGCGGTATACCTTTCTTTTTTCTGCCATTTTCTTACTCCTTTCTTATTTTTGATTTTCGCAAATATAATCTCCGACTTTTGCGTCGGGTAATTCCTCACCCTGTTCGATGTTATAAAACTTAGTCCATAACGAACTCATCGAATTGAGGTCTGTAACTTTTGTTTCCCCTTCATTTTCTAAGAATATCTTTATTTTTTCATGCGGGGTAATCGATAAATCAATAGTCGGATAATTCGCTCCAACTTTTATAGAATTATTTATTTGATCTCGAACAGCATCTGATAAATTAAGCAAATATATTGAATCGTCCTGTGGACTTACAGAAACGACAATTTCATCGGTTGATTCAATTGAAATTTTATTTTCTAATGATAAAACGCAAGAATCTTTTATATAAACTTTTTCCGGAGGTTGCTCTTTGACTTTAACTGATTCCTGTTTATCAGCCAGTTTTATAAAGATTTTTTGCATGATCCCACCTTAAATTAAAGAGTTATTTCGTATCCAAGTTCAAATTCTCCTTTCAAATACGTTTTGACTTCTCCGCTAGAAAAATTTATTTGAAGGTCATAGTAATACTTTTTAGGGGATATTAAAAGATTTTTGGTATCCTCGGAGGCAATTAAAGCATTGATTGTATTTTCTTCGTAATTAAAATAAATTCCATTTTCCGGATATACTTTTTGAAATATATATTCACCTGATACATTGCTATCTTTCGGGATATTATCTCTCAACGAGAAATATATTTTATCACCAGCTTCAGGTATATAACACTTCCCGTCTCTTTCGATTTGAACCGATAAAATATAAGTATCTCCCCTGGTATATTTGATATTGTAAATTTTAGTCATTGAATTTGCTCCTTTGTTCAAACTATAAATTCAAAAGCAATATAAAAATAATCAAAAAGAATAACCAAGAAAATTATATCAGGGCATAACATACGTAACGCCGTCTACCGTAACTTGATTTATAGGCTTACCGCCCCATGTAGTCGTCACCGTGCCGTTGATCGTAAGTGTGCGAATGGTTTTTGTCTTCGTAAAATTTGCAGTAAAAAACGTGTTTTCCGCAGTATAAACCACAGTGTCGCTCGTTACTTCGATAACCTTATAATTGCTCGAAATCACCCAAGATTTAGCGGAATATACCAGCGTAGAATCATAATACAAACTCCCAGTAGAACTCATGAATGTCATACTAGCAAATGTTGTCCCGTTGGAAGTAAAAGGCATGATTATGGTAACATCATCCCCGTTCACAACGGAAGCGCATTTATATGTTCCTGCCTCTATGGTATATGTAGCAGCCGTTGCCGCAACAGTAACCGTAACATTCCCTGTAATGCTACCGATAACCGCAGTCCCTGTGCTCTTCGTCCATGAAACAAGCGTTGCGCCAGTTACCGTTATACTGCTCGGAAGTTCATAGCCGTCGTTAGCCGTAAATTTTAAGTTGTATTCGTACTCAGTTTCGACCTCCGTTGGATTTGTCCCCCAACCTGTGCAATTCGTCAAATTATAGGTTACTGTGTAGGTAACAACGGGCGGCGTATAAGGCTGATAGTTGGTTGATAAAAATCCGAAGTTGTCAGCATCTTCTATAACCTGATCGCCAGCTATGATAATATGTCTATTCGCACCATCTGACCACGAGCCAGTATATACAAACTCATATTGCCCCAGTTCCTCTGAATAACTATATGCGATTGCAACTACTTCGGGGTCTACATACATAAAGGTCGAAGAATCCACTCCTCCGCTTCCACTGTCCCAATAAGAAAAGTACAGCGGAATAGTAGCGTAAGAAGTAAGTACCCACTCATCTATTGTTGCGAGAGCTTCATATTCGCCAGCGTAAATAATGTTAAGACTATCTAATTCTGTGAAACCCGAAACATTTGCGCCAATAAAATTATTCATTACATCGTCAGTATCCTGTACGGTGTCGGTTAACAAAATCTTACGGTATTCTTGATCTCCCCATGAATCGTTGCTGTAAACGGTAACAAAATCAGTAGCCGTTGTATAATACCTAACAGTATCGTTGATAACTGATATAGATATAAACGCTTGACCGCGAGACGAAAATTTTACAGTATAGTCAGCTTCGGTAAGTGATAATGTGTTTTGAAGCTCAATCAGCCCTGTGGTATTTGCCATAATTCACCTCACAAATTTGTAATTGCAATATCAACTGTGCTATCCTGGTTTTCTGTGATCGTTGCATTCTCCGCATTAGCTGTAAGTTCTTCAATCACTATATCAACTGTCCCATTATCATTGTTAGTCACTAATGCGTTTGCCGGAATCGTATCTGATATTATAGTAATTGTAACATTACTGCTCACGCTGTTAATAATAGCAATTCCCGTACTTTTATCCCACGAGTTAAGCATTGCTCCATTTACCGTTATGGAATCAGGAAGTTCATATCCATCTGAAGCCGTAAATACTAGTGAATAACTGTTCTCTGCCTGAACGAATACCGGGTTCGTACTTTCTCCCACGCAGCCCGTAAGATTATAAGTTACACTATAATTTATCAATGTGGCAGTAACGGTCACAACTACATCTCCCGTAAAATTGCGAATCTCTGCGACGCCGTTTTCCGCATCCCATGAAACCAACTCACAATTCGTCGCTGTAATTGATGTCGGCAACTCATAACCTGTATTTGCTGTAAAATTGAGTTCGTAAATTTTATTCTCTAATGTAGTCGGATTATTATCAGAACCAGTACAGCCTGTAAGATTATAAGTTATGGTTGGCGCTTCAATCGTATAGTTCACTGCCGTACTTTCTAAACTGTTTAAATAACCAATATCGCAACCCGCTTCTACCGTGATACTATACGTTCCATAATCCGTTATAAACTGCGACAGGTCAACCGTCAAAGAGGTTGTTTCCGTAAGCTGTACGCCGTCTTTATAGACGATATACTTTGTTGCGTTTTCAACTGCTGTCCAAGAAAAAGTATTACCAGTCAAACTTACTGTAGGCGTATCAAGTTTTGGATCGCCATATAGCACCCAATGCGCCTCGCTTTCAACATAATGATATATCTTTACTCGCTGTCCTTTGTTATTTCCATCCCCAAATAATCCGATCTTAGGTTCTGCTTTATAAACTAACGTATTGGAGTTAACTAATTGATAGTCTGATCCGTCCTCAGTTGTTAAAAGTAGCTCCCCTTCATTTACAATAAAGTCGTTAATATTAAAAATATAAGAACCATTATCATCGGAAAGCATAAGAGTTTCGCTTTCTTCATCATATACTCCAAAATCCATCTTCTTTGTTACTGGAATTTGGCAAACAGTTTCAATTTCCCAAGTGTCAGCAGTTAAACTTTTTATATTACTGTGGTCGCCATCGATTTGTTGGTAATAAAATTTGTTACCCATTTGAGCAATATATCTCGGAAGGTACTCAGTTATTCCAGTCTGAATATTGGTTTGCGTTGTTTCAGCATCTACATCTAAGATATTACAATATCCACCCGAAGAAAAAAAATATATTTTATTGTTATAACAAATTCCGCGGCTTGCAATCATCCATGAAGCCCTACTACAAACATTAGTATAAGATGCGGCATTATTTGCATAATCCCATTTGTATACAACCTCACTTGTCCGCCCATAATACCAATAAACATATTGATCATCAACTGCTAAAATATAGTGCCCTGATACAAAACCACTTGTGGATGATATTGGCGCTGCCAATGTTTTATTAAGAGCTATTTCCCCTTCCGAAGTTTTTATAAATGTATATACATTTACAACGTATTTCCCTGAAGTCCAATAGTAATCCTTACTTAATGCTATTGCCTTATTCTTATAATTAGCGTAACCTCTCAGGTTAGTTGTGCCACTATTTGATCCCCCTCCTAAAGAAATAGTAAAACTTATTTCATTAGAATCTTTATCTTTTACCCCTAATTTATAGTAAGCTGAATATTTATAGGCCGTATTTTCATTTGTACGAAGACAAAATCTTATACCGTTATAAATAAAATTAGTTTTTGCAGTAGAGGTTTGGTTATTGACAGAATATGAAACATTTAATTCACTCTCATTAGGAGTTACAATTAAATTATTATCAATCGTGACTTTGCTCGGCTCCGTACATTTAACCCATCGTTTCGTCGTATCAGTCGGCTCAGTTTCACTATAAATCACGTTAAGTTTAACTCCACCGGAAGTTTCAGGCGCATAATTACCAGTCACTCCCAAAATCTGAACCCCGTTCTTGATATTCTCCGCGATAATATTTTCCGAATCGGAAGGCATTACCATTATATCCTCATCACAGTATGTTCCCTTTGTTTCAAGGACAATACCAGACGGACTTGAAAGCTCAATTACGGGCGTAGAATTATTCATTACGAAATTGTACAAATCATCATCAACACTAACAGGACTGACAAACTCAAAAACCTTATATTTACTATTCCACCCTGAATCAGAACCAGCTGACATTGAGTATGCAATAATTCCCAAGTCGGAGTTCTCTGGATAATAGGCTAATGTTTTCTGCGTTACTAAAGGCGGCGTGCCTGTTACATTGTAAGAAAAAGCCGCATATTGACCGCCACCGCTGATAAAGGGAATATTTGTTTTAGCAAGCGCGGTCGTCCCAAGTGTATCATTCCACACGCGCTTTCCGCTTAATACGTTATCAGACATATCTTAATCCCCTTTCAATCCGCAAACACATGAAATGCACCATTATATGTCGGAATACTTCCCGTTATTTTCGCCCCTTTGACATAAGCAGTTTTTCCCAATAAAATATCTCCGGCTGCCGCGGTTGCATCTGAAGTGTCAGTCCCAGATCCGCTCCCGTCTGTAGAATAAACAACAAGTTCTTCAGAATCTTTTTTTCGTACTTTAATTCGGGAGATATTATCAAAATTTCTTTTGTTAATTTTTATATCATACGCCATAATTAAACTCCAATCGTAACCTGCTCGGGTTCTTCTACTACACTTGCATTGATAATCGTTATAGATCCGTCGCCGTTATCAATGACTTTAAATCTTGTATATGTTACCCTATTGCTTTCTTTACTGTTTTTATAAGATAATGAAGAAGCAATTATATAAATTTCATGTTCATCAAAATCGCTTAATATATCAAACAAATCTATTGAAAAACTATTTGTTGACCCGTCATCATTTATTTCTGCTATCAGAGAATTATCCGCGTAAACAAAATATAAATTTGCATTCTCGATCTTTCCCCAAGACAAAATAGATTCTTCAAGCGCAATAGTCGGCGTTTGTAATTGTTCTCGGTGGAGTTCTTGTAATGTTAAACTTTCAAACGGGCAGCCTGTGTATTCAACCCGTCTATTTGTAACACACCCTAGAAAATTCTCTTTCTTGTCCTGTCGAGGATAAATTAAAATAATATCTCCAACCTCTAAAATCTCCCCTTGCGACCAATTTTTTACATTATTTCCTTTGGAATCAAGGTAATCGGAGCATCCGATTTGTACTTGAGCCTCAGATATTCCGTTTTCATAATCAGATAAAATATTTTGAGCAATATAATCAGATAGCAGCATTGAATACAAACTATCTCTAGCTTGTGGTTTTACTCCATTTACAAAATTCGTTTCATTAAATATGTAAAACCTACGCCCATCCGTAAAATCTCTATTTGCATTCGGATATTGAGTATTTGGTTGAGAAAAATAAGCAGATTCTCCGGTATAGCTTTCATTACCAGTTAATTCATCGCCAAAGATTAGCCAATAATTTTGTTGTGCTGTCAATATAACATGTTTTTCGATGAACTGTCTTGATCCTCCGGTTGTCGGTATTGATAATAGAATTTCTATTTCTCCATACGCCGATGTATTGATCAAATTTTCTGTTTGCAGTTTTATCCGGATATTTTTCTCGTCTGGAATGCTATTCCCTTCCGAATCGGTTGTAGTCGGGAAATAAGTTTCTACTATCATTAAGGTATTGTATGGTTCATTCGATACATAATCCAAAACCAAATTATGTTCCCCAGTCGTATACCATATTTTATTATTTTCTTGAAACAAAGAATTTTCTTCTAATGTTACTACCGATGAATCCATTTTATATCCCTAAATAAAAAACGCATAAGACATTTTACAACGTCCTATGCGTTTTTTCACCATTATACGATTTTCGTCAGGTTTGAGATAATAACGGCATTTGCGCCTACCTCTATTTAATTCATAAATAAAATAACACAATATGATAAATTTGTCAATACTTTTTTTAAAATATATTGTGATATTGTAAAAATATAATTATCAACAAACTAATTATCCTTTAACAAACTTTTTATATATTCAAATTCATCCTGTTTTGTATATTCTTTCATTGACTCCCCTTGTTCCATCATATATTCAGAAAGCAAATGCAAACAAATTTAAAGGGAGGACTGACAACACCGCAGTGCTGCTCTGCCTCCCTTAACGACTGATTTTTCTGTTGTCCGCCAACCGTCGGTTCCGTCCAGCCGTGAAGCCGTTCTACCGCATAGCTTTCAGATTTTTCTGTTGTCTGCCAACTGTCGAGCCTTAAGTCTCGCTTAAATTTCGGATTTTAGGTGTCAGCCACACCAGCAGATTGACATCCGCTTTCCTACCTATTATATCTAAAACAAAATATTTTGTCAATACTATTACATATTTTTATCTTGCTTTTGAGGCAAGAATACTTCCGCCCTACGGCGGTGAGAGTATGTCACCTTAGTATAAAAATTATTTATTTTAAATTATTCAAAACCTTAGCGATATCTCTTTTCCCATACATAATGGCAATAATCAATACTTGTTTGCTTTTTTCAATCGGCAGATAGAAAGCAATAAAACCATCCACAATAAGTTTACGTATACCTCGGCTATGCCAGGGCTCTTTTTCATATAGCGGATTTCTATTGGGCATCTCATCTAAACTGTCAATTTCCGTCATCAGTCGCTCACTTAACTTTTTGGCTGCCTCTGGAGCTAACAGTTCAAGTGTTATGTATCTATGAATATTACGCAAATCATTCAATGCTCTCTCGGAATAGATCACGTTAAATTTCATATTCCAAATTCCCTGTTCATTTTTTCTCTTACTTCTTGTGCATTATATACTTTGCCTACAGTATATTCAGCTATACCCTGCTCTATAATCGCATTAAACTGATCATCTGTTAGCGATTCTTTTACAAGCGGCTTTTCTTCAGGCAATTTTACCTCAAATGGTAACCCGCGTTGCAAAATAACCTGCTGCAAAAATAAAGAAATTGCGTTAGACATGGGGATCCCTAATTGATTGAGTATGGCTTCAGACTGTTCTTTCACGCTCGGCTCTAATCTTACAAATACATTTGATGTTCTTGCCATAAGACACCTCCTAAATTTTCTTACTTATATTATATGCAAATGTATCGCTAATAGCAAGCATTTTTATCAAATACATACTAAAATTTTATCTTACTTTGCTTCCATTTCCCCTATTACTTTTCACTACTGTTCATGATTTTAGAAAAATTTCACAATTAGCTTGACAAGATATACACATAAAGTATAAAATTGAATAAAATATTATTAAAAATGATAAATTGTAAATTATTTTAAATTTTTATGAAATCAAAAGTATTAACAACTATAATTATATTTTCTCCTATACTGATTGTATTATCTTTCATTGCCAATTGTGTGTCTGTTACTTGGAAGCCCTTTTTGATTGCAATGATAGTTTTAATCGGGATGGGACTTATCGCATTGCTTATTTTTTCGATACTTCTTTTAAGTGCAAAAAAGAAAGAAGCACAGTTATATGAAAACATAAAAAAATTAAATAACACATGCAAATTCAGAGTAGTTGATCAAAAAATTACTGTGGATTTTTATGATGATTCCATAAAAAGTGTTGCTGCTGCCAAATATTATAATTTAGATTTTGCCATACTTAGGGAGATCGCTAAGAAGAAAACGCATTACCAGTTTCTAAGGGATGCCATAGCATATAACAGTTTAAACTACCCTAATTATCTTAATAAATTCAATAAGTTATTCCCTAGCAATAAAAAACTCTTACAAAAAATATTATATAAAACCTATAAAAAAGGAACTCCGATAATGGAAATAGAGATAACTGCCGCGATACATTATACTTCTCCGGCAGGACGTAATAGTTATACCTTTACCAAAGATTTCTATTTATCTTCTTTAATCAAGCCTAGCGAATCCCCCAGTATTTTGAAAGTTCAGCCGTCAAACAATGTATCTAAACGCCAAGAAGCCCCATCTTCTTCTCATGAATTAAAGTTGACAAACGAACAAATTAAAGAAATCAGAGGAGGCGATCAGGCAAAAGGGCAATCAGATGAAATAAATAAAGTTCGAGCGTTTTATAAAGATACGATTGAAACATATAAAGAGAAAACATCAGAGTATGAAGAAAAAATTAAGAATTATCAAAGTCAAGTTGAAGAATTGACACAATATAAAAGTCTGAATTATCAATTAAATTATGTAACAAATCAGTTGAACGCTTACAAAAGGCAGTTAGAGGAACAAAATTTAGTAAATAAAACCGTTTCTATTTTAACAGCTGCAATATCGAACAACTTAACTGTAGAAATATCCTATCAAGATAGAAACGGTAAAGATACTTTACGGATTATAGAGCCATATTCTTTAAGTTATGATTACCCGCCATATATTTGGGCGTTTTGCAGATTGGATAATGCGCCACGCTATTTTAGATCTGATAGGATATTATCTATTAACTTATTAAATGAGAAATTTGAGCAAAGAACCGCAGAGGAATTAAAATGCAAGTCTTCTACTATTCGCCCCATTTTCCCGCCACAAATTCCAAAAGAATTTATTTCAGAAAAGGAATAATACACTATACTTTATATAAAAGATTTACTTGATAACGGTATAATAACAGAAGAAGATTTTGAGCAAAAAAACGCAAACTATTAGGATTATGAGAACAAAAAAGGCGTTGTATTTAACTACAATGTCTTTTTTATTTATTCTGTATTCTAAAATTCTCGTTTCTTGCCACATTTTAAGCAAAAACATTAGGAGAAGCATGATCAGGGTAAGTCCCAGCTAGGACAAAAAAGAAAACTGTAAAAGCTAATTGTTCTCCTTTTCATCTGACTTTAATATATTTTCATCCTCTTCTTCTGGATTACTTTCCGTTCCATAATAATTATCGTATTCCTCTACTTCCTCTCCAGTCTCGCCCTCTTCTTCTAACGCAAAATAATCGCCTGCTTCTGCATTTTCCTCATCCGAAACCTCGTCTACATCATCTTTATTTTCCACCTCATTATTCCCATAAGTAAAAGCCAAAACGAAAAAACAAATTGTCAAACAAAGTCTTTCTAAAACATTCCACCAAACTTCAGTTGGTACTTTTTCATCTATCGCATTTAACAATTTTATTGCATCGATAAGATCATTGATCCCTAAAATAGTCCCAATTACAAATATTATTCCTACAATTCCGAAAAAAGTTCCTGCTTTGTCTTTCATATTCTCTCCAAATTTATGTAAATTATTAATATTATACCATATACATAAAATTATACTGTTTAAATATAAAAATTGTCCACATTTTAACTAAAATTATCATGCAATCGACAAAATTAGTCAAAATCTTTTGTGTTTTAGGGGCGGGGGGGGGTGATGAAAAAAGCGCCGATAAGTGCACCGGGAGCTTCGCCACCAACTGTCGCACCAAGCGCATAAGAAGTCAAATTTTTTTATTGAATTTATCTCCTATTTATAAATTTTTTCGACTTCGCTTTCTTCTGCCGTTGTTTGATATCCACGAAAAGATAAATTTAAATAGTTACATAAAACTATTTCAGAGCCAGACCAGTTTTTATTAAAAGCAACATCCCCATTTATATGGTAACCCTTTTCATTGATGGAGTAATTTAAAATATATCCAGTTAATACTTTAAAGGATATATTCCAACTATTAGTATTTTGATCATAATGTATGACGGAGCTATCTTCAAAAGTTTCCTTTTCAAGTTCAAATTGTAAAGATACTTCTTTGGAACTTTGAAAATATTTAGGATAAAAATTTTTTATTATCCACACCTTCCCTTTGCCATCATCTTTATCTGAAAGAGCAAGAGATGAAGTTATATTTTCCCCTATAGAATCAAATTTAGAAACTGTAATATATGAATTTCCGTCTGCATCAACTCCGCTGTAAATATCATTGATTATTGTCAAATCTTGATACGGACTTATATTTAATTTTATATTCCAATAAGTTGCTTTTATGTTTCCTGTAATATCTGCGCTATGCCCTCCAGCCATACTACCATGAATTCCAGTTCCTTCTCCTTCTTTTGATATCATACTTAGTGAATTAGATACATAGTTTTCAAATGAAGCAACTTGCGTATCTTTTTCAATCTTTTTCGTATATCTTTTAACATTTGCCTTTACACCATTATATTTATTTTTAAGAATCAATGATTTACTAAAATCGCTATAACAATCTCCAGCTTGTAAGATAATAACATCCTTATTGTTTGAGTTAATTGGTCTTGCTTGCGAAAAGGTTAGTTTGCCATTAGGTTTTTCATAGCAATACAACTGAGCCACTTGACAAACTTTATCAATCGCTTCCTTTACACTGGAAGATTCTAAATGAGGATAATCGATTTGAACTGCGGTTAAAAAGTCTTCAACTGTTATATTAAATCTATCATCTATAAAGAAGTATTTTTCAGAAAGCATTTCATGGATCTCATTTAGATCAAACCCTGCCTCTAATAATATACTTCTCAATATTGCAACCAAACTAGTAGCTCGCCCTTCATATTTATAACCGCTATATGTCATGTTCTCTAAACTTTCGACAATGCCTTTTAAGTTTATAGAAAGTTCATAAGAACTTAAATTATAATCAGACGCTTCTCCAATATGAGTTTGTGCTAACTTGCCATTTAGATAAATATCAATAGGAAGGCTGCTATTATCAATCAATCCCTGTTCAATATAGTTTCTAAGCTTCCCCCTTTTATCTTTAAGTGTTAAGGTTCCCGTATTAGAAATAGCTCCATACGTTAATTCGGAAGGGGTATCAGTAGATTCTGAATTAGATTCAAAAGATGAAATCCAAGATTTATCAAGATTAAGAGGTGTTCCGTCTTTCAAAGTTGTTTTAATTTCTATCTTCGCCATGTTTACTCCCAAATTGCATACAATGTTAAATCACTAAATACTGATATAGATTGATTCGGATAATACCATATCCCTTGATTATTTGTTGTTGTACTATCTTTATTTGTATTGTAGCCCTTGAATGTTTTTCCGCTTGGAGATATAAATAAGTTAGAAACATCCGCAGCAACAAACGAGTTCCCCCAATTAAAACTTTGCGGATTTAATTCTTTTGATTCCAACCAATAACTAGTTTCAGTAGAGGGGGTCTTATTGCTAAAATTTGAATTATCATAAATTGCCATATAATATACACTGTTTGAAATTGTGACGTCGCCTAAATAATAGGTCTTATCGGCATTATATTCCGCAACAGATATAGAAACCCAATAATCAGTATTAGTGACGGCTACGCCGCTAAAACTATTGCTAAATATTGCTTTGTAATAGTTTTTCCCTCCACCTGCTCCGCTCACATAAACAACATTACCGTTATAATAGGTACTAAGGTTATGCCAAGCGGATACTGTTATTATGCTCCAGTAAGAAACATCTCCAGGCGTAACACCGCTAAATGAAGTGTTTTGATAGATCGCTTCATATATTTTCCCTTGATATTCTACCCGATCTTTATAAGAATAGGTAGTATTGGACGAGTATTGTCCCTTATAATTTAATATTGTACCACCGTTTTTATCATAAATAACTGAATATGATTCCAAATCATTCAATGTTCCGATTAAAGAAACTTCATAATCAAATATCCCGATGACAGTTGTCGAAACATTAAATATTGCATACATCTCCTCCGGCTCAGCATACATCTTATGCGAAACTCTTTTGCCGAATTGTTTATCATAATATTCGACTATAAATTCATTTGACATAATAGCATTACAGAAACGGCGATAATCTTGTATGCTAAAATATTTAAAGTTTATCTTAACTCTGGGCACATAAAAAGTTTCATAATCGTTAATATTTTTGATAGCGCCATCTCCTGCCCTTGTAGGTTCAGTAACATAGGTTTTTGTATTTACGGAAAGCAATCCTTCATATCCAATTCCGGTAAACTCTTCTCCGTTTATTTTTACAACATCAAGATCAGGGACAACATCGCCAACCCATTTCCCCTCAGCATCTAAGTTTAACCGCCTACGCATTACAGATATTTGCTGATTGTATTCTTCCGGGGTTAATTGCACATACTTTCCGTTTTCATCTTTAATAACAGGCATATATACTCCTAAAAAAAGTGCGCAGAAACACAAACCGTGTCCTACGCACAAAACTAATCAATTTTACGATAATATCGTCATGTTGAGATAATATATAGCAATTCGCTTATCTCTATTCAATTCATTCTTAAAATACCATAATATTATAGATTTGTCAATGACTTTTAAAATTATTATAAAATAAAAGTCCCTAGCCTTGAAAACTCCAACTTTTTTAGATAACCGTCCATTGGCTCTGGGCGGTTATCTCTTTTTATCATCAATGATTTTTTATACTTTTAAGTTTTAGTCTTTTCTTTATCTTTTAAAAATACTTTCGAATAATGCTCAAAAAATTTCACAACATTAGTAGCCGGCACTTTCTTTGCGTAAGATTTATCTTTATGCTCCGTCAAAAGTTGGTTAGCATATTTAACAGCTTTTCCCAATTCTCCTCCATTCTTTTCAAATAATTCCACTAACTCTTTTTCATTTTTTTCATATTTCACATTTAATATTTTACTTAATTTTTTAAAATACTCTTTTCTTGCTATATTTGTACTTAACTTGATAAAATGTAAAAGAAACCAAAGTTCTATACATTGATTTGACCATAAACAGCAAAATTGGACACCTTTTCCTACGCTATATTTCTCTGTTCTAAGTATTGCTTGATTAAAAGAAAAACTTGTAAAATCATCTTTATCAAATATTAACCAAACATTATTATAAAAAAGATTATTTCTTTTTGCTTCCTCATATATCCTTATAGCTTCACCTTGAACCACTAATGGATCACCCTTAACAAATTTGAAATCGAATTGAATGCTATCTGAAGGAGCTGTTTTGAGTTTTATTCTAATCTCTTCACTCAATTTTTTAAAATAATTTATTTCTGTTTGTTCTCCATTTGTCACAAGCAAATCATGTATTTTTATTCTTCGTTTAACACTTTTTCTTTTATCACTCCAAACGGATCCTTTCATTTATTCACCAAGCTCTCATTATCTTTAGGTAAGGGTCAGCCCCGTATCTTCCTTCTAAATACTGTTTGCTATATGAAGCGTCTTTCCTTACAATATTGCCATTTTCATCTCTTATATCAGCTAGAGAATAAAGTTGTGTAGCTTGTTCCTCATTTTTTGCCGCAAACCATATTTCATCTCGACGAAATACTTCGCTATTTAACGTACTGATATCATGAGAAGTAAATATTAATTGCGCTCCCTTTTTATTAATTTCTTTATTCTTAAATAACTCAATTATATATCGTAATAACTTCGGATGCAATTTAGCATCAAACTCATCTATTATAATTGGGGTTCCATTGATTAAAGTTAACATAATTACAGGTAAAACTGAAAAAATTTTCTGCGTACCCATAGATTCTTCCTGAAGATGTAAAATATAGGTTTTTTGATCGATTTTATGATTCGTATAAATTTTAAAACCTTCATTATTTTCTTCTATTGTATAACTATCAATTGAAAGATCCATGTTCTTCAAAAGCTTATTTAAATAAGCTTTTTTTTCTGGATCTTTCTCCATCCTCCGCAAATTATCCCACATAATTTGAAGAATTATTTCATTATTAAAGTCTATACATCCTATATTGTTAGATAAATAAAAAAATACTTTTCTTACTGTATCATTAGTACTTATCTTTGCAATATAATTTAAGGCACACGCTGCTTCTCCAATTTGTGGAACTTTAATTGATTTATATTTTTCGCCTAATTCAACATGATCTAATCTTCTTATAAATACTTTTCCAGCCTTTCTACTTATTTTTTCGTAAAGACTTTCATAAATAATTTTATTATCCTTACATTCGAGATTATATTTATATTGAATTTCATTTATTTCAAAAATAATTTCGAATTTTGTAGGATTGTTTCTAGAGCAATCATCTAATAAAAACGGTATTATTTTTATTCCTGTATTTATTACATTATTTCTTATATAATGAGATGTGTTTTCCAATCTATCATTGACCACCATTACTAAAGTAAAGATTGCATCTAAAATAGTTGATTTCCCCCCCCCATTAGGACCATAAATAACAGAAAGCGGAAGTCCTTTCCCCTTAATTAAAGAACTTTCAAAGTCATCACGAAAAAGTTTTCTAAAATCTAACGTAACTTGCTTTTTGATACTTTTGTAATTTTCGACAGAAAAATTCAATAACATATCTATCCACCTTTTTACAAATTATAACATTTAAATAAACTTAAAAAAACAAGTTTATTTGTCGTTTTATGAGACTTTTTCTCGCAAGAATAGTATAAAACACTAAAATCTAAAAGTCAACCGATTTTTTATATTTCTACTAATGAATCAACCTCTTATTTGCAGTCCCCGAAAATAAATCTTAGCCTGTTTATTACTTGTTTGTTCAATTAACTCAATTAACTCATCTTCGGTCATTTCTTTCAATAAATCATCTTGTCTCTTTTTATATGCTTGTTTTTCCTTTAAAGAAACAAGCTCCTTTTCCCACAACAGTTTAGAATATGCTTCTTGATTTTTCTTAAATTCCTCTAACCTCTTCATCTTCTTCTCTTCCATTATTTATCGCTTTATTGACGAGTTTATTTAAATGCTTGACTTTGCAAGGAACTTGCCGCATACCTTTTGTTTGAACTATTCAGAATTTCCGAATGGTTGCTTTCATGTTTATTTCATTGGTATAAAACTTAATTGGAACCCCAAAGCAAAAGCAATTTTAATTATGGTATCTAATCTAGGATTGATTTCCATTCCCTCGATACGTGCAATTGCAGATTGTTTTAATCCGCATTTTTCCGCCAAGTCATTTTGAGTAAGATTCTGTTCTCCTCTTGCCCTAATCAAATCGGTAATAACCTTCCTTTTGAGATCCATTATTTTAAAGATCTCTTCATACTTGCTATCATTTTGTATAACTGATTCCTTATACTCGGACAATTTCATGATTACCTTTTTATAATTATAACAAATATGTTATTATGCTAATTATAATTCATTTCACTAAATTTGTCAATATATATTATTTTTTATAAAAAAGACGAGATATCTCCCGTCTTAAAAATCTAGTAAATTATTTTCTGATAATATTAGTTCGCCTCATTTCAGAATAAGAAGGCTTTGCCACTAATTGACCTACTTTTTGGCGATCCATTTCGATTGTAATATTGCTATAATCAGATTTAAAATATCCTTTATTATCTCGAGCAAAACGAGTAAATGCTCTATATTGCGCTTCTTCTATTTGGTCGATATTGGCAACAGCGGTTCCACCTGAATGTAAATTTGCCATCAATTCCGTTCTTCCATTCTCTCCCACCATTGCAAGTGTACCTGGTTTTCTTGGTATATAGCCACCATTGGCATAAGCAATAACTTGTTCTGCTTTTTTCTGTGCAGATGAAACAGCCCAAGTAATCGCAGCTATCCCTGCAGCTATCCCTGCAGCCGCAAGTCCTAAAGACCATGCAGAATGAAATGCGCCTATTGCGAGAGCCGCACCAAAAGCAGCGGCCGCTAGTGTTCCCAAAACACCAATTACTCTTTCCAACGTGTCCATGTTATCCCAGTTATTTATAAGTAGGAAAACACCCGATATCGCAGTAGCAAGCCCAATAAATCCAAGAGAAGCAGAAAAAACGGCTTTTGATATTGAATTTAGTTTTCCCGCTAAAGCGGCCAAATAGTTTGCTAAATTTAATTTAATAGCATTTATAATAGACTTAATATAATTTAATGCCTTTTTTATTAAGTCTAAATTGTTAGATATCAATTTAAATAATGTACCTATTGTTCCAAGAGCTCCAATTATAATGCTAAAAGCATCTCCATTTTTGATACCTTCTATAAGTTTTAAAACCGACCAAATAAATCCAGCAGCTAAAATAGTATTAAGCCATTGTACGCCTTTTGTTATTCCTGTTATTTTAGAAATTACCGTACCCAGTCCGTGAATAATTCCTTTACCCGCGAGTACCCCCAAGAAAATAGCTGCATATTTCAAAACTTCAAGAAGAAGTCTTGCTTTAGTTCCCATTACCCAAATTTGTTTTTCAGAATCATATTGAAATCCGAGAACCGTCAGCCACTCTTCTGCTAATCTTTGAGCTTCCATTGTGATATTGTTTAAATTACTTTCATAAGAAGCCAAAGCATTTAATATTGTGGAATCAATGCCGAGAACATTATTTTCAGAAGAATTTAACGCTTCAAAACGGTCAAAAGACAATAATTTCCCTGTTAATTCATCTACAGCGCTATTTGCCTCCTCCGTCGTCTCGACAAAACCGGAAAGGAAATCCTCATTCTGATACCCCATTGTATAAGCAATGGACTTAAAAACTTCTTTTGCAACTATAATAACTGCATTAAATTTAGGTAAAAAATTCTTTAACGCAAGCAAGAATACTTGTCCAATCCACATTCCAGCTTCTTTTAATTGTTCGGCTGCAATTCTCAATTGGTTCGCAGGTTGTTCAATAGTTTTAGCCAAATCTCCTATTGTCCCGCTTTCACTCATCTGATGATAAACAGCGTAAATTCTTAAAAGGCGTTTCTCTGTTTGGGAAAGTGCACGCATTGTTTTCGTCCCGCCGAGGGACTGGTACACCTGATAAATCGTATTTTCAGTTATATCATAGCCAGATATACTACGAATAGGTCTTACCTGACCGCTTAATACCGATTGAAAAACGGTCATTGCTCGCTCAATCGTTGTATTATAAAGCGATGAAAAGTCCAACGCCATTTGGGTAAGCGTTTCGCTAAGCATATAAGATCCTTCGTTAGAAATATCTCCAAGCGCGGAAAGCATATTTTTGAAAGTTGCCTGATAATTCATTAACACTTGAGTGCTAATGCCAGTCGCACGCGTCATCTTCTTAATAAATTGATCGGCAGAGTTTAAATTGTTTCTCATAGCAACTTGCCATAAATTTAATGTTTCATTATAATCGATAGCATTTTGGACTAGCCCTTCAACTCGTTGAGCAAGTTGTCTTGTGATATTTCTTATGTAATATAATTTATTAAAAACCTTTCCAAATTGTCCTAAAAAGGAAGTGGATTCATCCGATTTTTTCCCTTTCTTTTTCCCCTTAGCTTTATCAATCGCTTTTTGAGCATCTTCTGATAAGTTGCTTGTTTTGGACAAAATACTATTAAAAGCAATGAGTTCTTCTCTTGCCCCGGTAATTTTTTCGATAAAAGGAGTAATTGCCTTAGTCAAATTAGTAAATATGGCAACTGCACTAGACATATCTTTTTTTGTAAGATTGTTTAGGCGCGTTCCAAGCGATGTTATCCATTTTAAATCTTTGCTTGTTACTCCTTTTACAGCAGAAGAAAGCGTAGTAAATCCGCCAGTAAGTTGTTCCAACGATTTTTTGATAAAATCTAACTTAGCAATTACTTTATCGAGATTTTTTGCGCTATCGTTACTAAAAGTTTGTATATTCAGTTCAAGATTCCCAACGGTATAAGACATCTATTCCCCTTTTAACGCACGGATCCTTTGTATATTTTCCATTAAAAGACTATTTTGGCGTTTTTCAATATTTTCATTATTTAGTTTCTCAGTTTTTTCAAAAGGGTCAATTGGTTTTTCCGGGTAGGCGATTGGTTTTTGCCCTTTCTTTCTAAACGCATTCCCAAGTGAAACAGAAACTGCAATATTATTATAAAAACCGCTAATATACGCCTGATAATAGAGATTTCTGTAATAAGATTTTTGGTAGACTTGGAGCAATCTTAGATCTCCATGCCAAAATTGCTCCTCAGTCATACCAAATTGTATTGCATACGGAAGAAGATCCTCTAAATAGTAATCATAAAGGTTTTTTTCAAAAACGGAACCTTCTACTTCTTCCGGAATTCTTTTCCCCTGTGTTTTTCTCGCATCATTTGCAAAAAAGGGGATTCTTCCTCTTGTTCAAAGAGACATTCATGGAAATAGCCCAGCCACTCTGCCGCAGCTTCATTCCCGATATTATCAGCAAAAGCCTCCCAAATTCTTGTAGCTTCTTGTAATTCAACCTTATTTTGAACTCTTACAGCCTCAATAACGGTTTTCTCGAGAATATCTATTACCTTTTTCTGTGAAGATTCTATCGTCCTATTTTGCGCCTCAAAATCGAGAAGTCTGTCCTGAGCCGCTAAATAAGCATTTTGATATGCCTCATACTTTAACCTTTTCTCTTCATTAGTGACATCTTCAAAATATGAATCTCTTGCTTCAGTATATTTTTGCGCTGCTTTCTGTAAATCTTCCGAGAATTGAAAAGCTCTTGCAGCACTATGCTGATCAATCGAATCAGATTCTCTTTTCATCCCATCATTGAAAAAAGTTTGAAGATATCTTGTGGGGGTAATTTTATAAACTACTCCGTTTACTTCAAAAAAAGGATATACTTTTTCTCTCATTATTTCACACCTCTATTTTTTAATCTGAATAACTTACTCGGAAACTAATTGTCCAGGGCGCATATTCAGGATCCTCTTCTGTCCCGGTTCCCTGAGCAGATGCAGTAACAGTAATAATTCCGTATTCTTTCCCGGAAATACTTTCACTGCAATTGACTACAACTTTTGCCGGTTCCTCTCCCGTCGCCTGTGTAGCCGTAGCGGTAAAAACATTGCTATCTGATTTCACGGCGATTTTGGCGTTGTCTGGATTCGTTGCAATAATAACGGTAGCCGTTTTTGATGCGGAAGAAAATTTGATTTCTTCATCTATTGTATTTGTGAACCATACCGTCTCTTTTATCCAATCTCTGCAATCCAAAATCATGGGATTAGCACTTATGGGAGTAATCGTAAACGTCCCTCTGAGAACATCAGCTTCGGCATTTTGCGGACGGATTTTAATTGTTCCAGTAAAAGTATAGCCGGTATAGTCACCATATACTACTAAAAAATCAAGGACTTTTCCCTCTAAATCCTGAAGACGTCTAATATTGTCTCTATGCAACAGGAAGTCGACCTCTGCACTATCAAGGCTTTCCTTGCCCTCTACTTGCCCTTTTGTGGGAGCGGTGAGTAAGTCATATTCAAACGTCTCCACCTCCCCAAAAACAGACGGGGTGCTTTCCAGCGGAAGCAACAAAGAATACTTTGTTTCAGCGGCAGTTTTGACCAAGAGCATAGAATTGTACCCAGACATGCTCCGCTTGTCGTCATAATGTAAAAATTCCATTTTTTCTCCTTATAAAATCCTTTTTTTATTTTCAAAATAATCGGCAGAATATATAATAATTACATGATATAAATCGCCGTCTTTTTCTGTATTTAATCTTTCTTCATTCATGCTGACTTGTTTTAGCCCTACATGCCATGTAAGAAAAGTGTTAGACATATCTGCTATTTCGCGCGCAATTGTTTGATGCGTTTTTTCACCATTGGTCTTAGCAAACACATCGATCCTATAGCCCAAAGAAGAAACTCGCTCCAAAAGACCTCTGTTTGTTCCATATGGATTATTTCGTATTTCTTTCAATATAACAAGTGGATATTGTGGCGATAGCGGTTCATAATGTTCTACCGCTACATGATAGTCACAAAAATTTTCCATATTATATTTAAATTCATCAAAAATAGTATTATAAATCTGAATATCCATCTAAACTTCCAATTCTTTGAGTGTTTCTTCCCACGCTTCTTTATAAACTTTATTATCTCTAAAATTCATAACAGCGTTATAAACAAAAAGCAATGGCGCTTGTCCTCTGGTTAAAATGACTAATCTTCCGCCTTTTGTTGTCCACTGTTTTAATATATTTTTTTCATTAACATCAAGCGGTTCTCCCTCTGCTAAAGAGAAACTCCAACTCCTGTCTTTCTTAGATTTATATCGACTTTCAACATCATATTGGTATTGAGATGGTTCATATTCTTGCGGATAACCAGATTCAGCCCCTATGATACCAAAACCAAATTCCAAAAAAACAGCTTTTTCTGACGTGTTTATCAATTTTGCGCTGTTCCCATGAACCTCATATTGCCATGACGATCTTATTTGGTCTTGTAAAACAACATCATCAATAGTTGTTCCAATATATTGATCAGCCAGGTCTCTAATTGATTCGCAGCATTTCTTCAAATAGAGTTCAGATACTTTAATGTCGAAATTATCTTTGAATTTTGACAACTTTTTAATTGTTTTTTTAATAGAGCTGCTTGTTAGACTAAAACTCAAACCTTTCACTTCTGAGATTTATAGGTATCATTTTTAATAGTTTTCCAACCAGCGGCAATATAGTCCTTAACAGAGTATTTAGGAACCTTCTTAATTACTCCATTTTTTATCATGTCTACTTTTTCCATAATTTCTCCTTAAATTTTCTTAAAAACAACTTTAATAGCACGATTTTGATTCCCTACAAAATCAACTACGTAATTGGCTTTTTCTCCGTAATATGTTTCATTTTCTCCGGGAACCGCGCCATCCAAATAAACTCTATCACCTTCGTGAAAAATATTTTTCCATTTTTCATAAGGAGTTAAAATAGCACTCATATATTGAGTTACATTTTCTCCATATTGTAAAATGTTTGTATATCCCCCAGTCGGTTGATAATTTACGCCATTTGAGGTTTTTCCTTTAAACAAAATCGGTTCGGAGAATTTCGCTATTTCAGCATTGAATCCGCTGATTCTTGTACACAGCCATAAATCCTTTTTCCAAGTATTCATCATGGAGCTTTACATTTCCCCTTTATCATTGACTGAAGAAAAGAGCTAAGACCGTCTCCGTTAAAAGTTATAGACAGTCCATTTTCACTATAAGATATAGCGCTTGAACATCCGTTTCTCTCTAATATTTCATCCATAATCATCCATATAAGTCGATAAGCATCCGGTCTATCACTCGGTATCTCAGTTATTTCGTGATGATATGGAAAAGATAAAGAAAGATAGATACTTTTGGCTTTAAAAAAGATCGCTTCTACTTCATCTTGATCTAAATAGGGATATTTTTGAGAGAAATTAAAAACTATCTCATCTTTTAAAGATTTTCCGCAAGTACCCATCTTTCCTTTACTTTAACCTTTCTCGTATTTCTTTTTTATTTCTGCTTTAGGAGGTTCTTTCTGGATTATAATAAAACCATAATCACGGAAAGAACCATTCAAAGCATTTTGAGGGATTTTAAAGACTTTCCCTTCTTTGTCTTTTACCATTACAAAAGCCATAATTAAGTAACATCCAAAATTGCAATACTATCGGCCATTTCAAACGAAGGCAAGCAAATCATGGAGACCTTTGTCACTACATTCACAGGATCGGTCTGTTTTGTAGTTGTAATAGCGACGCCAGAATCTACAATAGAGACATTAGCAACACTGGAGCTAATCAAGTCGCTTTCTTCCGGAGTAGTTCCAAAATATGTATTTCCGAGATCTCCTTCAGGGAACAATGTCACAACGCCATCGGGGATGAATTTAGTCCTCGTCGCGCCATTCATGTATCCCTTATCATAAACATAAAAAGTTACACCAGTTTCTTCTGTAAGGTATTGAAGCGTACGAGCCCTGTTAGGCGTAACCGTGCCGTTCGCCAAAACATAAATTGCGTTTTTAACAGCTTTACTATTGCGGATCAAGTTCAATGTAGTCGAATTGATCAATCCTCTGGTAGGCTTCTTACCTGTATCCGCCACAATCAAATCAACTGCATCAGTAATATCTTTGATGGGGTCAGAAGTATCTGCAGTATCCCACTTATTTGTAACTGTTATCTTATGTGTAGTGGGAAGTTTATAATCGTAACTGTATGTTTGTCCATTATTTGCGAGCGCGACAACGCCAGTCGTTAAAAGCTGCATCCGCATAATTTCTCTCGTCAGACTTGCATCTTCCAAGAGGTGCATTTCATCGTTATAAATTTCAGACAGAATAAGATCGATTGCACTCTGATTACCGGATGCAATTACTTTATTTAACTCCTGTCTTTGTTTTTCATCGACTATCATGCTATTTTTGAAAAACGGCATTTCAGTTGCCAGCTTTTCAAACCCTTCTCTGTTCAGCGGAATCACTTTAGCGTCGAAAGCAGAAAGGCTCAGAGAAACAGGAGCTTTTCTCGATCCTTTAATCCAAGTAAGGTCAAGACCAAGTTGTTTCTTATTCGGGAAAAACGCTTCTCCTAAATAAGGTTCTCTAAGATCGGCGTTAATATTCCAGTTTGTTGCAAGCTCCTTAGCGACAACATAATCATAAATCGTAGGCATTATTCATCCCTCCCATTCAAAAAAGTAATTTTAGGCATAGCAGCTTTTGCAGCATCGGTAATTGTTACGGTTTCATCAATTTTCAATAAATCTACGAAACCAGCAATAACCAGCGTTGCATTTTGATTTCCGTCTGTAACGTCCACATCATGCAACACTACACCCTGGGCGGCATTTGTTTTAGTCTCGCTTCCGACATCGGCCGTCACGGTCAATACTGTTTGCCTGTTGGTCAGCACGGATGTAGTCCCTCCGACCGGAGTTCCTGCTTTAATAATCTTTTTCCCATCGCTGCCGGCAGAAACTCCTGTATTTCCGATAATGCAACCGATAGTAAATGCGAGTTCAGGCGCGATCAAGATATTCTTATCTGCGCCATAGGTTTGACTTTTTACCATAGTTCTTCTCCTTATTTAGAATAAATTTCTAATATTTTATTTTTATCGACTTTTTCTGAATTGTTTTTTCTTAATCGTTCCGCGATGGATTCTGAAGCATTATTTTTACCGCCTTCCGGTGTAACAATTCTATCCTTCAGTTCCGTTATTTTATATGCTTCAATGGCAGAGGTTTTACTATTTTCCACCAAGTCGCAAATTTTCGATGAAAGTGCAGAAATATCAGCATCTCCGCAGGATTCAATGAGAATATCTATGACGGGAGAATATAATTTTTCCTCATAGCCTTTTGAAGCAAAAATTTTTTCGCTTTTACTACGATTAAGCTCTTTAGTTAGTTTAGCAAATTTCTGAGCTTGCTCTTCAAGCTCATATTTTCTTTTTTCTTCATCCGACAAACGAGAAACTTCTTTTTCCTTATAAGTTTTATTTTCCGCTGCCAATTTCTCAAAATCACTTTTTAATTTCTCATAATCAGAAACAGAAACGGTTTTTTCTGTTTTCTGCGGGATTGCAGCTACATTCTCGGTTGCCGTATTTGCTCCATTTGTTGTATCAGCCATTTTTATCTCCTTTTCTTAATTTAATCTCATTATTATATTTTTGTTTTAATCTGATGTCGATATAGTTGTATTGTTCAAAGGCGCGACTGCTCTCGCTGTCCCATCATGTTCAACTAACTTCGATTCATCAATTTGTCCCTGATCTGATTGTGCTGTCACGTTTTCTCTCCAACGCTTGGCAACAGTTTTGGTATCGCTCCAAAGATTGATTGCTTTTAATATATCTTCGTAAGGCAACCCCGCATCCACCAAATTTTGTAAAGACTGAGTTTTAACCAACAAATTATCACTCATATTTACATTGTATTTGATGTCGATCTGATTGATAGAAAGTTTATCTACCTTATTCAAAGGATTTTGCTTGCATATTAAAAGCATTTTCCTTAATACATCTCGATCGGCACTTTCAAAAGCTATAATATCACGCTTTATAATCGTGTAAGCATTTGTCCACCCACCACCGAGCAATCTCGCCTGTCCGGTATCTCCTCCGCTTGTGACATTTGCACTCGCCAATGGAACACCGCAAATATCATAACAACGAGTTAAAAGCTGTTCAAAAAAAACATTGATTTCACTATGTTTTAAATCAATTGCTATTTTATCAACAGACGCCTGACCAAATGCTGTCGAAGGAACGGCTATTGCACCTTTTTTATATGCTTCGCGTAAAGTATCCTCATCAATTTCACAGTTTAAGAAAACCAATATTTGATTTACAACATCAACAATATTGTCTGCTTCATTAGAGACTACCAAATTGATAGCATTTAATGGATCTAATACTTTTTCTATAATTCCAATCCTAGATTTGTTCAGAGAATGTTCTACCATAGGGAGTTCCTTATATTGAGACGGAGTTTCAATATAAGAGCCAGGGATATATTTGCAACAGGCATCGAACTTAGCAGTCCATTCTCTTGTATAAACGGTAATAATTTTTTTTCTGGAATTGTTTTCTTTAATAAAAGAAATATTAAAACAGAAAAGATCTTTTTCTTTTTGACCTACCCTATCGGAATAAACAACCGCATTAAACCGACTGTCTAATGCTTCATACAAAAACGGACTGTCATTATCAATATCATAACCTTCGTCTAAGGTCTTATAACGTGAAACATTATCTTTTTCTTTTTTAATAATATCAGTTCTTGGTTGGATAAAACTTGTGGCAATTCCAGTTGCATAAACATTATGTTTTATTATTAAATCTTGCGAATAGAAATCAGAATCACATAAATAACGCTCAAGATAAATTAAATCATCTGTTTGAACATCACTTTTTTGAGAGAACTCCCTTTTATCCCCTAAAAGATACCCTTCTTTAAAGCTCACCAAAGCATCTGCATGATTTTCGATAATTTTATTATTATGACTTTCATCCGTTTCAAATTTTCTTGTTTTATCGTAAATATCCTGATGAGCGCCATCAACGTAATCCAGCAAATAAGAGATTTTCTTTGCATTACGGCCATGTTGAGATAAAATCGCGCTTAAATTATCCTGTACGATTTCAAGTGTCAAATCATTGACAGTATAAGGCAATTCAATTTTTTCTATTCCGGCAAAATCACCGAATTTCTGCATAATAACCTCTAAAATAAAAAATGCCAATAACACAATGTGTCATCAGCACTAGAAAACTTTTTATACGCTTAGCGTTAAAGTTGTAGATTTTATCGCAATTTTGCAATCTACTTATTTAATTTTTATCTTTTACCGGATACAATTTTTGTATCGAATAATAAATTTTCCTTTTACAATTAGGACATACTGTTTCTTCATTAGCCCAAATTTTATCAAATGAAACAAAATATCCTTTTCGTGGGGAAATTTTTAATTTCTCATGTCCGCAAACGGGACATTCATAATTTTTTATCAAATTTATCACCTAATCAAGAATAAAATACCATAATATAAACGATTTGTCAATACATTTTTTAAAAAATATTTACAAATTGAACATATTTTGTTATATCCGGCTTAAAATTTTTACTTTTGGCATATTAACTCCTAAAATAAATCTTTCTGCATACATAGCAAGAGCGTCTGCGCTATCATCATAATCATTTTTTCTCAAATAAGTATAAGAAGTAAAATATTTCATAAATTTCCCCATCTGAGAGCTTGCCCCATAATGAGTTATTTTGGGAAAAGACATATTCTTTTTGATCGTTTCAGCCATATTGCTTATCTTTAAGTCTTTATTCTTTGTCGTGAATGATTTTGTAACTTCACAGAAATAAATCCCCTGTTCTTTTAACATTTTTATTAAAAGATTTGCAAGGCTTGTATCTGTATTGCATTCAATATGTAATTTTGTAATTTTATGCTTTACTATTTTTTCTATAATCTGGCCATATAAATTATCTATAGCCGAAAGCTCAAAGATGCAATCCTTCAGATAATGAACGCCATCAATGGGGCAAAAAATCGGCATTGCAACATAATTAGCGCCAGTTCTGTTAGGATCAAGTACAGCCCAACAATAATCTTGTTCGTCTTTATGCGGAATAAAATCATACTCAATCAAATTTTTCCGAGCAAAAGGAACTCCTTGTGGTGGAACAGGATCCTGCATATCCATTGCCATAAATGTTTCATAATCATTTGCTCTATCAAAGAGAGCGTCTTTTGTTTTATATTTATGAGGATAAGTAGATTCACCAGTTTCTAAATCCAATTTTGGCACTAATACGAAAACAGACCGTTCTTCATAGTTTATTTTAGTAAATTTATTTACCGGGCTCAAAACAGCCGATTCTCCCCCCTTTCTGCGCTTTATACGGCTCAAAAAGTCCTGCTCATGATAAGTTGTCCCGGATGCAATCTCAAAGTTTGCATAATCATCATATTTCCGTTTAGCCCATGTCGCTGTATAATATCCCCAATCTTTTTCATGTGCAGCAATATTGTTAATATCGGAAGCGATCGTTATATCATCATAAAAGCGATATTTAAACCTTGTCCCATCAATGTGCATCTGTTTAGAGAAATAAGCGAATGATGTTCCTTTTCTAGATCCAGTGATCAATAATTTACCAGCTTGTTTACTCCCACCCTTTTGACAGACTGAGAACATTAGTGATTCGTCTCCATTAAACTGTGAAAAATAAGGGAATACCTTTGCATATCGTTTTGACGTCATGTAATTAATCAATTTAACCATGCCGTCATTGACATTCACCGGAGAACCAGTAACTTTCATTATATCTGCGTTAATGTCATATCCCAAAATAAAGGCGATTAAAACTGTATCTGCATAAGACTTCCCATATCCTGTCGGGCATTGTTTCTCTAAAAAATGAATTTCTCCGTCGAGAACCAATTTCGTTGCATAATACCAAAAGCCATGAAAACAATTCAAGTTATATTTCCAAATTTTATCTCTTTCCGGCAAGTCCCATTCCATATATAAAGCGAAATGTTCAACCGAACGAAATGCAATTAAGGCATAAAAATCATCATAAATTTCATGATAACGAATTAACACGGAATTTAGCTCTTCTTCCCTCGTCTTTTCTCTTTTTTTCCTGCACCGATTGATTGCTGAGACTTTAAAACTTGCTTGCGATTCAATTAACGGAATCACAATATTAGCAACTTCTCTTAGAATAGACCTTATTTCAGATTCAGAGCTTTTATCTCCCAACGGAACCAAGTAATTATGGATTTGGTCATAAACAATCGAATAAAATGTAGATAAATAATTAATTACGAAATCATCATTAGAATATAATTTTCTCGATTTACTTATTTCTTTTATTTTGTTAAACCCTTTATCTAATAAATTTGATAAATTTTCCATATCCCCTCTTAGAACAAAACGAGGACAAACTGTCCCCGCTCTGTTCTACGCCTGAAAATTTGTTAAATGAAGAAAAAATAAACTCGAAGGAAGACTTACCATGAAAAGCAACAAGATCTGCGTAGACAATACTTTTGCCTTTTACGCCATTATATTACCACTATTCTATCAATTTGTCAAGATATTTTTTTATTTATTTATACATTCCGTTCAAATTTTGGGAGAAGGGGGTAACCCCGCTTTTTACATCTTTCGCCCAAAATAGGGGCGGGGTAGGTTCAGAGGCTGCAGCCTTTCTCCGCTGCTTTCTGGCTTTTTCTTCGTTTGTTTTAGCGTTTTCTTGCTTCTTGCCTGGGGGCTTTAATATATCCGGGCACCAGATGCGAAGGGAATGCGCATAAAAAGAATATCGCCGGGAAAATTCTTTTAAACGGTCGTTTATTAGAAAATTCCCCCGGAAATAATCCCACACAAAACAACATATATGAAAAATTTTTCAATTTTGGGGAGAAAAAGGGGGTCGCGCGCGCAATACTTATAACTACGATCTACAGTTACTCGCCATTATATATATATTTATATTTTATATATTTTTTTTATTTATAAAGCTGGGCGTTTATTATATATATTCTCTCTGTATTCTTATAATATTATTATCTTCTTTAATTATCACTATATATTTGCTTATCTTTATGTGCGATCTTGTTCACTTATTATGATATAGTGCTTTATCTTGTTAAAATATATAGGCCAATTCCCTTGACTTTCAGCCCCTCCGAACGGTTAAAAAAGACAGAAAGCCCCAATAAAAACGAAATTTTTTAAAATTTTTTTCCATTTTTTGAGCCGGTTATAAACAAAAATTTTAATAAAAACGCCCGCCCGGAGCCTTTCGCCGCTCTAAGGTGCTAAAAACGGCGTTTAAACGGATACGAGGAAATAAAAAAGGACTTTCCACAAGTCCCGCCAGAATGAAGCGCAAAAAGATCGACACTTAAAAACGCTAGATTTTTACTAACGATTATGATATAATATACATGTAAACAAGAGGGAAACAACCTCGCGACGGTTTCGCCGTCCTCCCGAAATTTCGGGCTAAAAGGAGGCGATCTATATGGATATTTTGAAAGTTTTGTTAATTCTGGAACTGTTAAACAACGGATCCCAGATAACGGAAATCAAATTGACCATAAAAAAAGACCGCCGGAAAAAGTTTTGACGCGTCGGCGGTCTAAACACTAAAACGGCGATCCCGTTCAGGGTTTCCCCTCTTGTTTATAAAAGACTTTTTAAAAGTCGTTCGTTTATTTCTCTTTTTTGTTCGGTTGGTCGCCAAACTTAGCGAACAAAAAAGAGCAGCCAAGAACGCGCCCCAATTTATGCGGCGTCCGCTTTTGCGTTCGCGTTGCATTTTGGTTTTGCGTTTTTGCACTGTAAGAATATCACAACGGCGGCGAAAAGTCAAGAAAATTTTTATTATTTTTTTAGGAGGTTTTAAAACTTATGGAAACTTATGACTATTTGGCGGCAGTTTGTGACGATGTCCGGGAAGAAATTAAAAACGAATATAGCGATCGTTTTTCAGAGTTTTCCGATCTGGATGAGCTTAAAGAAAAGTTAAACGAAGATCTTTGGCTTGTTGACGGAGTGACAGGGAACGGAAGCGGTAGCTATACTTTTAACACGTGGCAGGCCGAAGAAAATTTATGCCACAATTTCGATCTATTGTCCGAGGCTGCGGACGAGTTCGGCGGGGATGTCGGCGAATGGGTAAAATGTGGCGCGGAGTATTGCGACGTTTCGATCCGTTGTTATTTATTATCACAAGCGATCGCGGAAGTTTTGCCCGAATTTGAGGAAGATTTTATAAAAGCACACGAAGAAAGCGAGGATCTTTAAAACATGACTACATACCAGAAAAAGAAAGAAACGGCGAGAGCCGCGGCGATCAGTTGGCAAAATGCTTTTTCAGAAACCGCGCAAAGCTATCAGGAGATCGCAACGCAATCCGCATATTTTGAGAAAGTCGCGCGGCGGTTCGGACTGCTAAAAGAATTCAAGGAGAATGGCATTATATGATCTTACTAACACCGAAAACAAGCGGCGAAGCGTTGGCGGATTTGATTAAAATTTGCATAATTGCGCGAAGAGAAACAAAAAGCGAACACGAAAAGATCTTTTACAATTCTATTTTATCCCAGCTTTACGAAAAAAAATATAAAACGGAGAAAAGAAAATGATCATTATAACCGGGAAAGATCTAAAAAATTCCTATATTTACTATCGCAACAGATACCACGAAGCGAAAAACCGCACCGACACGGCAGCGCAAAGCGATCGCGCGTATTATCTGGGAGCGATCGACGCGCTCGAAGCTATTTGCCTAGACCATCGGATCAACCCCAACACAGGAAGAAGGATCAGCAAAGAAAAAGCGATCGCGATTCTTGGGGAGGTGGGGCGAGTATGAAAACACAAGCTATAAAAAATAATATAACTTTTATCCCCTGTATTGATTCAATTACTATGATCGACAACTTCACAGGAGAAGAAAAAACAATTAAAATAATTTTTGACCCGTCCACAGTTTTTGATCTTTCCGGAAGCGCAATAAAAACAAACAAAGGAACGGCGCGGGAATTTTTCGACGCGCTGACAGCTCCGGACGGGTTCGGCGATTATATTGCGGCATGTATTCGGGCATATTATTTCGACTAAAGGAGGGCGGGACCTTGATAACATATTTTTTTATCGTTCTTTTTCTAGGCCTGGCAAAACGAAATAAATAAAACCAATAAAGAAAGGCGCGGACAATAGATCCGCGCCTTTCTTCTTTTCTGAAATATAGCAGCCACCCGACAAAAAACCACCCCATTAAATTATACCACCATTTTGCAGCATTAGAGGCGCGAAAAATTTTTATATATAAATACTCAAACGACCATATAAAGCGCCGCCAGGTAATTATTATCCCCCAATAAAATATTGTAATTTTTGACAATTTTATGGGACAAGGGAAAAGGGTATGTGTCCCTTTTGATCTGCTGCAAGGTTTAGGGGTATGTGTACTTCTCGATCTGTTGTAAGGTTTTTCATTACCCAAATTTAGAAAATTGTAGTTTTGAAATTATTTATCGTCAATTTTATCTCCAACTGTCGGAAGCGTGCCAATATTTCCGGTTTCCAGCTTTTCTTTTTCTGCGGCGCTTAGCGGTGATATTACTGTTTCGCCGAGTTCACTTTCCACTCGCTTACGGGCATCTCCTGCAACCGCACCTCCGCGTCTTGCCACCATTCGACTTTCATCAAAGCCCTGCGGACGGCTCTGTCTGCTCAATGCCGTAGTAGTTACTTCTGCAAGCATATTCAGCACAAGTTCCATGTCCGTCATGTTGTCGCGCAATCCTTCTTTTTTTATCCCCTTGAGTTTCTTGTATTCCTGTACGGTCATTCCGCTCCATGCTTGCGTCATCTCGTTCGTTAGTATCGCGTACTCACGGTCGGTCTCCACACCGCGCTCTTGCCACTCCGCAGTCAATTCCTTTCGGATTTTTATGGAGAGCATCCGTTGCGTTATCCACTCTTCGGGATATCCCTTTTGCCGGTAGTATTCCACGCCGCGTGTAAATGCCTTTTCGGGGTCGGCGATTTCGTCCAGCCGCTCCGCACCAACCTGCGCTAGCCATACCTTGAAGGGTTCAGCCTTCGACGACGGAATAGACTGTACGAGACGAAGAACGCCTTTTGTGCCCAGCACGTCGGTCATGCGCATTTTCCCGTCTTCAGCGGGCAATTTCAACCGGTTACAAAGTGTAACCAGTTCGCTCCCCTCTTTGGTTAATCGATTTTTAAGAACTTTCCAGTAATTTCGCGCCCCCTGATAATCGCTATCAGTAAGAACCGCGATGATATCCACCACTGAGAAAAACCACTCTTCTGCGCTCGCGTCCCAAACTGTTCGTACAGCCTTGTCGTTAAAAAGTTGAATTTTGTTTTGCATCTGTATTCCCTCGTTTTGTTTCAGTATAACACATATCCCCTACGCTTTTCAAGGCTTTTTGCTATTTACTTAAAAACATCAGCGCGGTCTTTTTCATGTCCATAGCAACGGAATATAATCTGCCAATAATTTACATGCCCTCTCAAGTTTTTGTTTATCGTATAATCCCTCATCAAATAATTTTGCCAAAGAATTTATATCTTCTTCCCATTGTTTTTTATATTTTGTCGTATCCACATTCCCAGATTCAATGTCTGTAAAATCTACATATTTTAAAGGAAACGTATTATTGAACTTACTAAAATCTATTAAAGCATCACGAATCATGATAATTATCGCTCTCCCTAAATCCAAATAAATAAGAGGATTAAACTCGGCTCTTTCAAGTTGTTCTTCGCAATAAGATTCATAATTTGGATCTTCTTTTTTAATATCAGCTAATGGATATTCTAATTTATAATATAAAGTTACTTCTCTCTTTAACGTTTTATCCATAATACACTCCACAGGATATTTATTATAATTGAGCTCACGCAGCGCTACATGAGCTCAGTGCAAACAATCGCCAGGAGTTCCCTCCATTTATATTCATTTTCTAATTCCAGCGCTAGATATTAGACTTTAATCTGACTTCTTAATGATATTATAAACTAATGCTAACGACATCCCTGTTTTCTCTGATATTTTTTTAGCCGTATAACCATTTGCCCATAAAGCTATTACAGTATTTCTATCCTCTTTGGAATATTTAGCCGGAGCGCCTAATTTAATGCCATGTTGCTTTTTATTTTGCAAAGTTTTCGCTGTATCAAAACCGATTTTACGCCTCTGAAATTCATCTTGTAAAAACAAATTTGAAATAGTAAGCCATTGATATGGGTTCATTTTTTCGCCAGCTTCAAGTGTAATATAGTTACAGATGAAATGTACATTTACAAAATATTCCAATAATAGTATATCCAGCATTTGCAAACAATCTATGTAATTACGCCCAAAACGAGAAGTTTCAGTAATATAAACGGTGTCATCTTTCTTTAATAATTCCAGCAACTTTCTAAATTCTGTTCTTTGATCAGCCCTAATACTCCCACTTACATGCTCAACAAAGATTCGGTCAATTATAACACCTGTACTATTTTGAAAATCCTCCAATATTTTTTCTTGTCTTTCATAGTTTTGTTTTGCAGATTTTTCTGAAGTAGACACTCTAAAATAAGCATATCTCATAATTACTCCTTCCGCTTTTGCTTCGGTAAAAAATTCATTTCTGCAAGCTCCAATAACCTTTGATGTTCTGCAAAAGTCGCTGAAGCACTCATAGCTGAAGCTACTTTATCAAACGGTGACGTTGTTGCCACGTTATGCCCTACTTTCCCTCTAGCGGTTAAACGGACATTTGTGCTGGTCTCCTTTGTTATACCGTTTTCAGCTGAAGCCATAGTATCACTTATGAGTTCTAACTCTATGTTATTCAGCACCTCTTTTACGGATGGTTCACCATCTTCAAGCAGTTTTTGATATGCTTCAATAGAAATTTCTGCAAATGCGCAAAACTCTGCCTTAGATGGAGTATATGCCCCTAATTCTTCGTTTAAATATGCTATCAGTTCGCTATAGTCGCAATAAATATCATAAATTTCATTATCTGTTATAGCAAGTGCATCTATATTGGCTATAGGTCTATACCTTTGTAAAAAGGTTTTGATCCGCATTTTTATTCTATATTGAATTTTGCCTTCTGAAGGTTTTTTAAATGTAGAATTTTGAATGATCCATTCTTTTGCTGATTTTAAATAAGGTTGTATTTGTTCTTTTATCAAATCAGATTTTCTTATTAACTGATCCCCATTTGTACTCTCAAAATATTGTGCCATATATTTCCCCCTTATTAGCTCGTTCCCAATCAATCATATTCTCATCTATGTAATAAATTCTCCCGCATTTTTGGCAAACAATCTTATGCCTTGTTTCCTCATTTACTTTTATTCCTTTCAGTTTTTGGCCGCAATAGCATATAAAATAATCCTTTAACATTTTAAGTCATCTCCTCAAAACTCTTTCAATAAAACAATTTCTCTTTACTTTGATTCCTCTACATAACACCACGACTGCGGCGGGCGAGTTACCCCATTCAGACATATCGTTTCAAAGGTATCATAATATCCGCCATGATATAGTGCATACTCTTCTTCGTCTGGCTGGAGAATAATGTGCCCGTATCGACACCCCTGACAATACTCATACTTGTCAACACATGGTTTTCTGAACTCGCTCAACTCTTTCGGCTTGTCATAAATTTTGAGGTCGGAGATACGCCAGCCGAAAAGCTCTTTTCCGTTGGAATATTCAAACAATTCATTTTCCGTTAAAAGGCTTCCTTTTGCCATGAGGCTCAAATTATTATTCGGGCGCATTATTCCACGGCACACGAACTCGCCGATAATTTTTTGACTGCCGTCCAATATATCACCTTTGCTATTTTGATACGCCGTTATGTATTCCCAAAATCTGCAACGCTCTTTTGTTGCAGTCATGTAAATATAGCACTTAAACGGCGTTTCAATCTTCGGACGCGTTTTCCTAACCTCTATCGTCTTTTTCCCGCTTGCTATCTGCTCACACCATTTCGGTTGTATTGATATTAAAACTGCTTTCATTCCTTCTCCTTATTTTCTTGTAATGGACATTTATCTGTCAAACAGACTTCCCAGTCTGATTTTTTTAATATTCTACATTTCCCTAAAAAAAATCCAGCTTTCCAAAAAATACATTCATTTGGTCTTTGTGGCAAGCTATCTATGATTACTTTTTTTACTTCCATTTCTTTATCTTGAACCCTCCGATTGTTTGATACCCGCCGAAGAGCAATCCCTCGTTCGTTATTTCTGCGTAAGTCTCTATGTACCTTGCCTGCGTCATTTACTTTCTCCTTTCAGCTCCGCGAGACGGGCTTCGGCGGCTTCGCGGGTGGTGAAAACAACCTTCCCGAAATCATCATCATGGAATTTCCCGAAATTATAGAGCGAAGTAAAGGCAATATCATCTGATTCAATATCAGTATTATATTCCATCTTATCTGTAAGAATAAACATATAGAGAACCTCAAGAACGGCTATACCGCTGATTCCTCCATATACCCACGGCATATAGATAGTATCTCCGACCTTTGCCTTTAACTCCACCGCCTTTTCCAACCGTTCGCGCAGGGCGGCGTTTTCGGATTTCACATCTCCAATCCCCGCCGCGATAAGTCTTTCTGCGACATATTCCGCCGTTTCTACAAATGGTAATTCATCTGCCTCGATAATCGCCATTGCTACAATTTTAGTTATCGTCTTTTTCAAATTATCGTTATTCATAATTGTCTCCTTTCCTCCTCCAATTCCGCTATCACTTCAAAAATGGGATAAGCCTGGTACGGGACTACTGCATTTCCGAGACATCTAAGTCTGTCCATCCTAGCGGGAATCCCATAAGCCACTCTACCCACGTCGGGTTCAATTTCCCACCATTTCCAGCCGTCATGGACTGAAATTCCGTTTCGTTTATTTTCCCTTTTTCTTTCAGTCTCTCCAATTTCCGATAACTTCCGCTCCCGCCATTCAGTTTCCCGCTTGCCACAGGGGACGGGAATACCGCAACATACTCTGCCAAATTGCACCCGGCTTTCTTGTACTCGCCTTTCGTTCTTCTCATCCCGACTTTTTTCAAGGAATCCTCGCTGTATCTTGTTCGTATTCCGTCGCTCGCCAACGGTGTCGGGAATGTTTCCATAAACGCTACTTGTTCCGAAAGATGTTTTGTTAAGTGATTCATCCAACCATTTATCAGATACTCGTTCGTACATTTCGCAAACTTTCCGTCTCTTGCCATCGGCGTGCGCCACAATGAAGATTCTTTGCCTTTCATGCGGGGCTCCGACGTCAACAGCTCCCCACATTCCCCATGCGACAGAATACCCCAGCGCGGAAAAGTCGTCCAGTATTCTATGGAAGTATCGCTGATTTTTCCTTGAGAATAAACCTGGCGTATTTTCAATGACCGCCCATCTCGGTTTAAGTTCTCCGACAACTCGCATATACTCTTGTTCGAGATCACGCTCGTCAAGATCACCCAAACCTTTTTTGTTCTAATATCTCCAAAATTATGTACTCCTTTGAAATTCTTTTCCAGGACTTTACTTGCGTATTCGTCGATTTCACATTGCCCTATCGTTCTGAATCCTGCCCATTCCGCAGCGAGATCTAGTCCTCCGATCCCGCTGCACAGGCTGAAATGTGTTAATTCCATTTCTCTTTTAATTTCTTGATTGTCTCTGCTCCGTATGCGTTTTCACAAATCTCTATAAACTGGTCTACCGTATATTCATCTTCAAGAGATAAATGACGCGCATCCACGAACTGCTTTCTTCCAAACATACAGCTTCTCGTCAATATGTGGTGCCAGTCAAAAAACACTTTTCCTTTGTATTTCTTTCCCTTCTCAAATTGCGCGCAGAAACTCTCTATTTTTTCTTGCACAGTCATGCTATCCATTATTTTTGCATAAAGTGCCACCGAGGCTTCTTTTAATGTGTCCCCATGCGCAACTTTACCGCTTACCGGATCTTTTGCGAGATAACACTTTGTCAGTTCAAATGTATCTTCTCGTATCACAAATCCTTTAGCGTAATTCCCAAATATTGAAACTATAATTGTCGGTATAGAATCAATATAATGGACATCTCTTTTTGTGTGCTTTTTTATTTGATAGCCGTCGCCGAAGCCGGAGCCGTCGCCGGAGCCGGAGCCGTCGCCGTA
>ERZ779664.68-NODE-68-length-51587-cov-4.849880_pt1 | contig 51587 bp, 78 predicted proteins | sample MGYA00511478_ERZ779664 | MGnify/ENA primary metagenome ERZ779664 (study PRJEB29588, sample SAMEA2160437) | human gut metagenome | biome: human gut; feature: human-associated habitat; material: faeces | place: Denmark | collected 2008/2010 ...
GTCGACTGCCGTAGCACAGTCCGCAAGTTTTGCCGTAGCCGCCACAAGCCCGAGTGCGACAAGCTTTGTGCGTATAGTGTTTCGCGCGTTGGTGAGTGCCGTCAAAAGTTCTGATGTTGTTGCTGCCATTTTCAAAAATCCTCCGTTAAATAATCGCAAGTAGTGCGTTGATGTTTCCCACGACGAGATTAACCCCCGCCGATGTGATAGGTTTGGTATTGTCCTGCTCGGCGCTATCGGTAGTATCTACTGACAATACGCCGTCTTTCGTGATTGATAAGTTTTTTCCGACAGTGACAATGCCCGCTTTTTCCGAAGTCGCGATATCTACGCGCACCGGATTTTCGTCGAGGTATTTGTTTACCGCGTTCTGTATGTCTTCAGGCGAGCCACCCCCCTGCGCGGACAGCACGCCGTTTTCGTCAACCTCCAGCCCGCCGCCGAGAGTGGAGAACGGCTTGTTCTGTACGCTGTCCCATGTGGGGGATGTGATGCTCTCGAGCATTGCTATAATCTGCTCGTATACATCGGGCGACGGGTCTGGTATAGGCTGACCGAGATAGTCCGCGATACTGTCTTTGACTTTGAGACAGCACGGGCGCGTGGTTTTGAGCACACTCGGTTTTTCCGCAGAGCCTGCCTGCACCCCAACAAATATACGCCTGTGTTCTCCCGCCATCATAGGCACGCCGCATGAGTTTCCACTCATCACAACCGCCTGATAGCTTCCGTCCTCACAGACAAAGTACACGGTTTTGACCTTGTCCTGCCACTCTTCATCAAACACAAATTCCGCGACGTAGTCCGAGTTGTGAGATATAACGTCCTCGCCAGCCGTAATTGTCGGCACTCTGTCACGCACCGTGATGTGTATTGTGGTTAGCATTCATTTTCACCTCCTGTCAGCTTGATGAATTTCCTAAGTGTGGTTAAGTCACTGTAAGATAACTTTATATCCTCGTTTTCTGATATTTCTATCGGCAGTTCGGTGTCTCCGAGGTCAACATCAAGGTTCATAAGCTCATTGAATCTTTGGTTGAACTCAGCTTCCGTTTCCGCAATAGGTTCATATCTGCCGTTTTCGAGCCTGCAATACTCGCCGAGAATTCGCATTCGTTGAACGTCGTAGAACTTCATCTGCGCTTCTATCTTGTCGAGAAAGCCGAATAGCCTATATAACGTTTTCAACGACAGGTTCTGCGCACACAGTTTTTTGAACGCTTCCTGCGCATAGATTAAATCTGACATTTTCATGTTAATTACCTAACGTTTCTTGTTTATTGTAATATATCGTGTCTACGTAAAGCCGATTGAAGTAGTTTAGCGTGCTTCCTATATCCCAAACTCCCTTTTTCCCGGGGACTATACATTGGTTGGAGGTCTGTACTTGAAGTTGATAGCTTGCAGATGAATTGTCTGGGTCTTTGAAGTAGATAAACGAACCGTACAATTCAAGGAACGCCGCCATTCCCGATATTGGAGACTGCACACCGACTTGAACAACGCCGTTTTGTGCGCTCATCTTTGATGTGACAATAGTGTAGTTCTCGTTTTCCGCAAAAAATACCTTGTTGACATAAAGATTGTCTGTGGTAACATTGCCGCCGTCTATTGTTGTTGCACCGCTTGTTGACAGGTCTGTAAACGTTACAAGTCCGTTGAAGTTAATATCAGCCGACGAAATCTGAACATTTCCGCTTTTCAGCGATATTGTAGCTTTGCCGCGTGAAGTTTTCGGAATAAAGCACTTTATCTTGAAGTAGTCGCCGTTCTTGTGTACGCTTGAATCCTTGATGTACTTGAACGTAATATAGTGATTTCCCGACGGCACTGTCATAGTCAAGTCAACGTAACTCGAACTTGATTCATTTTCGCCCGAGAACGCTTTCTTAACGCCCGTTGTGTCAGCGGTATTGCTCATTTCAAGCGCAGTGTCAAGACTAGAGACAATACCATAGTCGTGTTCGGCTTCTCCGTATGAGATGCAACGTATAGTGATAGTAGTTGACCGCGTAAAGTTAAACTTAAAACCGCCATACGAATAAGAACTATGCACACCTGCGTTTTGAGAAGTGTAATATCCGTCCGAAGTTTTTGTAAAGTCATATTCGTTGTCAGGAACTGCGGGAATACCATCAATATTTGGGTGCTGGTCATAAGTTCCGACTTCTTCCGCGGACGTGCTTCCCGCAGTTTCCGTAGCGGTAAGGTCAAGCGCGTTCGCCGAAAGACGTATAGATGAGCTGTCGGCATTTGCAAACAAAGTCAGCAGAGCGCGGACGTTTGAGCCGATTGTTCCCGAACCGTAGGAAGCCGATAGGGATATTTTAGATTCAATGCCTTTCTCGGTTTTCTGTATAAGTTGTTCGATTGCCGTTGTTGTGGTTATCGTGCTTCCGCTTGATACCTCAACGAATTTACCCTCTACAGCAGAGGTAATAGAAGCTTTGCCCTCCTGCGTGTTCAGATAACTCTCTACAGCTGTAGACAAATCCGTGTCGCGTAGCATTGACTTCTTGATTGCTTCAAGTTCGCGTTGCTGTACCGGCTCAATCTCGCGTACAAGTCCGCCCGTTGATTCATATTCAACCTTGCCGAATCCATTCCACTTGATTGTTTGGGAGAATATCGGGAGAGTTTTCACCTCGTCATAATCATTAACTACAGTGATAATGTCTCCGCATTTAATTTCGGGATACCATTCGGCACGTACCGCAATAGGAGAATAAGCAGGGAAGAGTGAAGCCTTTGCAAAAATCGCGTTCACATAAGGCTGTAGCGCAGGTATCTCCGTGTCGTTCTCGATGTACAGAAACGGATTGTCGCTGATAACATAAGTGTTTGTTCCCGTACCCGCAGTCACGAGCTGGTCTCCGTAAGAAGTGTAGCATTCGAGCTTGCCTATAACGGGAGTTTCAAATTCACTCTCGCTCATCTCAAATCGGTCTGTTTTGAGAATTTTGTAGGAGTTTGTTGTAAATGTGCTTAACTCAACTTTGCCATCCGCATTTACTCTCGCATAACAGCCTGCCGCTTCCGCAATCCACGCAAGCACTTCACGCGCCGTGTAGTCCGAGGTTGAGAACGGATTGAAAGTAAAGTTTTTTGTAGAGTTTGTAAACGTTGTCGTGATAGGTTCAATACCCACTGCGGTGCAAAGGGAAGAGAAAACCGCGCCGAGAGTGACGGGGAATGTCATGCTTTCGATGAAATCCGAAGCAGAAACTTCAAACTTCTGCATACGGTCATAAGCGGTAAAGTCTATGAGCTTGCCGCGAACTTTGTCGGGTCTCTCGCCTTTGAAAACGCCGACCGTCACATACTGAAATGCCGCGCCGACCTTAACGCCTATTTGCAAAGTAAATTCCTGTGTAAAATCGAAGTTGTTAAACTTGTTGTCAACATTGAACAACGTCATTTCAACTTGTTTACAAACAGCTTTGCCAAAGGTATAGTCAGTATCTCCGTTCAGAATGTCCGTAATCTTAACACCATCACCCGTTATCGCAACGTCAGCTTTTCCGAGAACCGTGTTGTCGGCAAAAGTTATCTTGATATCCTGTTCGGTATGAGCGCGTATAGCTTCAAGTAAACTCGCGACAGGTTGAGCAACGCTAATCACGTCCGAAGTCTTGTAGTCCGAACTGTTGTTGTTTGAATCGTAAGCGCATACTCTATACTGCACTGTAAGCCACGCAGAGCCTACTGTGTCGATGTAAGATGTGTTCTCGCCCCGATATACCGTCATGTAGCTTGCGCCATCCACAGAACGTTGTAGCGCATATCCCGCCGCATTTGAAACGCCCGCCCATGTGATTGTTGCCGATTGCCCCGCGGTGAGGGCAGGAACGGTTATAGTCTCTGGCATTGACGGGACAGTTGAAGTGCCGCCGACAATCGTTCGTATGTCCGAAGCCGACCACGTTGCGGAATATACATCTCCGTCTTTATAAGCCGCAACTCTGTACTGCACTTTAGTCCACGTAGACTGAGCCGTATCGGTATATGACAGGTTCGCGCCTTTGTAAACGGTAATATAGTCTCCATCATCTACTTTGCGCTGTAGTTCATATCCTTCCACCTCTGAAACCGAGGGGGCTGTCCACGTTACGGTATAAGTATCTCCGACGTTAATAGTGTCAGGAATTTCAGGATAGCCGGGTGGATTAGGTGCTGATATGGCGGTTATGTCATCGCTTGTGTTCCAATCGGACTGCGTTTTTCCCGATACCGCACATACGCGATAGCCATATACTGTGTAACGCGTTTGTATCTGGTCGTCAAAATAAGTGTTTGTGCCGCTGTATCTTTGAGAATAAGAACCGCCCGCGCTGGTTTTTCTCTGCAAGATGTACGAATCCGCACCGTCGACCGCCGACCACTTAATAAGAGCACCTCTACCTTTAACTAACTTCGGTATAGTCAGTGTTGCGGGAGGTGTTAAAGCACTTGCAAACATGACCGTGTAACATCCGTCTGAATCCGTAGTGTCTGAAACGAGCAGGGAAGAGGAAAGATTCAAAGCGGGACGAACACCATAGTTACCACGGTAAACATTGTTGCCGCCCAAACTACCATCCAAGTTGACACCCCGAGCGATGTTGGCGAACGAGTGGTGAGGCGTTCTCAGCCACCAATACCAAGCGGTAGTCTTGCTCGAAGGTTTGGAACTCGAAGGGGTATTACTGAAACACTGCTGCGTAACATACCCGATACGAGCGGTATTGCTCGTGTAGTAACCCCACGCCGCACCTTCGGCGATACTGTTCTCATTCGAGAGACCGACTTCGGTTGTGGACGGCAGGAATACTTTGCGTACAACATCCTCATAAGAGCCACCGTCTATACTCGGCTTGACAACACGAATGGTTGTCGAGAGAATAGCGGCTTTTTCATCATCGGTAAAACCGTTCAGAAAACCGGGGCGAGCTGCGTACTGAGTGCCGTAACCACCTGTACCTGCCGTAGTATCGGGGGAATGGTCTGCGCTATGAGCTGCGCTATACCATGCGCCACCTGCGGCATCTTTGTTGAGCCATTGGTCGAGGTTGGAGACGGAATAGCGGTTGTTACCGTATTTCTGCCTATCAGAATTGCTGTTACTCGGCTCTTCTGCGTCAAAGCACCTTAAATCAAGGATTTCTGCGGCGTGAAGAGTTACCGAGTTCGAAGGATAAGCGGGAGTGGACACATGATTTTTCGCAACAATAGTCCATATTATAGGCTGCGCTTCCTCTGTGTTCACTTGATACTTGCCGAACTTGACTTTTGAGCCTACGGCAAGATTTGATAAAGCCTGCGACACGTTATCCCCCCCTAAAATTCAATGATGTTGAACGACAAATCGAACCGCGCAACTTCTTCTTTGTCAATCCAGTAGTATTTTGTTGTTGCCGACCTGTCGCCCGCGTAGTATGTGCCGGAGCGCGTACCGCCTTTTTGATACGGGTCTGGGCAGACTGCCGTGAAACTGTCGGAATTGACGGCATTGAGTATCGAAGCCATTTCCGCCCATGTCAGGCAGTTCCACTTGAAACCGAAGTTTATTTTTTGCCCCACACGGTTTCGGTGCAAAACGGATGTCGCGTCTCTCTCAGCACTTTCATCAACGTCTGCTATTGAGGGATTCCATTCGGAAGGGTCGGGAATACTAACCCCCCCGAACTTTATTCCCATTGTGTAATTGAGTAATGATATCATGTTTAACCACCCGTAACCTGTTCAACCATCTTCTGGGAGCGTTTTACCGCGCGTCCCAAAGCAACAGACGGAGAAATCGAAAGTTCCTTGTCAGCAATCTTTTGTAACAGTCTGTTTTGTTCTCTAAGAAGTTTGTTCTGCTCTGCGGTATCCTTGTCCGAACCGGAACTGTTCGCGCGGAGTACGCCGTTCATAGCGTTTGTGACACCTGCCTGAATGCCCGCTATAATCTGACCGTTGTTCGCAACAGCGTTTTTTCCGCCTATAGTGCCTACCAGTTCGGGTCCAGCTTCACGCGCAACGAATAACTGTCCCATAGTCGGGAAACCGCCGTCCGCAAACTGATTATCGAGAGAGCTGAACAGCAAATCATCAACAATGGAATCCGTCTTAGTCTTGCGAATCTTTTCTCTCGCTTCCTCAACCTTGCTGAAATCGGCTTTTACATCAATAGTGACACCTGCGGTCATGCCGTCAAGGTCTTTGACTTTTCCGCTGAAATAATCGACTTTATCCGCCGCGTCTTGGAGCGCAGTTTCCGCATTATTAACCGCAAGTGATGTATCTTTAACGGCTCCTTCCGCGTCTGCGAGGTCGTCCATCCATGATATAAATTGAGTTGACAGTTCTCCGCCTAAAACGCTTGCAAGTTCTGCGTTTTTTACGCTTAACCAGTGTATGCTGTCGGTTGTTATATCACTCGCGCTTGTAATGTCCTGCAACGCTCTTGTGTTAAGCCCGAGAGAATCAAGGAAACCCTTGTTGTCGCTTTTGATAAGGTCATATATCTTCTGTTGTGCTTCTTTCTGTCTCTCCGTAGCTTCTATATTATCTTGCTTTAGTTCGATAAGTTTATATTCAGCGTCCGATTGCAGGATGTATGCGTTTTTGATTGATTCATTGTACGCTTCAAGCAGAAGTTCCTTTTCTCGCGACTTGATGAGCTTGTCAAGTTCGTCGCGCGTCTGAACGATAGAACCCTTGTCGTTAACTTCAATTTCTATAATCCCCATTGAATTGATTTCGTTTACGAGAGTTTTCAAAAGTTCAGCTTCCGCTGTGGTTCTTTGTTCCTCCGGAATGTCGTTGAGTTTGAACGCCTCATTTATAAGCCTTTTAAGCGTAGCCATTTTTAGCTCAACCTCTTTTACCGGAGCATCGAGCTTGTCTACGCGCAATTGTAATTCAGCCGCTATTTCAAGGTCTATCTTTGCCTTGTCTGCAATTTTCTGGATTTTTGCGTGAAGTTCCTGCGTGTCGAGAAATTTTTGCTTCTTCTCATCAAGCCCAACCTTGACAGCCGCAATAGCCGTAGCGATTGTAGCCAGTATGCCTATCACAAGTCCAGCCTTGCCCCATTTAACGGTAAGTCCCACTATAGTAGCAAGCGAACCGAGAACCGCTTTAAGTATATTTTCTTTCGTCACTTCGCCTGAAACAAGATTCTTTATACCGTCAAACTCAAACGCAAGTCCCGCAAAAGATATAGCAAGCGTAGCAGAAGTTCCAAACCCGCCACCGAACAGCTCCGATACCTTTATGCCGAGAAGAGCCGCCACAATTTCTGTTGCATACTCTTTGATGGTTGCCCATGTGTCAAGAAGTCTGTCCGACCATTCCGTAACGCTTGACGAGATGTTCTCCATTGACACCTCTTCAAACATTCCGCTGTAGTCGGGAGTGGTCTTGCCGGAAGAACTGCCCGTGCTTGATATAACGTTCAGCTCGTCAAAACCCGCAAGGAGCTGTTTCTGAGCCGCCGCAGAATCCTTAGCCGCTTCCGCATATTCTTTCTGCTGGCGAATAGCCTTAGTCCACGAAGAAGCACCAGTCATTTTCGCGACAAGCTGATTCAACCAGTTTACACCCTCGACTATTCTATCAATGAGCGAATCGAATACGGGAATGAGCGCGTTGAGTATCGGAGCTGTCATAGCACCTACAGAGTTTCGGAAATATTGCAGGGAAGTGGCGGCGCTGTCCATACTGCTTGCAAAGTCAGTCCCGACCGCCTTACTGTATTGGTAAAGGTTGTTTACACCCTCGCTGAATGCCTTTGCAATCTGTTTCAAGAACTCATTCACGGTACGATAACGAAGGATTCTTTCAAGTGAACCCGCAACCTTGCCGATAGTCTCGCCGAAAACCGAGTTCTTGAATCTCTTGCTCATCTGTTTGCCGAGGTCTTTTATGGACTTCGCAGCACCTTTTGCTTTGGCTTTGAGTTCGCCAAATTTCGCCGTTATCGAAGCAAGCGGTTTTTCCACAGCGTCAAGCTGTTCCGCATTTTTGATAAGGCTTTCGAGTATGTCGCTTTGACTTGTCTCTTTGCCCGCCGACTTGAGTATGTCGTTAAACTGCTTCTTCATCGCCGCAGTCGGTTTGGCAAACATGGAATCAAGCGTTGAATCGAACATAGCTTTTTGTATTTCAGCTCTTTGCCTTTTCGCTTTGGCATTGTACTTTTCCCAATCAAACGGCACAGACATTCCGCCGGTATTAATTCCGTTGCCGCTCATTTTGGCTTTTCTCGCGTCCATGTATCTATTGACAGCTTCCGTTATACCATAATCATCTGTGATTTTCCCGCTGCTTGATTTCAACTTTTTGCTCATCGCAATAAGCTGCTTATAAGAGCCTACAGTAACTTTGTATTGTTTAGATACCTTCGCGGCTTCTTCACTCATTTTCCTAAGTGCAGACGTGCCGTTTTTAATACCGTTTGTATCAACCATCTTGTCGATGCCGCTTGCCGAACTCATTTCGCTTGCAAACTTTTTGAACGGTTCGAGCGTTTTCACAAGATTTTTCAGCGCGCTTTCCGCTTTCTTTGTCTCGGCAGTGACTACTATTTGTAGATTGTCTATTGTTCCGTCAGCCATTGTTTTTGTTCTCCTTTCCACTGAATTTTTGTCGCATAGCGGAAAGCCACGAGAACGCTTGATTTTGTACTTCCGCTTGTTTTTTAGCTTTTTCCGCTTCTTCCTCGGCTTTTCTCTGCCTTTCGGTTACGGAATACGGCTTTTCGGGATATTTGCCGGGCTTTGTACCGCGTTTTGCAAAAGCATGAAGAATAGGAGCGAGACAACCTACAGCCTCGTATACATAGATTCCTTGTAACCACGCCGCATAATTATCTCGCTCCTGTCTGTATTCTTCTGCTTCTCGGTAGTAGCGAAGTTCTGTAAAGTCTCCGTTCCAGTATGTGTCATAGGGAACTCCTATAGACATATAGTAGGAGCACAAATTATCCGCATACTCCGCAAACCACGGCTTGTCAACTGTCGGTTCAGCGTCAGTTATGCCCGTATCGCCGGAAGATGGTGTTATCCCTTCACCGTCTTCCACTTCACGTTTCCCTTGGGAGACATTTCTTCGATTACCTCATTTACCATTCTGAAAAGGATGTCGGAAAGAGTGTTTGCAGTTTCGCCTTCCTCTCCGTCTTCCGAATTGGCAAATTCCTTGTAAATAGCCATTCTTTCATTTCTCGGTACATTCTTGTGGCAAGCATCGAAAGCCGCACAGAAAAGGTCTTCCTGCGCCGTCAGAAGATGGTCTTCAAGGTTTCCGAAAGAAAATCCGCTCTTCTCAAGTCGTTTGAGCGACGCAATTGTGTAGCCGAGGGTATATGCTGTTCCGTTGTATTCAAACTGAATTGTAGTTCTGTTAGCCATGGTTTATATTTCCTTTCTTTAATCAGGTATCGTCTGAAAGTGAGGGAGCTGTCAGTGCGGTTACGGTGACGGTGCAATGAACAATTTCGTTTACTCCAGCACCGTTTACTTTAAGAGAGTACATTCCCTTAAAATTGAACTTGCCGTTAATACCTGTTGCAGTGTATGTGCCGTCGTTCGCACTTGTACCGCCAAACCAAACGGAAAGGTCTGTTTCTGTGTTCTGACCTGCTTCAAGAGCCTTATATTCCGTCTTGGTGTAGTTAGCTTCAAATTCAATGCTTTCCTGCTGCTGAATGCCGAGTACACTGACAGATACGTAATGCGAAAGAGTTGTAGCGTCAAGCGTTTCGGGAGTACCGCCGAGGTCGCCGAAAGAGTTTATATCAATGAGCTTTGTGTATGTGCTTCCTGTGCCTTTCTTCATCAGGAATACGCCCATCGAGGTTACAGGTGTAGGTATAGCCATCTAAATTACCTCCTATAGATAACATTATTCTTGTCCGCACATCCTGTATAACGTGCGATAATTCTGTAAATCGTGCCGTCGTTTAAAGAAACAGGCTGCGCCGCAGTCCTCAAAAATCCGCGCATGGTGAGCTGTCGGTCTATTTCAGCGAGAATTGTTTTCGCTTCCGTTTTGCGCTCTCCCACTTTGTTGGAGTAAATATTCACCTCATAAAGCAGATTCACGTGATTCTCGCGGTTAGAGCTGTCAATCGTGTCCGAACGCACAAGATTGTCCGCTTCAACAATGCTCACAAACGGAAATGATGAGGGCAAACGCTCTTCAATGCCCGATATAGACAGGGCAGGAAACTTCTCTTTGAGCGCATTGTAAAGCTCCGTGTAAAGCACGTTTTCAATGTCAATCATGAGAACACCTCCTTTGCGATATCGTATATTCTTCGGCGCATTTCCTCGGAAGCGTCCCACATGCACCGGTTGGCATTGTTGCCGTGAGTTCTTATTCTTCCGTTGCCGAGGTCTTCACCGTTCGTTCCGGGGTCTCCGCGATAGTACCATGTGTAGTTTTGTCCGTAGCCCTTGCCGTATGCACCACGAATCATGCCGAGTTCGTCAGCCTTGGGATGCGTCACGGGATTATATACGCCGGTTCCGAATTCGATAAACAGTATTGATTCACCAGAAGCGTTTATGGCAAGCGTATGTTCGTCAAGCCATGTCGGCGAAGAATCAACCACAACATCATTTACGCCGTCATACTCCGCGCTTTGAAAATGGATTGCCGCCTGCGTTATGCCTATGTCGGCGAGTTTTTCAAGAAACGTGTTCAGTTTTGCTCCGAGACTGCGCGTGTAGTCTTTTATCTGACGCGCGACTTTCCACGTGTTTCTTATTCTGATGTTTATCATCCGTCGACCGTCACCCGCCTTATCGCATAGGAAACGCTGTTTAACGACCGTGCAGCTTTTGTCACAATGTAATCGTATTCCATGCGCCCGTTCGCGTCATAGGTTAAAGGCTTGTCGATGCACAATACGGTGTGTTCGTCAATCTCAAAATTCGGTTCATCTATCACAATAATTTTGTCGTACTGTATATCCGTTCCGAACGTTTCAACTATAACGTCGCCATACATCGAAGCCGACTTAGCCGCCGATATGTTAGCCTTATACTTCTTCGGAGTTGAGTATTTCGCGGTGTGTTCTCCCGTGTACAGTCCGCTTTCGTCTTTTCCGTCCTCGTTTCCGAGATATAGTGCATACCAAAATTCGCGCTTGTTCTTTCTCAAACATCTCATGTCGGTCTGCCTACTTTCGGAATGATTTCATTTAGAAGCTGTTCGGACACCCATTCAGAACTCCACTTTCGGTCAATACCATTCTCGGAATGAGAGAGCTGTCCAGACGCGCCGAGCCTGTTGTACATGTCTTCCGCTATGCGTATTTTGAGGTCTCTGTACCGTTCTTCAAATGTAGCATTCTCTCCCCCAAAGGGGAAACGGCGGGAGATTATGATATTTTCCGCGCTTTCAAGCAGCTCATAGAGAATGCGTGTATCACTTTCTTCCGTTCTGATTTTCAAGCGTTCAATGTCGGTCATTTTCTCCCGCCTTTCTCATTTCTTTTTGCGTGTGTTAGTTGTTGTCTTCGGCTTTTCTTCCGTCACAACAGCCTTTTCTTTTTCTTCGGTTATCACTCCGTGCGCCGAAAGCTCCGCAGTATCGGAGGAAGATATCTCAAACTTTTCTCCCGCATTGTGCCACACACCACGGTAATTAACCGAATAATTAGGTGTGAGGTAAATCATCCGTCAGTTACCTTGAGAGTTACAACTTCGTTCATTCTCTCGTAGGAAGGAAGAACGATTTCGGAAGCGTAGATATTTGTGACGGCGGGATGAATTTGTACATTCTGTGTAATTGTGATGCCTGTATCAACAATGCTGACTTCTGTGTTCGCACCGGAAATAAGTCTCGCTTCCTCGGGAGTTGTGCCGTACCAAGTTCTGCCCAGTGTACCTTCGGGAATGAATGTAACATATCCGTCGGGAACGAATGATTTGGTTGCACCGCTTTCGTTCTTATACTTCTTCGAGTAAACAATAGGTCTGATTCCGGTTTCGTTTTCGATAACATCGGAAGCTCTTGCGCCTGTTACATAGCTCTGTACAACGCCCGATGTTGAAATAATGGAGTTCTTAACAGCGGAGGTGGCTTTCAGAAGGTTGAATGTTGCGGAGGACATAATGGCATATCTTATTTCAGAACCTGAAACGTCAGCTGCCTTGTTCTTCATATCCTCGAAGTCCTTAATCGGGTCCGCCGTGGAAGCCGCTGACCAAAGAGCTGTAGAGGTAAGTGCAGAATAGTTGTTAGTCTTCCATGTATCGTTGGGGTCGTAGTCGTATTCATAGGCTACACCGTTCGCTTTTATTGAAATAGCCATATCGCCACTTTCGGGGAAAAGAAGAGACATTCTCATACGTTCAGAGACAACATGAGCGCCGTCAATGAGGTCTCTTAAATAGTCAAAAGTGCGATTAAGTATAGCCAGTGCGTAAGGCTCATTGGATTCTCGCACCTGAAGGAATTCCTGAATGTCATTTTCAGAGAGCTTATGAGCTGCGCGGAAAAACGGCATTTCTGTTTCAAATCTTGAAAGTTCTCCAATCTCACGATAAGTTGCCTGAGCGTCAAAAGCTGAAGGGGCGAGAGAAACAGGAAGTCCGCCGTATCCTTTTACCCAAGCAAGACGCAGTCCTGCCTTCTTTTCGGCAGGGAAAAGTCCTTCGCCGAAATATGGAATTCTGTTAGAGGCTGTCTGTTCATAGTTAGCCGCAATTGCGTGCGCTGTGATAAATTCGCTAAGATTCATTATTCAAGTCTCCTTTCACATTAGGCGTTAGTCTCTGTGTCGGTTCTTATAACAAGTCCCGAAACAGCAGTGCCAAGAGTTGTAATGTCTATGCCGGAGTGAGCCTTTGCTTTAACACCGTCTATAACGCCCTGTACAACGATTGCACCGTTGGGATTGACTGTCGGGTCTACGTCATAAAGAAGTACGCCGACAGCATCTGTAACTCCGCTTGAGGGAGCTGTGCCGTCTGCTGTGAGCGGCGTTCCGGCTTTAACAAGGGAAGTGCCGGCGACGGTAATGGGGATTGCATTGTAGTTATTAGTCGCAAGAATAGTGAACATCTTGCCGGATTTTGTTTCTTTTACCTGCATTTTCTATCTCCTTTTTTAAAATTTTTTAAAACTTCAAATAATGTTCAAGTGCGTTCTTATTGACTTGATTAGCTTCTGCGGTACGTTTGCCGAGCTGTTTTGCGAGAGCAATTTCAGGACTGTCTTTTTCAGTGTTGCTCCCACCGTTTGGATGAAGCCCGCGTTCAATATTTTCCTTGAACCTCTTTTCACATTCGGCGTTATATTTCTTCTGATTTTCGAGAACCGCGTCCATGTCACCGTTGAATATTGCTTCTGCGGTAGACTTTGCAAGTTCTGGAGAGTATCCGACTTCCAGGTATTTAGCGGTGTTCTCGGCAATAGAGGTCTTTTTCAGCAGTTCATTGTATTTGTCCTGAAGTTCCTTCATTGCTTCGTCGGACTGAGCCTTAGCCGCTTCTTCGGAGGTCATTTTCTCTTTAAGGCTTCTCTTTGCCGCCGCGAGGTCAGATGCGGTCTTGTCAAGCAGTTCTTTCTTTACATATCCCGATAAGTCGACTTTTTCAGGGATATCAAGTCCGAGAAGAGCCTTGACCTGGTCTTCCGCGCTCATTGTGTCGAATCCTTCGATTGTTGAGGTGTCAATGTTAGGCATAATAAATTCTCCTTGCGTTTTTCGGTCTTCTCTGACCTGATATTTTTTGCGCTTTTATACTGCATCTCCGCAGTCTGCGAATTTTATAAAGCGACTTCTCTGCCGCTGATATATTAAGGCATGAGCCGTATATCCGTTATTTTCTTTCTATAGGTGCGAGGTAACATCTGCAATGCCAGTGCTGCTTGTCGGGTGCTTCGTTAATAGGGAATATTTCTCCGTCAAGCGGCTTGCAAATCTCGCATACCTTTTCGTCCTCTAGCGTCACCCACATCACATACTCAACTCCCGCGTCCTTGTATGCTCTGAGTACCGTCTCGTCAGTCACTATATCGGCGTATTGGGCGGTCATATTCGACCATAGGCTTACTGCACGTCTCCACTCGCCGTTAACGTCCGAACGCGTCCTGAGAGCTTCTGAAAGCCTGTCGCGCTTTCTTAAGACTTCGTTCTCGTATTCGTACTTTGTTACGGAATTCGGAGACGAGAGGACAGTCTCGACAAGGGTTTTTTTTGCTTTTGCGGAAATTTTTCCGATGTCCTTGTAACCGTATCGGCTTACTTCTTCGCCTATTTCTTCATATATGGCAAAGGCAAGTTCCAACATCGTGTCCCGTAAATCGCTGTCAAGGTTCTTGTAAAGCGTCGCGACAGTCTTTATAACGTGAAGCTCGTCGAATTTAGCGAGTCTTATTGAGGACTTAGCTTTTTCAAACCGCCGTATTGTCTTCTTCCGCAGTATTTCTATCGCTCTGTCCGTCGTTATGTACCGTTCTTGCATTCTCAAGCTCCTTTTCTAAGCTGTTTTCAAGCTCGGACTGTGCTTCTTCATACCACTCCATACCGCGCTGGTATGCATTCTCTACATCTGTAAACAAGCCGGAAATGTCGTAAGCGTCGCGCGGATGAACCTTTTCGTTGTTGAGTAGTTCACAAAGAACCTGCGCTTTCGATTGAATGTCGGTGAGGTTTTCGCGGGTAAACTGAATCTTAACATCGTTCGGGTCGAGGTCGAGAATGCCCTTGTCTTTGTAGATTTTGAGAATCAGCTTCAAAATCTCTCTTTCCGAACGCGCAAATAGCTTTTCAGTGTCGTTAGCTCTCGCGGAAGCGTCCTGCCACCCGTTGCGGAATCTCGTTCCCATGCCCGTGTCTGCCGCGGCTGAATCTCCGGCTCTTGTCGGCATACCCGTTATTTCATCAATATAGTCATACAGCGCGTCTATTTCCGTCTGAACGCCCGTCTGAGAGATTTCGGAGGATATGCGGTAAACCTTTGCTTCCGTTCCCTGACCGCTTCTGATGCAGATACACTGACCGCCCCTTGCAAGCTCCTTGTATGTGTTCTCGTCGATTTCGCAGTTTTGGAACACGTCATAGGCGTTCACAAAGTCAACAACATTGTCAACGCGAGCGGATTCAAGAGTGTTTATCATGTTGATGGGCGAGAGAACCGTCTCAAACGCTCCTAAACGAGCTTCATTCAGCGGATATTCCACTATCGGAACGCGCCCAAAGTCGTAAGCAAGCCAGTCTACAACGTCATTACCCTTTACGGTGTATCTTCCTTCCGGCACATAAACGTAGTAAATGAGGTTATCGTCCTCGTCGTACTGTTTCAGAACACCCGCGAGAGGTTTTTTCCCGATACCCGAAGAGTAGATAACAAACGCTTCTCTCGGGTCTAGGGAATAAAGAGCTGCGGGACTTCCGTCTTTCTCGTTGTCGGGGTCGGGAAGAACCATCCGCGGTTCAACTCCGCAGATGTGCATCCAGTCGGAGCACTCTTTGTCCTTTGATTCTTTTCCCTCGGAAGTCATAAGAACGTTCAGATAAGCTACCTTGTCGGATATATCCTCTTTTCCGTTCGCCGCTACATACTGAATGGGAGAACTGAGGAAGAACGAGGATTTAAAAGTAACTATCTTGTTCGGAAGGTTGATAGTGACCTTGTTGTTGTTGTCGGGTCTTACGGATTTATCTTTATAGCGGATATCCATTATTCCGCGATAAACGTCATATAAGTAATTTATTTCCGCGACATTTGCGCTGTCAAAGCCGAGCGAGTTTTCAAGCACGGACACAACGTTGTCGCTGGTTATTTTTTGTTTGTTCGTTAGTATCTTTCGCCGACCATGAAGGCTATCACAAGTAGTAAGGCGAACAATATCATTTTCAAGCACGAGAAAAACCTCCGTGTAAACAAAAATAGGGACTACCCATATGTTTTCCATACGAATAGCCCCTATCGGCTCTTACTGCAACCCGATTGTTACAGCGTTTTTATAGTGTATTTAGCTTTTCTCGAAGCGGTTATTTCAAGTATAGTGACCTCTTCGCGCGATTTCTTTATTTTAACGTCATTACCACGCTCTAAAATCTCGTTGATTATAAGAAGCGCATCTTCTTTGACGTACTTGAGACGGTGCGCGTGTTTCTCTTCTTCCATAGCCACCTCAATAAGGTCTTTGTATTACTCTTACCGTCTGCGTCTCAAACGATTGAATGAAGTCCGAAAGCATTGAGAATGCGTCGGGTACATCGTCATGTGCGTTTCTTCCCGCCATTGTATAACTGCAAAGCATACCGAGAGCGCGTTTATACTCTTTGTTGTTCTTTATAATGCTGTTATCTTTGAATAGGAAATGCTCTTTGACAAATGGAGAATCAACTATAATTCGCGTAGCCTTGTTGGCTGTCGAATATTTTGTAGTAATCCTTGTGATTCCGCCACGAGATTTTACCTCTTTTTGAACCTTTTCCGCGATTTTTCCGCCCGCAGAGTTTGATTCAAAGCGGCTCAATTTGACTTTGTGCCGTAAAAGAACCTCAACAAGCCTTGTTTCAACTATTTCGGGATTACTGTTGTCGCAGATTATTTCTTCGATGTAGAAGTCATTGCCATACTGGTAAGCAATAGGCATTACACAGTAGTCCACTCCTTTGTCCTTTGTGTCACACACAGATATAACAGCGTCCGGCGAATCCGAGGGAAGTTCAAAATAACGTCTGAGTTCGTCCTCGTTGTAGAGAAGTCCCTCGCGCTCTATCGGCTGATTCATAAACAAAGCCCGCCACGAACAATCGTCGAGGTTGTTTTTCATGTCCTCGAAGTACGCCTTATCAAAGCCTACACCATAGCGGTAATTGAAATTGCTTTCGCCGTCTTCATCAACCGCAGGCATTACGAGAAACTGAGCTTTCGGAGAATCCGCGTACATTAATTGCAGTCTTCCTATAGGGTCATGCACCGACCATCTTGTAGCAAGGTGCAATTCTTTGCAGTTTAGTTTCTTTCTCGACTTCAAATCGTTCGTGTAAGCCGTCCAGAGCTTGTCAAGTCGTTCAATACTCAATGCTTCCTCAATACCCGACACAAGGTCGTCGGCGGTCAGAAGCTTTTCACAACGTGTAGCACCTGTAAGGGAAGCACCTATAGCGCGGCAGGTAAGAGACGAAAATCGGTGTTTCTTGCCGAGGTCTATTGTCTGCTCCTTTGCGTTGGTTATAATCGTGCCTGCGGCAGGGTACACGTCGTGCCATAAATAATCAGGGTCTGACAGAATGCTGTTTACGCCGTCATATATTGAGTTAGTGAGCGTTCCCGAATGTCCCGAAGCAAGGGAACAGCTGTCGGGAAACGCGCCTATCATCATCGAATGCAGGAAGATTTCGAGAGTTGACTTTCCCGTTCCGGGCGGAAGAGAGATTGATAATATGTCAAGTTCTCCGTCCACAAGCTTTTGCATTGCGCGGCAGACAGGTTCGAGCTGCTTCCTTCGCGGAATCCAGAATCTTTTCTCGGGTTCTCGCTGAAGCTCTATATACTGCATATAGCTGTCGAGCCTTAATCCCTGCGCTTCAAGCAAAAGCACCGCCTTAAAAAAAGAACTTGCGTCTTTCGATTTATTTTGTATAATCCGCTCGGTGCAATATCTCTTTAAAGTCTCCGAATACCGCCACTTTTCAGCGCAGTTATTCATCGAAGACAGCACCGAATACAATGCCGTATAATGTTTCATGTTCTCAGGCTCTGCTTTGATGTGAGAAAGAATATTTTCCGCTACGTCAAGATAACGTCTGTCAGTGTGTTCGCCCGCTATTATCTCCGCTTGCAGTGCTTCCATTCTCGTTCACCTCTTCCGTTCGCCTGAAATAATCACGAAATACAGATTTTATCTTCTGATACCACCTATACTGTACCGTGTGAACAGCCGCAGAATCATCTATTACCATCCACAAATCAAGATTGCTTTTCCTCTTCCATCCGATTTCAAACGTTTTCGGGATAAAGTCGCATTGAGTGTATACCGTAACATTGCACGGTTCTTTCAATGCTTTCAGCCCTTCGGCTATAGCTACCATCGTACAACGTATGGAATTCCATCCGGCGATTCTTCCGCTAATGTATTTCTCGCGCTTTCCATACCTCAACAGTGTCTGCCAATACCCAATTCCGCTATCTTCGATAAAACCTCCGAAAACGTATATATCGACATATCTCATACACACCTCGGAGGTCTTTTTTGTTTTTGCACGATTTTTGAAAAACAGAGCAAAGACATTTACAAAGTCCTGATTACAAAAGCTCTAAGTTTTTTAGTTTTTGAGAATATTTGAGGGGCTAACACGCGCCCGCCGCTCTACAGCCGTCAACCACCCGGCGTTGCATATCGGGTATCTCTTCCCCGAATTATACAAAATCTTCATTTTGCCTAATTTGTTATGCGTTTGTCTGGGTGTGTCTGTACGCTCTCATAATGCTTTATGCGCTTAACTAAGTCCTTCCCTGCCCTATCACAAAATCGTGAATATATCGCTCTCGCGGCTTTGTGGCGCGTCTCATGTGTCGCTCGTGTCCTTGCTGTCGTATATCTCTATAACATCATCAAGTTTTGGTGCGTCGATTTGCTCTGTGGGCGTCTGTGCGACCTCTAAGCGCGTGTTATTTGCAAAGCCTTGCGAACTGTTGTTAAGCAAAAACATCGCGTATACGGGATTGAGCGAGCCGTCCGCGCCCTTTTGGACTGTGTTTGCGGCTATAAGCGTCTTCATTCTTTTTATAATTGTAGAATGACGCTGACCTATACGCGACTTAGTCCCCCACTCTATAAGGGTTACACGATCGACACCGAGAGCAACGGCGAGACTTGCCAGCGAGGGGAAAGCGTGGTATCGGGTGCACCATGATATATAGTCGTTGCAACGCTGCTCTACCTCATCCGCGCTGTCCAGGTCAACAGCCGGCAACGTCATAAGCTCTTGTAGAGCGGTAAGCGTATCGGGGTTTACTTCGCTAAGCGGCGTTCGCGGGTCCGAACATCCGTTTAATTCACACTCCAAACGTTCTCGTGCTGCAATCGCTTTGTTATGATTGCTTGTCTTGCGTCCTTGCTTCTTCCGCTTATTCGGTTGTTCTACATTTGTAAACTCTCCCGCTGTCTCAAAGCCTGCTATATGCTCAACTTTCACTTCACTTTCTCCCTCCCATTTAATTTATTATATAACTATATTATAACAATAATAGTGATATATTAAGGCTGATTTCTTTCTTCTTTCCTTTTCTTCCTCTCCCCCCCTCCCCCGTGATTGATTATAGCACTAAACTATACGTTTGTCAAGTGTGGAACTGGAGTAAATTGTGTCGGAATTGTTAACGGCAAAAAGAAAAGAGGCTTGTGCCCCTCTTGCTTATATAAGACCCTGCAACCGCTTTTTAATATCCTCGTCAAAGTCTGATTTGTCCGGCTGTCTGTCCGGCTTAAGTGCATCTGCGACTTTCGCCAAGACTTCCCGCCGCGCTTCTTCTTTTGCTCTTTCTTCTACCTTTGTAAAATCCTCTATCCCTGCATAATTGTCAACCGCTCTTGTAATATAAGCGTTGAGCGACAGCCCCGCCGCCTTGGCTTTCTCCGTCCACTGGGATTTTTTGCCTTTTTCGGTCGTTAAATTAATGCGGTCGTATGATTGCTTTATGTAGTCGTTTGCGTATTTTGTAGCGTCAAATTCTGCCATTTTCAGCACCTCCATTTTTCCCCAATTTTAGCACGCGCAATGTGCAAATGTCAATATACTATTTGCACAAAATAGATGCAATATATTTGTGTAATATTATTTAATATATTTGCGTTAAACCTATTGACTATTTGCGCAAATAGTGATATAATATAGATGTCAAAGGGAGAGAGCAAAAATCCTCCCGAAGCTCTTTAAAACTAAATAAAAAATGAAAAAATCAAGGAGAACAAAAATGAAATACTACTCACAGATGATTATCTCCACAGCCAGTTACACCACCGAGCTTGACCAGCCGCAGGAAATCGAAAAAAAGGAATTTACCCAAAAAAACATCAACGGGTGGTGCGAGCAGTACGCCGCAGACACTGGTGACAGCTCTTACATTGACTGTCTCGGATTTGTCCTCACCGACGAGGACGGGAACGAAATAGAAACTCTCTATTACCGAGAGCACCGCGCCGATTTTCACGGCTCACACAAAACCCACTAAGCAGAGTGGCGGGGGAAACCCCGTTAATGCGGTCTGGCAGACGGTCACAAGCCCCGACAGCCGAAAGAAAGGAAAAAACAATGACAAATTACGAAATCCGTGAAAATCATCATTACAACAGCCGCGAGGTATATTTTGACGGCAAGCCGTCCCGCGCAACTCTCGACGCGATGAAGGCGTTGAAAATGCGCTGGAATCACGTTAAAAGCTGCTGGTATGGATACGCGCAGGAGTGCGACCTTATCAACGCCATCATCACCAACGACAGAGACGGTGAGGACATCACCGGAGAAAAGACGGAGGGCGCGACGGTCTACACAAGCGGCTATCTCGGCGGCGGCGCGGTCTACGGCTCAAAGTCTGATAAACACCTCTACGGCGCGGACTTATCAAAAGCCATCCGCGAGGACTTAAAAGTGGCGGGCATTAAGGGCGCGTCCGTGCGCTGTAAATCTTACTCCGGCGGACAGTCAATCACTGTCACGCTCTCACTCCCTCAATCCGCGTACGTCGGAAAGGAACAGTTTGCTGTCGATTATCGCATTCCCACGTCCGCAAGCTGGATTTACTACGAGGACGAGGACGGAAAAAGCCAAACAATGCACATTGACAAATACTACAGCCGCGAGACATCAGCCGACGAGCGGGAGAAAATCCGTATCAGCGCGGCAGCCTCGGAATATAGCCGCGAAGCCGAAAGCGAAAACGACTTGAATATTTTCCACCTCGACAAATATAAAGTGTACACCCCGGAAACGATGGAAACCATCAAAAAAGTGAATTCCATCATCAGCGCATACCGCTATGACGAATCAAACGCCATGGTCGACTACTTCGATACAAACTTTTATTATAGCATCGTCACAAAGCCGTTAGTAAAATAACATCATCTCCCGCTTCGGCGGGAATCGTCAGCCGGTAAAAGTCCGGCTCTGAAGAGCAAGAGCGAAACGGAGGTATCAATAATGTCACACGCCCACAAATCAATCCGCGAATGCGTCCGCGCGACGTACCGCGCGAGAATCAACCGAGGATTTACAGACCGAGCCGAGATGGATTATCTCACGCTGGGCATAGTCTCCTGCTCCCCCATCAAGCAGGAGCGTTACCAGAGCGGCACATATACCGCCATCAATAAAAAGTAAAAAAATTTCTCAAAACCTATTGACAAACCGCGGACTTTGCGGTATAATATAGGTGTAAAGAAAAGAACGAAAAGGAGAACATCATGAAGCTTATCGACAAAAACACAGGAAAAACCCTCTATTCAGTTCTCGGCGGAGAAAACCTCACCCTCGACGAAGCTATCGAGTGGGCAGGAGCGGAAGCCACCGAAGACCAGACCTACATCATCGACGGCGAGGAATACTCATACGAAGACCTCGACTGGGTTGTCGACAGCTACCAGCCCGACGACGAGCCGGAAGAACCCAAAAGCTGGGCGGTGAGAATCGCTCTCCTCCACGAAGACTACCCCTACGACGTTGAGACCAAAGCTTACTACGGATTCGACGAAGCAGAAGAAGATGCTCGCTTCATAGCCGCGAGAATCGACAAATGGGAAGATTCCCATTCTCGCCGCTCACGCCGCCCCGACGACCTCCCGACTGAAGGAGGTGTCGACGGCTACGAGATAGCTTTTGAGTCATCTCCCGAACTCCACATCATTCTCAACACGCAGCCCGCCGAGAACCTCCTTTATTCTTACGTCATCGACGACGGAAATCTTCTCAAGGTAGCCGACGAGGACACGGAGGGGGGAATCGAACTCCGAGAGCTCCTCGAAACCAAGCACAGCAGTGCGGTTGAACTCAGCTTCTCCTACTCCTTCGCCGAGCTCGCCAAGGAGGTCATCATCGACCAGGGCAAGCGAATCACCGCCGAGGAAGCTATTAAAAGATACGGTTTTCTCCGCCTCATCGACGACATTTTCGCACAAAAGTGCTACGTATATAAGGATTACGCGCTCGACATCATCGGCGAATATCACGAGAAATATGACGACGACGAGAAAACCGACTACTACGACGACGAGCACAGCTACGCTCACACGATTAAGAGACTCGCCGAACCCGGCTACCACATGACACAAGTAGAGCTCATCGAAAAGCTGGCAAAGCGCGACTGTTTCCCGGAGGGGGCGGTCCTTTAATCAAGCCGACCGAGCGGCTATAAATAGGGTTTAAGCTCGGTGCGTTCCCTCTTCGGAGGGAGATATCTATCAAAATCGAAAGGTGAATCAAAAATGAGAATCATATCATATTCAACGAGTAAACCTATAACTACCGAAACTGACACCTACACGGTTATCTACGACCTTCCGAGCAAAATAGCCACCGAACCGATTGTCATTCACTCTCGCGGCTTCGACAGTTGGAAAAAAGGCGAAATAATCACTTTTTCCGAGTTCGACGCAAACAGAAGTTATGAGCTTGTTTGCGAGTTTGACTTAACGCGGTGCTACGACGATTACTACGGCATTGCTCTCAAATTAGCCGGATACAAGCCGAAATTTAGCTTCAGCCGTAACAACCTTAACGATTCCCCCATGTCTCTCAATAACCCAAGTGCGGATTGGGAGAACAAAATAGTCGATGAGGTTGTGAATTCTGACGAAGAGCTAAAAATACAAGCTGCCGCAGTTCAGCTTATGCTCCGCGATAGAGTAAAAGCAGCCCTCGAAGAGCCGTATTTCACGGCTCTAGGCAGAAGGCTTGAAGATATAGATTGGCATCTGCCCAAGTACGCCTATGTAAAGAATGTCGAACGCAACGGAAGAAAATATCTTCTCACCGTCGACCTCAAGACACTCAGAGTTTCTTTTAACTTGCAGAGTTTCTTTTAACTTGCAGGAGGAATAAAACATGGAAAAGAAACAACTTGTGATATACGAGGTCGCGCGAACCGCAATAGCCAAAGACGGCTCGGAGCAAACCTCGACGACGTATCATCTTGTCGAGGAACACGCAAAGATCGCCGAAGAGCGCGATATCCTCAAATCAAAGTTGGATATCAAGCAATGCGATACTGCGAAATATCGCGTAAAATACGCTGAGCATACCATCACAATACCCCGCCGCGAATACATTGTCACGGGAAATCAGCTCGACCAGCTTTTGAAAGACATCAAACGCGGAAAAGTTGAGTGTGAAGGCTTTATAAACCACGCAACACTCGACTTTGACAACGTCGAGAACGAGCGAATAACGGAAATCAACGAATGAATCACGAAAGGAGATGAATAATCATGTTATTATCAGATTTCCACCGTCTCCGCATCGCCGCGGAGGACTGCTCATCACTTGATGAGTACATCGCCGAGGAAGGCGGAAGCCTGCCGGAGGAATGCTATCTCGCCGATATGAGCGTAGACGCGCCCATCAAAATCTTAACCATCATCTGGGAGCTTTCGCGCTGCTTCACCGCATCTAAAGTCCGCGAAATCAGCGGATTAACGCAGGTGGAGTTTGCCCGAAACTACCTAATCGGCAAAAGAACCGTCGAAGGGTGGGATATGGGCGAAACGCAACCGCCCGAATACGCCCTTGAGCTGCTGGCGGCGGATGTTGTGTCGGCGAAAATTAAGGAGGTGATGGAGGAAAACTGAAAAATTCGCAGAAACGGAAAAGCAGCGTATGCATCACGACGCACAGCGAAGGAAGAGCAAGGCGAGGCAAAGAATCGATTGGCGAGGCGACGGAATAGAATCGCACTGTATAGTTGGAAATGCTGTGAAAAGCAAAGAAACGGCATTGCACGGTTGGAAAGGTTGAGAGAAGCAATGGAATAGCACTGCAATTAATAGATGGAAAAGCAGTGAAAAGGAAAAGAAAGGACTAAAAACATGGCAGATTTTGTAGCAAAACAGATGAAAGTTAGATTGACGTTTGTGGAAGAGGTGTTGGGCTCGTCCCCCTCGAGTGAGAAAATCTATAGCGAGTACATAGCAAGCAAAGCACCGGACTCGCTTGACACAGAGGACGAAATAGAAGCAATCGAAAACGAGGAAGACAAAGGCGTGACGGTCTTCCCCAAACAGGACGGTAAGCCCGGCGTTTGGGATTACCAAATAAAAGGCGCGTTTAAGGACGCTTGCGGCGGTCTTTCCCGCGTCAAAACGACGGAATCAGCCAAAATCAAGGCTTATAAAAAAGTCATCGATAAGCTGATATTTGTCGAGCCGCGTTTCGCACCGTATCAAGTCAACGGCAAGCTCGGCATATGCGAGCGACCGCTGAGGACGAGCGGCGCGACCGGCGAAAGAACAGCCCTCGCCGCGTCGGAAACTCTTCCCGCCGGTTCATCCGTCGAGTTCACAATTCTGCTGTTCGATGAAAAACTCGAGCCGGCAGTCCGCGAATGGCTTGATTACGGCAAGTACAGCGGTTTCGGGCAGTGGAGAAATTCCGGAAAAGGAAGACATCTGTGGGACGAACTCGACACAGACGGCAATATAATCGGTGGGAACAATGAGTACGTTAAGACAAAGGAATAAGTCTCTTTACTGGGCATGGAAAGCCATGAAACAGCGGACACAGAACCCTAAATGTCATGCTTACAAAAATTATGGAGCAAGAGGCATCTCGGTTTGCGCGGAATGGCAAGCGTTCGAGCCGTTTTGCGAATGGGCGTTGACAAATGGCTATCAACAAGGTCTTGACCTCGACCGCGTAGACAACGACGGAAATTATTGCCCCGAAAATTGCCGGTGGATAACGCGTCAAGAGAACATAAATAATCGCCGAAAGACGTTGTTCTTTACCGTCGACGGAAAAAGGCTTTCGTGCTCTTCATGGGCAGAGTTGTCGGGCATTCCACGCGGTTCAATCAAGGTTTGGGCTGAGACAAAAGGATTTTCTTACGCAGAAAAACGCATCAAAGACGCATTGGTCAACGGATACGTGCCCAAGGATTACGGGAATCAACGCAAGGCGGTTCGCCATGTTGAGAGTGGTAGAGTTTTCCGCTCGGTTAGAGAGGCTGCTGATTTTTTCCGCATTAACAGCGGAGCACTTTCACATTGCATTAACCATACAAGCGGCAAAACCCGTAAAGGCAGATTCACCTGGGAAGAAATCAAATAAAGCAAAAAAAGAGAGCCGCAAGGCTCTTTTTTATTTTGTATCCGTTTTGCTCATTTGTGAATAAGCAACAAAGCAAAGTATCATTTGCGGCAATACAAATAAAAGCTCGGTAATGCGAAAGACAACAGAAACCGAATATAAAATTCCCGCAACAAGAGCGTTCCTGCTCATTCCGTTTGAAACGCCAATCCAACTAAAGATAACTCCGATTATAGTCAATATGACTTGCGGGGCAGTTATCATCGTTCCTAAAATCTGCCCTAACCCATATAAATTGTTTTCGGCTGTTGTAAGCTTGTTTATCAAATCACAAAGCAAAATCCCTGCATAAATATTGCCTATTATTGACGAAATCAAAAGCAGTGTATTTGGTTTATACTTTTTCATCAGCTTATGTTCCCGCTAAATTGCACATCGTAACTGTAGTAAAAATAGCCGTCTTGGAAATGTACAGTTTGCGAATCATCCCAAACATCCAGTTTGCCGCTGATTTTAGATACAGTCATAGGGAGTTCGACATTGTTCTCTGAATAATATCTTATATATCCCGATGAATCAGCTGCTATACGATAGGAATCATTACTCACATCATAGCTAAAACCGTTTATCGATATGGCAGATGAAGTTGCTTTCAGCTCAACACTTGTTTTGTTGGTTGCCAAAAACTCAATGTAGTATTTATTCTCGCCCCAGTAGTTTTCTTCGGAGTAAACACGACTGAACGAAATAGTGATAAAATCATCATCATACAGCACGTTGCTCGTATTTTGATAACCGCTATCATTTTCATATCCGCTGTAACCGCCGGAACTTGACACCGTAGCCATACGCCGGTCGGAATCATAGCCGACTTCAAGTCCGTATGCTTCGGCAAGCGCGCGGAGCGGTGCATAAGTCGTGCCGTTGTAGGAGAACGTCATTACATCATTTCCGTTTGCGTCCTTCGGGTGGAACTCTTCCCCATCAACGAGAATCTTTATCGACGGGTCTACATCAATCGTCATGAGCTGCCCTGCCGCGAGTAGCGAGGTTGACATAGAGGTAACAATTCCGCAGGCTATAAGTATCTTCGTGCTGTTCTTCATTTGCTGTCACATCCTTTCGGATAAAGGGTATCACAAAATCAATTCTCAGTCAAGAGCTTAGACAAAAGTTTATCAACAAAACGCAAAAAAACGTAAAAAAATACCGCAAAAACCCCGCTGTTACGAGAAAAGAAAAAAGAGAGAGAAAGAAGAAAGAAGAAAAAGAAAGAAAAGAACCAAAAGAAAGAATAAAGAAGAAAGAAGAAATAGAGAGATAAAAGAAAAGAGTAAGGGGGCTCTATAGCCGCCCCCCAACCCCGGCACTGTTCAGCAGAGCTGAACGACTATATAGAGAAAAAAGAATAGTATAACTATATTTTATAGTATTAACTATATATATAAGTATATACTATCAAGTATAGTATTACTAAATTTAGAGTATGTTTATAGTATATCTTATTTTTTATTTTATAGAATATACGCAGTTTTAGGCGTTTTTCTTTTTTTGCCGCCGCATTGCCTTTTCTGCATTTCCACTTCTGCGGCTTGCTTTTCGCCCGATAGCATTCCCGCGCCCTTGCTGTGCATTCAAAACACCCCACAACGCGCCAGAATTGTCTGTGGCGCGTGTTATTTGTCTTTTTAGTGTATTTACCTGTCTTGAATAATAACACGCTTTAAACGGCTTCTGTGACGTTCAGAACGTGTTCCGTCAAATCAGTTTCCCACAAAAGTTTTGCCGGATAGTGAGGTTTGACAGTCAAACGAATGTCAAATTGACGTCAAACGGAAGTCAAATTGAATTCAATCGGAAGTCAAACGATGTTTAACCGCTAATTAACAGTGATTTAACCGTTACAGTAACGTTACAGTAACACCGTTCCAAAAACAGAAAGTCTCCGTGACCGTCACTGTGACTATCACCGTGACTGCTTAATCTGACTGTCGGACGAATGTCAGTTGGCAGTCAATCTTACAAAAATCTTACAACCGTCTTACAGTAAGACAAAAAAAGAGCAAGGAATCGCTTCCCTGCTCTTTTTTTATTTGCTTTGTTCTTTTGGTTCGCCACCGCCTGCTTGTTTTCGCCATTTCGCGACGTTCAAAGCGAATTTCTCTATCACTTTCCAGTCTTCCGGCTCAAGCTCGGCAAGTGCCATCACAAATTGCTTCACAAAAGATTCATCGGATTCATTCACTAATTTTCCGAACGCATCTATCAATGCATCTTCTGTGTCTTTCGGGCGGAACATATCTCCCTTGCCCGTTCTAAGCCAATTTTCGGCAACACCGTATGTATTGCATATATCGGAGATAACTCTATCAGTGACACCTATTCTGCCTATCTCTATATTGCCTAAGTTCGAACGCGATATGTTAATTCCCGCCGCGAACTCTTCCTGTGTTATCTTGCAGGCTTTTCTGACAGCGCGGATTCTTTCACTGATTTTATCTTCGCTCATTGATGCATCAACTCCTTTCCGTACTTAAATTATACCATCATTGCAATTGTTTGTCAATGACATTGGATAAAAATATTTTTTTATTTTTTGCTCGAAAATGCTTGACAAGCGCATTTAAGAGTGATATAATGATTACAGCAAACAAATTTAAGGCTTTCACAAACATTTTATACGGAGGTAAAAATGAAAAAGTATCAATTACAAGAGATTGACAATCCCGTTCTTGAAAGCATTCAATCAGCTTGCCTTGAATCAGGCGATATAGGACGCGCAATCATTCTCGCATACGCCCAAGGCTATGCAGAAGGAAAAAAGCACCGTGAAGAGTGCAAGGCTGACGAAAAGAAAGATGAAAAGTAATGGATGAAACTATCATTGTTCGCGATGGAGCTTTTTACATCAAGTTTGATGAAAGCTTGAATGAAATTGCGAGGAACAACAACTTTTTCGATTTGATACAGGCATACTTTAGAGCCGATGATGAAGGACGTAAGGTAATCGTATCTTACTTGCTCGGCTATGCGGCAGGCAAGAGACACCGCGAAGAAAGAGGACATCAAATGAGCAGCCCCTACAAATTCAGCGAGTGGACATACGTCGATAAGGCAATCGCCGAAAATCACCACATATGCACCCGCTGTCACAGCGACATCACATCAGACCACATCGGAAAGCCCGTCCTCATCACATACGACGGAGACAATATCGAGTATATCTGCCCCGATTGCACAGTAGACTTCTTCTTCTACTCCCTCGGTAAGACGCTGGAAACACTGAACTGCGACCCCGTAGACACCGAGCAGGGCGAAGAAGACCGAAAGGAGCGGATGAAGAATGCCGATAGGCATATATGACAGAAGCAAGTCGAAACCCCGCAGAAAAACAGGAGGCAGACCGGCAGGAAGCGGAATTTTGCCCGAAGACGAAATCGTCTGCCTGACCTGCACCAAGAAGGTGTGCTACGGCGGCGGCGATTGCTTCAACGCCCGAAAGAAGGAACGAAAAGAAAAGGAGACAACCAAATGACCGAGACAAACGAGATAACAGCTCTCGCCAATATCTACACCGAGGATATCATTCCCGAAGGCGTGAACCTCGTCGAGATAAAGAGCGAGCTTGTCCTTGAAAACCACCTTGCAGACCTCATAGCACCGATAAACGAGTTCTGCGACAGAGTAGAAAACGTGCCGATAACGGAAGATACCGCAAAGGACTACCGCAAGGCACGAACAAAGCTCCGCAAAATGACGGCGAATTTCAATGACTATGTAGCCGGAATAAAAACCGCAGTCCTCGCCGGATATATCGACTTTGAGAACGACGCAAAAAACATCAAAAAACGCCTCGAAGCCGCCGACAAGCACATGAAGGAAGCTCTCGACAGCTTAAAGGAAAACGCGTCAGAAACGCCCACAACGCCGTCAGAGGACGCTAAGCTCTATAGGCTTACTTATATTGCCACAGGTACTAAGGAACAGCTCGTAAAGCTCAGGAACTTTATGGAACAAGAAGGCATACAGTACGAAGATTATAAACCGTTTAACGCAAGAAAGGATAACTGAACATGGACGCACCTCAGACACAGGAAAAGAAAACATTAGATGAAAGAGCAATGGTTGAATTTCAGGATTCTCGCGGAGATACAGTTAAACTCTCCCCCTCAATCGTCACCAAATTCATCACAGGCAATAACGCAAATATCACTCTCGCGGAGTTCAAATTCTTCTCCGAACTCTGCCGCGCAAGAAAGCTGAATCCATTTCTCAAAGAAGCATACTGCATTAAGTACGGCACACAGCCCGCGACAATCGTTGTGTCAAAAGACGTGTACGTTGAAAGAGCGGACGCGCACCCCGACTACGACGGAAAGGAAAGCGGACTTATCCTGCAAGATAAGGAAACCGGCGAGATAAAAGAGACTTTAGGATGTTTCTACAACACAAGCAATGATGACTTACTCGGCGCATGGTGCAAGGTTTACCGCAAATCCCGCAGCCACCCAGAATATATGTCGGTAGCATTCTCCGAAGTGGCACAGCGCAAGTCAAGTGGCGAACTCAACTCCAACTGGAGAGATAAGCCCGCAACAATGTGTGAAAAGGTGGCGGTAGTTAGAGCACTCAGAGCCGCATTTCCGCAGGAGTTCTCGCAGATGTATATAGAGAACGAGATGCCCGATTTAAGCCCCGCAGAACCCGTCCAGAAAGCTCCTAAAGCGCAGAAGCCGAAGAACGAACCTCTTGACGTTGATTTTGCAGACCTCGACGATATACCCGCAAGCGAAACTCCGGCAGAACAGGGCACAGGAACCGAAGCTAATGCCTAAGCGCGGAAGCGGAAAACTGTACGAGCTGAACGGCGAACAACATACGCTGACGGAGTGGTGCAGGCTCTACGGCGTTCCCGTGCAGAGAACGCAGGGAAGAATCAGCCGCGGCAACTATACCCTCTACGAAGCTCTCACAACACCGCAGGGGAACCCTATACAATCACGCAGGCGAAAGGAGGCACGGAAGAATGAAAAAAGCAACGGAGATAATCGACGAGAGACAGCTTGTAGATGAGCTGCACAGAAACTGGAAAACACGCGGCTACACCGACGGCGGAATGGCGGAATTGCTCGAAATAACACCGAAAACAATTCATTACAAAATCAGCGGAAACTTCCCTCACAACGGCTACAAAGCGCATTTTAAGGTCAACGAGATATTACAGTTAATACACTATCTCGGCTTCAAGCTCTATCTCGTGAGAGAGGATGATGTGAAGTGAACATCCCCGAAAGATGGATACCACTGCTTGATACGTTAAATGACAAAGACCTTGCAACACTCATAAGAGCGATTCTCCACAATGAAGATGAGCCGACGGTATCAAAGAAAAATCAAGCAATCATTCACAGCATTTACTCAGACTTGAGCAAGGTTAAGAGGAACAATGAATATCAAAAAAAATTCCATTCCAAATCTTATAATAATCTTAATCTAATATTAGAAAAAGATTTAAATAATATTAGATTAAGACAAGAAGAGAAAAGAGAAGCGTCTCCCCCTTGTTCCCCCTCTTCTTTTCCCCCACACCCCCTTATTAACTCCCCCTATAATCCCCCTCTTGAAGAGAAAAGAGAAGAAGCACTAACGGGCGTGTGCGCGGGCGCGTGTGAGGATGAGCAGATACCCTTTGAGGGCTTTGAACCCCTTGACCCGCCGGAATCCGAGGTTAAGCGCAGAAAACCGACGATAGCGGAGCGTTTTGAGGGCTTGTGGGAGGATTACCCCAAGAAAAACGGCAAAAAGAACGCTTATGAGAGCTATAAACGTGCTATAACAGCCGGAGTGGCTGACGAGACTATAGCCGACGGAATCAAGCGGTACAAGGACTACATAGCCGCAAAGCACATGAGCGAGCAGTATATACTTGCAGGCTCGACGTACTTCTACCAGTGGCGATGGCAGGACGAATACGACACCGTATCAGCCGCACCAACTTGCAACGAAAAATCGGGAGGTGATGAATTTCTAAATTACCTCAACGAGGAACTTGAAAAAGAAAAAGCGAAAAGAGAAAACCGATGGACAGAACAGACGTAATAGCAACGCTGAAAATTCTCAAAGTCGCATATCCCGGATTTTACGCGAAGATGAGCAAAACGGACGCAGAGGACACCGTATCTGTGTGGTGCGATATGTTTTGCGAAGAGGACGTGAACGTTGTCAAAATCGCTCTGTACAAGGTCATTGAAGAACACACAGGCTTTCCTCCGACGATAGCTGACATCAAGACGCAGATACGAGAAATGCGCAGAGCGGCGACGGGAGAAAAGACGGACGAAGAACTGTGGTCTCAGCTGAAAGCGGCAGTGTCGAACGGCTACTACGGAGCAAAAGAGGAATTCGCGAAACTTCCTCCCGAACTGCAAAGATACCTCGGAACGCCTAACACTCTCCGCGAACTTTCACAGGTTGACACCGATACGTTTAACACCGTCACTCACGGGCAGTTTCTCAAACAGATAGGCATCATCCGCGACAGAGTGAGATTTGACAACGAAACGCCGCCCGAAATCAATGCACTGCTCGGCACAGTAACAAAGCCGATACCCGCAAACAACAGACTTACCGAAAACGAATTTAACGAGAGCAGAAACAGACTGCTCGACACATTACAAAACAATCCGTAGAAAGGACACAATACCATGATAGACTACACAAAACTCGAAGATTTCGCACCATGGAATCCCGCAAGCCGTAAACCGAAAGCATCCGGCAAGTACCTTATCTGGACGAACGACGGAAGCATGATGGTAGCCGATTACTCCGTAAAATACGACGGATGGGGAATCCTGCCGGACGGCGGCAGAACCTACGAAATCAAAGACGTTGAGTTCTGGATGCGCATTCTTCCCCCGACAATCTTCTGAACGAAAGGACAAAGGCAATGAAACAAAGGCTGATACAGAATACACTGATATCGAGCGGCGTGACAGTGCTCGGAGTTATAACCTCATGCGGAATGTGGTACTACACCGTTCCCTCATGCGTCGTGTTCACCGTAAGCGCAATGGCAATGTGTCTGCTCACCATAGCAATAACAGCCGCCAGAGAGCTTCTCAGAGCGTATGAGCGCACACTGCCGAGAAAGCGCAGGAGAATCCGCATGAGATACGACAGCCGCGGAATGCACACCGACAGTCAGCGTCTCGGCTACGTATCGGCGGAAACAATCAGAGAGGTGTGCAGAAGATGAATACCTCACGGAAGCGGCACAGAGCAAAACAATGACTGACGCAGAAAGATGTGTAACGTGCGGAGCTGTGATACCCGAAGGGAGACAGGTATGCCCGATATGCTATGCGAAATATCATAACGACTACTCGGAAGAGCTGGCCTACCTCTGGAAGGTGCTGAAAAAGACCGAAAGCAGTCTCAAAACAGCCGACAAGAGAAACGCGCCGAATGAAGAACGCGCAAACCTCCGCAAAAGGCGCGATATGCTGTACACGATAATCAACATTGTGGAGGACGCAGGAGCATGAAGTGCTTGGCAAAGAAAACGCAGTACCAAAAGGCGGAAAACGCACTCACTACCGAATACGGAATGTGGCTTCTCGAATATGTTGACGTTGCTTTCGGCGTAACGCTTGCCGAGAGCTGCGGCTTCCGCGAAAAGCGGCTGCAAAGGTTTTACGACGGCAACCGCAACGGACTTTGCGAAATGGTTAACGCCAATATGCCGACGGCAATGTTTGTTGACAAAGGCAAGGGCAGACGCAAGGGAGACAGTTCAGACCTCATTGACGATGGCGTAGACACGACGGAGTACATGATAAAGCGCGAACTTCGAAACATAGGCTTCTCGGACTGTGATTTTGAAGCACTGTCGCCGGAGAACCGCTACAACGAGAGCGAACGCCACACACAGCTCGATGTCATGTCGCACAACGTGAGAGCGGCATGGTATGAAGCAAACGCAAGACGCGCTGTAAGGCTCTACGCGGCGTATACGCTGATGTATATGCACGACACCTACAACTACGGCGCGGAGAGATTAAACCGCCTGTACGCGCTTGTAGCCCCTCAGATAAAGTCCTATATCGAACGCTTCTTAATAGGCAGCCGCCGCGTCGACAGAGAGCTGCACGAGGAACTGGACGAGATGCACGGCAAACTTGAGAAATGCGGGCTGCACCTCGAAGAAGTTGTAAAGGAAGACGCGGTGACGGTAAGCCGAAAAGAACCGCCGAAAGAACCAAAGAACCCGCCGATACACCTTGACATAGGCGAATACGAAAAAATCATGAAAGAAGTTGCCCGAGTGGCACTATAAGGAGGATAAACAAACATGAAAGATTGCGAAAAATGCGAATACTGTGAAGGGATTGACTATTACGACGGTACGCCGAATTGCACTTGCGAGGGTGGCGCAAGCAGTTGTCCGTACAACGACAGCGGAGATATAAGCAAGAACGAATTTAAAATTACGCTCGACATTCCAAATGTTAATGATTATATCAAGCACACTGTAGAAAACACCATGGAACGCGTGATATATAACATTATCGACAAGTATGTGAGAGAAACAGTGAGGTCAGAAATAGAGCAAGCAGCTAAAGAGTACGCTGAGAAATCGCTCGAAAAAGCCGTTGACGATGAAATAAAAGCCTATATGCAGAAAGACATAACTATAGGCGACTGCTGGAGTTCATCCAAGAGAACACTAAGCAGGAACGACTACCTCAGCGAATGCACCGCTAAAGCTGTCGAATCAGGACTGAGTTCGGAAAAGATAGCTAAGACCGTCACCGATTACTGCGGAACCACAATAAACAAATTAGTGAGAAACCTTAAAGAAGATATAAATTTCAAAATAAAGGAAATGTTTGACGAAACAACAAAAAAAGCATTGTCGGAAAATGTTGTAACAATGCTGATGGCGGGTGATACGTACAAAAAGCTTTCCGACAGCATGGGGAGGATTTTAGAATGAACTTCAAACTTAAAGCAGGAGCATTCGCACCGATAAGAGCGCATAAGCAGGACGCGGGAGTAGACCTCTTATCCCCCGTCACGGTCACGATTTACCCTGGAGACAGCGCGACAATAGATACAGGAGTGTGCGCGGAGATACCCGAGGGATTCTGCGGTCAGATATGGTCAAAGAGCGGACTGAACGTCAACCACGGCATTCTCTCGACAGGAATGGTGGATGCGCTTTACTCGGGCAGTATCAAGATAAAGCTCTACAATCACTCTCACGAGATTTACACGGTAAAACGCGGAGACAAGATATCACAGCTTGTGGTAACACCTTGCGACACAAGCGATGTGGTCATAGTAGACGAGATAGCAAGCGGAGAACGCGGAGAAAACGGCTTCGGCAGCACAGGAAGATAACCGCAACGGAACAGATAAGCTACGACACGATTAGCAACGGAATAGAAACGAATCGAGAAGAAACGCACCGCGCCGAAAAGGAATCGAATGGACAGGCGGCGAAAGGCACAGCAACGGAAACGTATTGATATGATAGGCATAGAGCAGAACCGAAACGGAAAAGCGAAGCACGGACAAGCGAGGAAACGGAAAAGAAAAGCGACGCAGCGAACGGCAACGGAATGGCACCGAATCGCTACGACAGGACCCGAAACGGAAAAGCAAAAATACCGCGCCGGCGGAATCCGGCAGAAAGGAAAATTAAATGAAATTTAAAGTTGGAGATAGAGTTAAGTTGGTAGTAGACAGGTTTACGGTTCCACGTGGCACGACGGGTGTCATTAAATGCTTTGGCAAAGACGCGGATAAAGAAGGAATAGATATAGCAATAGAACTTGACCGCCCAATATCGTACCACAACTGTGGAGGGAGAACCAAATACGGCTGCGGCTGGTGGGTAGCAGAAAGAGATATCGAACTCATAAAAACCGCAGAACCCGAATTTAAACTGATTATCACCTCAAAGGGCGATACCACTACGGCAAAACTCATACACGGCAAAACCACAACAAAAGAAGCAACCGTGACGCGATACAGCAAAGACGAATACAGCGAGAAAGCCGCCGTTGAAGCTGTCACGAAGAAGATTTTCGGCGAGGATGAGAAGAAAGAAGAGCTATTCAACGGAAAAGTAGTGTGCTTGATGGATTTAACGTATATCCCTAAGTACACAAAGGGACGTGTGTATGAATTTGTAAATGGAAATTGCAAAGACGATTACGGGAACGTCATAAATTTTAGATACACATTGGAGGAAATGGAAAAATCAAAATGGTTTCTCCCGATAGTGGAATGATGGAGGACGAAGATGAAAGACCCGACGAAAATAAACGTCCTTGTGGCTTGCGAGGAATCGCAGCGCGTGTGCATGGCGTTCCGCGAGAGAGGATTTAACGCTTTCTCCTGCGATATACAGGAGTGTTCCGGCGGGCATCCCGAATATCACATACTCGGAGACGCAGTGAAAGCACTTGACGCGGGAGAAATAACCACGATGGACGGACAGACGCACAGCATACCGAAGTGGGATTTGCTTATAGCTCACCCGCCGTGTACTTATCTAAGCAACGCAGGCGCGCGACATTTGTGGAAGGGGCATCAACTGCAAGCGGATAGAGTAATGCTCGGAATAAAGGCACGTGACTTTTTCATGGAGTTTTATCGGGCAAAAATCCCGCTTGTGGCGGTCGAAAATCCTGTACCGAGCAAGATTTTTGTAATGCCGGAACACTCGCAAATTATCCAGCCATATCATTTTGGACATCCGTACACCAAAAGAACGTGCTTATGGTTGAGAAATCTCCCGCCGCTGGAGCCGACAAATATTGTAGAGCCAACAGAAACATGGTGTCCGAGCGGAAGTTACAGCCATAAACACGGGGAACAGCACAAAGGTATGTTTACCACAGACCGAGCAAAAAACCGCTCAAAAACATTCCCCGGCATCGCCAAAGCTATGGCGGAGCAGTGGGGAGACTACATTTTACAGGAGGACGAATGAAATGCCGATGAAAGACCGCGAAGACCTCATAGATATAGATATTCCATCCGTACAAAAGGCGATGGTGAAAGTTATGTATGATGCGTATGAAGATTGCAGAGATTTAAATTGTGTCAGCTGTCCAGATAGAAGAAAAAGCGCAAATAATTGCATGAGGAGTTGTATTCTGTTTAAATACGCACGAAAACTTTACGAAGCAGGATTTGTATACGCCGAAGAAGATGTGCGCTACGCATACAACGACGGTTACGCTTGCGGAATGGAACAAGGTATAGAAGCAGAAAGGAGCAGAAAAGGATGAATAACTTCATCGAACTGCACCTATGGGATATGGACGAAAACAAGCGCAACACTCCCGTGTTAGTCAACATAGGTACCATAGAACAAGTAATGATAAATTGCAAAGCTCCCACCTTTATATACTTTGGTGCGGGCGACTACCTCAGAGTATCGGAGACATACGAAGAAGTAAAGCAGCTGCTCGCAACGGTCGAGTATGTGTACAAGGAGAAAGAGAATGACTGATTGGATTAGCGTAAAAGACAGACTGCCCGAAGTGGAAGAAAGAGTGCTCTTACTCACAGTAAATGATGTGGGCGACAAAAAGTTTTATCACATTACAATAGGTATGTACGAGGACGGCACTGTCAACGCGGAATACAGCAAATATTCGTGGGATGAGAGCGCATATGACAGTGTAATTGATTATGACGAGGAAATGGATGCGGACTTTGTGTGTAAGGGATGGTGGGAGATGGGCGAGTATTCTGAAAAAGTCGCTTGGATTGATGATGAAGTTATAGGGTGGTTGCCGTTGCCGTCAGACCCGCAGGAGGAATAAGATGGACGAATTTTGCAAAGAGAAAACGCCAATCGCGAGAAAAGAGCATAAATGCGACCTGTGCCACGGGACAATACCAAAAGGCGAAAGATATGTACATATCACTCAATCAGACTGCGGAGACATTTTCGACTACAAATATCATATAGGTTGCAATAACTTAGTAGACCGATATGCGAGAAATGAGGGCGGCTATGTTGACGCATTTGACGAAGCAAACGTGATTGACGATATGCAAGAGCGAGTTTGTTGTGATTGCGCTCATAAAGCAGAATGCGGACTGAAATACAGACAAATCGCCACTTGCCCACACGTTGTCGAGAGGTATTTGAGATGAATTACAAACGCTACTGGGAGCAAAACAGGACTCGCCGACCATTCCCGCCATTATATGAAGCCGCAAAAGCATACGGGAACGAGATATATTATCCAACACCCGAATATGTCAAATCAGGCTCATGCAAATGGTGTGGGAATCCGATCACAAACAAGCGCAGGAAATCATTTTGCTGTGATGAATGCCGAGATGAATTTGAACGAATGACAGTGTGGAATCGTGGCAGAGACGCATATTCTTTGCGGATTCTATACCGCGACAATTTCACTTGCCAGGACTGCGGAAAATTTCACGCGCACAAAAACAAATACGGAATCTACATACCGATAGATGACGGAAAACTAAACGTACATCATATAGTGCCAGTATCAGAAGGCGGCGGCGATGAACCAACAAATCTTGTCACGCTGTGCATCGACTGCCACCTCAAAAGGCACGGGAAGGAGAAACATGAGCTTCGCGAGAAAACTGAGACGTAAAACACAAAATAAGATGAAAACACGCTGTTGCGGACAGCAAATGACACACAAAGCCGGATATGGTTATGTGTGCGAGAAATGCGGAAAGGTAAAACATGACTGAATACATAAATAAAGCTCCAACGTCAATTATTTTCGACGGTCTTGTTAAGGCGAAAAGTGTTTTAGCTTCTCACCACAATATTCTCGTCTCCGTCTCGGGAGGGGCAGATAGCGACTGCATGATTGATATTGTGCAAAATCTCACTCCTAAGGACGGAGAACATAAAATTACATATGTGTGGTACGACACGGGAGTTGAGTTGGACGCAACTAAACGACAGCTAAATTATCTCGAAGATAAGTATGGTATCGAGATTTTAAAACGTAGAGCAAAGGTTACAGTTCCTGCGGCAATAGCAAAAGTGGGATATCCGTTTTTCTCAAAAGAATTTAGCGCCAGAATAAGTAGGTTGCAATATCACAAGTTTAACTGGGACTTGGATGCAGCAGAAGAATTGAAGGACAAATTCCCTAAATGTAGATGGGCATTATCGTGGTGGTTTGGTGAGAATGACAGATACTCAATAACAAAAGTTATGCGAGACTATATTCACAAAAACCCACCTGATTTTCCAATCTCCGATAAATGCTGCTATTACGCGAAAAAGAAGCCATCCGCCGATATGGAAAAGGAATTAAAAGCAGACCTTGTTTGTCTTGGAATACGACGAGCTGAAGGCGGCGTTAGAGCGAGTATATCGCAATGCTTTAATTCCGGCAAGGGTAAAGCCGATAGATATTATCCTTGTTTTTGGTGGACAGATGAGGACAAATCTGCTTTTGAGCAAACATACAATATAGTTCATAGCGACGCTTATACTGTGTATGGGTTTAAACGTACAGGCTGTGCGGGATGCCCATTTAATAGCAAATTTGAGGTGGAACTGGAAATCCTACACAAATATGAGCCTAAGTTAGCAAGCGCCGTTGAGCATATTTTTGCTCCGTCTTATGAATATACTCGTGCCTATCGCGAATTTAAAGAAAGTAGGAAAAAGAAACATGACTGAATACGAAAGATTACAAGAGCTGCTGTACAGGCTGCGCGAGATAATGCCGGAAATAGGTGAGAATCCCGTTGCCGACGAGATGTACAACATTGTATTTAAGTATGCCGAGAACATAGATGAAGACGTTGTAGAAGTAGTGAGATGCAAGGACTGTATCCATCACAGAGAGCTTGACCGCAAAGACCGCTACGAGGACAGCTTCATCGAGGGCTGTCTTTGGTGTATGCTGGGGCGCGGAGACGGCGTTATGCCGGAACAGTTCTGCGACGACGGCGCGAAAATGGACGAAAGCGAGGGATAAGCCGTGTTAAGGGAAGAAAAAATAACGAAAAACGGCATTGTTACAATTGATAAGGTTGAAGAATCCATAAGGTATCTCAAAGCATTTGAACCGCACAACGGCGAAGGATATTTTCTTGCTTTCAGCGGTGGGAAAAATTCTTGCGTCCTTAAATCTCTCGCAGACAAAGCAGGTGTGAAGTACGATGCACACTACCACGTCACTTCGGTTGACCCGCCTGAACTTGTGAGGTTTATTCGTAAATACCACCCTGATGTGATTTTCGACTACCCCAAAGGTGTGAGATGGGATGAGGAAAAGCAGGAAGAGGTCGAATATACTGTAACCATGTGGAATTTGATTCCGCAGAAAAACATGCCGCCGACAAGATTGGCGAGGTACTGTTGCAAGTATCTCAAAGAAGGCGGTGGAGCAGGGAGAAAATGTTTAACGGGAGTACGTAAAGCGGAATCGGCAAGAAGAGAGCGGGATAGAGCACTTGTTAACCTCGGCGATAGCAAAGCGACATCGAAGATGCTGATGAATGACAATGATGAAACGCGAGAAATCGTAGAGAACTGCTATCAAAGAATGATGACACTCATTAACCCCATTATCGATTGGTCAGATGAAGATGTATGGGAATACATAAAAGCTGAAAATCTTCCGTATTGCGAGCTATATGACAAGGGGCTTAAACGTATTGGATGTATCGGTTGCCCGATGAACACAAAGGCAGCCCAAGAACTCGAAAGATATCCGAAATATAAGCAAGCATATTTGAGAGCGTTTGAAAAAACGCTGATTAACAACAAAGCAAAAGGCATCACAAACAAATGTAACTGGGAAACGGCACAAGACGTGATGGACTGGTGGCTTGGCTTAGGTAATCAAACAGACGAAGCGCAAATGCAAATGCTCGAAAGCGAGGATGAATAATAATGTCAAGCAAAACAGAAATAAGCGCGCAGGCAATTTTCGTGAAGGAACTTGCCGCACGTCTGCAAAAAGATATCGAAAGCAATCTGGACAAGCCGCGCTTATATAGCGGCATGGCTAATCACACACAATTGCAGTCCGACATAAAGCGGCTCAGACGTGAGCTGATGGAGCTGTCAAACATGATAGGCTGTCAGTACGGGAGGTAATAACGATGGGAGAAAAGAAAGAATACAAAATCGGAGTGCCGATATACGAAACGGAAATATACAGCGAAGAGAGCCGGAGCTGGCCGCGTCCGAGAAGAATGACACGAAAAAGATTCATTAAATTGCTAATGGGGAAGTTTCATTTTTCTCGAAATCGGGCAAGATACATTGCAAAGAAGATGTTATTATGGCAGGAAATAGGAACCACAAACAACGTCACCTTGAAAAAGCTGGGAGATAAGACACGGGAAATGCCACCATCATATTCCGATTTTTGGCTATCATATCCTATACCTGGGGGAAAAAAGGAGTTGATTAAATGAGAACAACATCCGATGAACTTCTAAAAAAGTGTGGACTATTGTTCATTACGTCGACAGAAGTGGAAGAACTTGCGGGAGAATCCCCATGTCTGAACTGCGCAAGAGAAGACTGCAACCTCAGCGGATTTTTCGAACTTGCAAGACGGAGTTTGTACATCCACGCGATGCTTGTACGCAAAGAAGAAGAATACAACTTACTGAATGTGTTCGCCGAAGCACTTCCCTTTTTGGTGATTGACTGCAAAGAAAGGATAGCACAAAACGAATGCACTGCAAAATAAGCGACTGCTTTAATTGCCCTTATCCCGACTGCATCAACGATACCTTTACCTCGCCGAGGGAGTTTACACCGGAGCAGAAGAAACGGCAGTGTGAGCTGAAGAAGAAAATGCTTGCGCGGCGAAGAGAGGACGGAGTGTGTATCTACTGCGGAAAGAAGCCCGCGGACAAAGGTTATAAATCCTGCACGGAGTGTCGGATAGAACGAACGAAGAAGAACCGCGAATACAGCCGCAAAACGGAAAGATTTACTCCGCGTGAATTGATGGACGGCGTAAAACTGTGCAAGCTGTGTGGGAAAAGACCGCCTGTTGACGGAAGAACGATTTGTGAAGAGTGTTTTAAAAAATGCCTTGACAATCTTAATCACGCCGACAGCAAAGAGCAGCCGAACAACGGCTTTAGAGCATCAATAGAAGCGTACTGGAGGGGGAGATAATGACAAGAGATGGAATTATAAAAATCTTAGACAGAGCCATGCAACGCTATGTCGAGCGGAATCAGCAGCTTTTCCTCAGCAAGGGAAAAACCGACAAGGAAATGTGGGAGGAACTTGAAGCTATAAACAATGCGCGGTATATTCTCTCACGCTTGCCGCAGGTCGTGAATTGCCCTGACTGCGGGAGAATGTACGATACCGATTATCTTCACTTCTGCGGAGGTGAAGAGCGTGTAGTGAATGGAGGTGGTACGCACGAAAACGGTAATGTTTAAAATCGACTACCCGCCGACCAAAGCCGGAAAGACCGCATGGAACAGACGCTACGGACTGAACGCATACTACGCGGGAAAGCATTGGGCGGTACGCAAAAAGGACGCGGAGTATTGGCATAAGCTTGTACGAAGCGAACTTTTGAAACAAAATGTTCCGATTTCAAAGTTCAATGTCCCTGTTGGAGTGAAATTATGGTTTAACGATAGGTTGGACATCGACAATGATTCAACCTACGCAAAACTCATTATTGATTCGCTCAAAGGACTATTCTTTGAAGATGATAGTAAAAAATATGTGCAGCAGTTAGAACTCAATTGTCACGATGAGAACTACATATTAGTTGCAATAGAAAGGATGAAATGAACCATTATGAGCAAAGAAAACCGCGAAACAATACTTAGCGAAGTAAAGGAGATAATCTGCAACGACCGCAACGAGCAGTACGGCGAGCCGGAAGACAGCTTTGAGAAAATAGCGGATTACTGGAGAACGTATCTCAAGCACAATTGCATTGCACCCGGCGCGGACTGTGATTTAGGAGCGCGAGACGTGGCTATACTGATGGCGCTGTTCAAGCTCGGTCGCATGGAGACAAGCTTTTTCTGGAGCTACGACAGCTTTATAGACGCTATAGGCTATATGACCTGCGCAACGGATATCGAATACCCGAAATTGACAAACTGGGAGAAAACCAATGCAGATAATTAAAAAAATCGTCGCAATACTGCTGTATGAGTATGCTGTCGGTTATTTCATCGGAGCGTTTGCACTGTATGAAGCACCGAACGCAAAACCTGTCAAGCCGAAAATAAAGGCGATGATGTACGGACAAATAGCGGTTGAAATCATAGCCGCTACATTACTGCTGAGAACGTAGGAGATAAATTATGCCAATAAGAGGAATTATCATCATAACTATAGCTGCAGTTTTTCTCGGCTTGTTCGAGGGAGAAAACATAATAAACTTTTTCAAAAACTTAAACGACAAAGGAGATAACGAAAAATGAAACAGATTATAGGTGTAATAGTTACGGTATGTGCATCGGTTGCTTGTATAGTCGGCTACGCAGTAACACACGAAACCATTCCCGCCGGATATGTCGGCTACGTCTACGACAGAACGGCAACGGCAGAAGATAACGTAATTCCCGGTACATCAGTTCTTAATACAGAGCGTACAGGCAGAATTTCAATCAACCCCTTTACACAGGAAGTTATTACATATCCTACAACAATCGTCTCAAAGAACTGGACAGGCATCGGCGAGGGCGATAACAAGAAGGATATGTCAATGCAGATAGCTTCTCAGGAAGGTAAAAACATCGACGCGGATATCTATATAAGCGTCCGTCCGATAGATATCGAAAAAATTATAAAATCGTTCGGTACAAAGTCGTTTGATTCAATTATCGACAATGATATCTACGGACTTACAAAAGGCAAACTGTCGACCGTAACTCAGAACTATTCCGTTTACGATGTACAGGCAAGCCGAAGCGATATCCAAAATCGGGTTTTTGAAGTCCTTAGTAAGAACCTTGTCGAAACCTACGGTGTAGAGCTTGTCAGACTTGAAATCGGCACTCTGATTCTCCCGACAGATATAGCGGAAAAAATTGACAGAAAGACAGAAGCGCAGAATGAAGTCGAGCTTGCAAAGCTTGAAAGAGATAAGCAGGACGAAATCAATCAGCAGATAGTCGACGCGCAGAAAGCTCAGTCTGAAAAGGAACTGCTTCAGCGACAGACAGAAGCGGACGCAAAAGCCTACGAAATCACGAGAGAAGCAGAAGCCAACTTAGCCGTACAGGAAGCAGAACTTAAAATAGCAGCTTCAAAGGTTGAACAGGCAAGGCTTGAAAAAGAAGCCGAACTCGAAAAGCAGAAATCCTTTACAGATGAATACTTCCGCGATAAGGAACTTGACGTTCAGAAAGAAGCAGTAAAGGCAATTAACGGTTCAGTTAAAACGATTATCACATCAGGTGACGGCGAAGGTTACGGAGCATTGTTCGGAATTAAAGAAGTGTTGAACAACATTGAAGAGTAAAGTCGAAATTGAAAGGAAGTGTTGACTTATCGCAAATTTTAATTTTAACCGCGTTATCCTCGGAGGACGTTTGACGGCAGACCCCGAGCTGAAAACCACACCGTCCGGAATTTCCGTAACATCATTTACCGTTGCGGTCAACAGACGTTACTCCGGCAAAGACGGAGAGGAAACTAAAGCGGACTTCTTCTGCGTAACCGCATGGCGACAGACGGCTGAATTTATCACGCGCTATTTCAGAAAAGCAAGTTCCATCTGCGTAGTCGGAACTCTTCAGACAAGAACATGGACTGACCAGCAGGGACAGAAGCGTTTTGCTACAGACATTGTCGCTGACGAAGCACATTTCGTTGATGCAAAGTCGGAAATGCCGCAAGCCGCTCCGCAGTCAAGCTACATTCCCGACGCATACACCCAACCGAAAACAGCTGCCACCGCACCCGTGTTCGAGGACATAAACCCCGATTCGGAAGAACTGCCTTTTTAAAGCGAGGTGCATATGAAAGAACTGCCAACGATAGAACAGATGCAAAAACTATTCCCCGACTATCCGTGCGGACGCGGAAAATGTAAATATCAAGGCAATCAGCTTTTCAGAGCGCGTCGTTGTTCAAATGTTGATTGCCCCGAATTTAAAGCATGGTTCGTAAAACACTGGACTAAAATTTGCGGAAGAAAAGCCGAATAAAAAAAGAGAGCAAGGAATCACTTCCCTGCTCTTTTCTATTTTGCGTGTCTTGCAATGCTTAGTACGGCTTTCTCCGAAAGTCCCGCTGTTCTGTCGGTCGCTGTGGCGAGAACTGTTACAAGTCGCACAATCAGCTTTAGCCGTTCCTCGGAGTAGCTTTGTAGTATCTCGGCTATCTCGGTTATAATTTGTTCCTTCATTTTGCACTTCCCTTCTTTGTTGGAAATATTTTCTAATTCAAGTGTAACATGCTTTTCGAGAGAAGACAATAGCCGAGTTTAATATTCCGTATTAAAATCAGATACAAAAATATATCCGTTTTACATTCGACAAATTTATGCACTTATCGGCGCACATTCAATGTTGACAAACATTTAACAACGCAAAAGAGCACCCCATCCAGAAGAGTGCTCTTTTACACAGCAAATTCATAAACAAAGGAGGAACATGACAGAAGTCACGAAAGGAAACGGAGGGATTTGAACCCTCAAAGGTAGCCTTTTGACCGCCATACAACCGATTCGCCGTTCCCGTGCGCGACAGCCCTTGCGAACCGCCGCCAACAAATGAGAAAACAAGACCGAAAGGAATACGGGCATGTTAATTCGCGCCTTGCGGAGTTGAACCGCCGTTGTACACGTTATGGTATCGTCTGCCGTTGAACGTATAGCGCGATATCCGAGCAGCCCGTTGGCGGTTCATCACTCCCGCTTTTTGCTCGGATATTTTAAAAGAAAGGAGTTTCAATACGAAGAACAACCAGAATTCATTGTCCTATGACAACATTATAGCACGTTTAAACGCATTTGTCAACATATTTATCAACGTTTAGTAACATATTGTTTGTCACGTTTAATGTTTACTAAATAGCTTTGCAAACCAATTTAACTTACGCTTGTTACCTTGTTCAACATCGGATTCGTTTGTTGATTCAACGTTATTCTCGTCTGCAACAGTTTTTTTGCCGGCTGAGACGTTCTGTGAGCCGTTCTGTGGCGCATTAACAAACTTATCCGATTCACTGACCGCATGGAGCGTTTGCGCCTGCACAGCGGTTTGTAACGCGTTGTGGGCGAGTTCGGCAAACTTGCTGGCGTAGTCTGCAATCTGCTTATCACGTTCGTCAAGCATTTCCGTCTTCTGTTTCAGTTCATCTGCCTGTCTGTCAATTACGTTTCTGAGAGCTTCTACAGTCTCTTGTAGGCTCTTTATTGTTTCTGCGCTCAAATACTCGCGTTCATCGTTTTCTTCGCTCTCACAAACCTGTGGTGCGCCACACGCGGTTTCCGCAACTGCTTCTTGTTTTTTTGAGTTGCTATATAGTTTCAATGCATCCTCGGAGATTCTTTTTACTCCGTCCTCGCTTGTCACTATATATTCTTCAAGACCGTTCCGCTTAATTCTTTGATATACCGATTGACTTGTCACTCCGGCTCTGTCGGCGAATTCGGCTATTGTGAGGTATTTCATGGATTGCTCCTTGCTTTTGTGATTGAGAATTTAATGTGAGTTATACTTCTTCCCGTCCGCGTCGGCTCATAGGCTACACGCAAATCACTAACGGCGTTAATTTCGTCAACGGCAGTGTCGATTACGCGCTTGCGAAAATCAATAAAATCCGAATAACCGCCTATTTGCATAAGCGTTTTCAAATTTTCAACAGAAACGGTGTACTCGCCTATATTGGCATAGCTTTTAAGTATCTCGTACAAACGTATAGTGTGTTTCGATTCCATGTTTAACACGGTTTGAAGCTGATATGCCGTATACGATTCTTTGAGTTCGAGCAAATAAGGGGCTAACCGCTTGTCAAGCTGAATCCTAACCCGCGATTCATTTTCGTATATTTCCGCACCCGAAATCCATGCGCATAGCTTCCTTACATTTCCGTCCACTATCCAGAATGACTTGTCGCGTATGGATTGCAGCGTTTCACGGAGATTCTTGTAATTCTTGCCGTTTTGAGTAATTCCAAGTGCTTCACACATATCTTGCAGGTTGAAATCATACTCGTAAAGTTCTTTATCATCTGGTTTTACCTTGCTTATCGTATACAATATGACTTTTTGCTCCTGTGTTGTCATTCCGTATCTTGACTTTTGAATAAGTTCGTTCTTTTTGACAACCAAATTTATTGTTTTGTCTCTATTTTCCATAATTACCCCTTTTCTGTTGAAAACCATGTGTAAAACTATGTTGAAAAACTGTTGAAAACCCCAAAATGACAAATTTTTGCGTTTATTTTCCGTGTTCTACAGTTACCAAATGTCCTGTTTATCGTTACTAAGTGTCCTGTTTTACAGTTACCAAATGTCCTGCTATCCGTTACCAAATGTCCTGTTTATCGTTACTAAGTGTCCTGTTTAACATTTTCATACTTTAATTATATAAAAATAGTAAAATAATAAGTATCTCTTATAAAAGTAATAAGTATGCTGTTTCACGAACTAAAGCGCATGATTTTTTCCTGTTGAAAACTCAAAAGCGAATACGCGGTTAGTAAGCAGAAAGAGAAAATTTTTACCATATTGTAATTTTAAGCTATCTGTCATGCCTTGTCAAGATGTTTTCTAAATATTGACAAACGTCTAAATAAACATTTTTCAACGCATTGGTAAACTGATTTACAAACATATTGACAGGGAAGTGTATTTTAGGCAATTGCCGAAAATGATTTGATGAACAGCATTTGTAAATTTAAAGAAAGATTGATAAACCTGTTGACAAACCACGCTAAGTAGTGTATACTGTTTAAGGAAACATGAATTTATTGTCTACATCACGTTCCGCAACCAACTGTAAAGAAATGCCGATTCTTTACAGTTTTTTTCTTGCTATTCTTAAGTTCTATTAAAGCACCACTTATAAAGACAAGCGTGTTTATTGCTCATGTCTTTAACGATTAAATCAACTTGCAGAAGAATAAAGAATAAACAATAAAAGAGGGTAGTTTAACAACTGTCCTCTTTTAAGCTTTACACATGTTTACACAACATTTGTTAATGTTTCTCAACTATGCATTCATAGTATTTTGCAAGTTTATCTTGTCCCGCATCCTCATCATCAAGGAAAGCGTGAGCCATTGCCGCGTAGAAGTCAACAGAGTTGAGATTAAACTCCTTGCCTATTTTGTAGTAATCGGAGTACATCATGTTAATTGCGGCGTAAAACTCGGCAGGGTCGCAGTCATATCCGTGCTGCCGTCTCACCTGCTCCGTCTGCTCAAAATTCCAGTGTCTCCCAGTCGAGCCGTCGGCGTTCTTCATTTTTTCCGTCCACTCGTCCGCGTCCTCTCGGGTAAACTTGTCGTGCTTTTTCCCGCGTCTGCCGTAGCTCTCGCGCTCACGTCCGTCATAATCGCGGCGGTCTCTCATGTCGTGCTCGCCGTAGTAGTCGCGCTTGCCGTAGCCGTCGTACTCATCATAGTCAGGCTGATGGCGGCGGTCATACTCGGGGTATCTATCCTCGCGCCGGTCATATCTGTCATAATCGCGCTGCCTGCGGTCACGGTCATAGTCGCGCTCGTGTCTGTCATAGTCACCGTATTCACTGCGCTTGTCCTTGCCGGTAACTTGATTTCGCGCATTGCAAATTCAAACAGCCGCAATATAACGTGTTTTCGGCAGGATTTTAACTTGCCTATAACTTGCCGGACTTATGTAAGATATACACGAGCTTCACGAGAGCCGCCTTGTGCCACTTTGAGACGGTGGTATACTCGCGCCCTACCGCTTCACAAACGTCCTCCAGACAGCCGTTGTCAACGTACAGTATCTTGAGCAACCGCTTGTACTCCGGCTTTAGATTGCATCGGTCAATAGCGTCCGCTATGTCCTGAGTATCGCCGACACTATGCACCGCTTGTCTGCGCTTCGCATGGTCGGTCAACCTTATCCCTCCTTGCTGTCCTCCTTTTCGGCAGTGTCGATAATGCCTTTGATTCCCTCCGCGTCAATCCGCGCCGCGTCAACTTTTGCTTCGCCGTAGATGTAGCCGATAATGGAGCTGATAGCCGTGATTGCACCCGCAACCTTGCCCGCGATTTCTCCGTAGTCGCTCTCGCCCACGCCAAACGACATTGCCACGCCGATGATTATACCGATGATGGTCACCCACAGCTTTCTTGAGGTAAGTTTCTGCTTCCAGTTGATTTTGTTCATACTATTCTCCTTTTTCGTCTTCATAGGTTATTTCTTCCTCTCCATAATCGGAGTGATATTCCTGCTTGATTTTTTCGCGGTTTTCCATCGCCGACTTGATGAGATATCCCACCACGCCACAGCCCATGGGAGCGCCGATGTATGTCAGCAGTCCGTCAAGAGACGCCATATCGGGAGCGATTATCAGCTGGACCACAAGGTAGCACATGCCGAAAATCGCACCCGCAAACCACAGCTTCACAATTGCAGACAGCGTTCTCTTTGAGTATTCAACGTCTTTCTTTTTCATGATTGCGTTAAAACTGCGTTAAAACTGCGTTAAAACGCAATAATGTTGTTGACCGCACGACTGCCGCCCGTTGACCGTCTCTTGATTCCCTCGACACGGATATATGAGCCGCCGCCGTCAAGAGCAATAACGTCCTCAAAGCCTTCGCCCTGTATCTTTCGCCAAACCTCGCCGGACTTGATGTAGTTTGCCGAGGTGGTTTTGAGAGTGAGTACCCATATCTCGCCGCTCCTGATGCCGAGCATGTTTCTTGACGTGCCGTAGGTGGTGGAGCCGTCCCATCCCTCCGCATTGACGTAGCTCATGTCGACAGGCTTTTTGTTAATCAAAACCGGCACGCCGCTGACAGCGTACTTGATTCCCGACGGGATTTTGTCAACGCGCTCGATTTTGGGGTCTCCCGTGTACGGCACGAGCAGTGTTGACACCTTTTTGCCCGCAAACTGTTTTGTTGCGTTGTCGGCGATACTATACACAAGGTGGTTGCCGTAGACGTGTTCAAAAAGATTGCCCTTTGCCGCCGCCGGAATTTCCTTGATATCGCACGCGAGATTAGCGACGGGGAGCGTGTATGTTTCGCCTTCCTCCGAGCGGTAATTTGCGAAGAAGCCGCCGTTGATGTATCTCTTCACTCCGCCCTTGCGCTTGTCCGCGTCATGGTAGATTATCGCAAAGTTTTTAGCGCGGGTGTACGTGATGCCGTCCTTGTCGTAACTGTCCTTGATGTTGGTGTTGCCCTTTTTGCCGGACACATCGAGACTGATGTTTGTGTTCACGTTTTTTTCTCCTTTTGATGTGGATTTGATATCGTACTGTCCCCACTCGTTAGGTATGCCGAGATACGGTGTCGGGTCTACGGATTCACCGTTTTTGCGGACCTCAAAGTGACAGTGTGAGCCGAAGGAGTAGCCGGTGTTGCCCTCGATTCCTACTACGTCCCCCGCCTTGACCTTTTGTCCGACTTTAACCTTTCGCGCCGCCATGTGACACATAAAAATCTTAAGTCCGTCCGGCGTGTCAATACGAATGTAGTTGCCCCACTGCCATGTGAGATTAGACTTGTCCGTGATGATTGTTGACGAGCCGATAACTCCGTCACAAGGCGCAACAAGCGTTTTGTCCGTTCCGCTGAGGTCTACGCCCTTGTGGTAGTCTCGCTGTCCGTTGAGCGTGCGCCAGCCAAAGTGTGACGTGAGCGTGACCTTGCCGCTCTTGTAAGGCAGATTCATTTTCACTGCGCGTTACCTCCGTCGTGCGGCGGGTCTGTCGGTAAGTCCATCACTTGATGATAGAGCTGTGTCGCAACGTCATTGCCGCCGAGGTTGTGGTAAGCCGCGTAGGCGCGTTTGAGAGCTTCCTTTGCATATATCGGGCAATATCCCCTGTCGAGATACTTGTCGTGATTGCGGATTATCTCTGCACGGAGAAGGCACTTTAAACCTTCCTCGAGCGTACTTTCGCGCTTTTTTCGCTGCTTGATGTATGTAACAGCCCACGTTACCGCTCCGCCGCAGACAAACGGCACCGCCCACTTGATGATTGTCTCTATTAGCATTTTTTCTCCTCATTATTTCGTTATCAAGAGAGCATTAAGCCTCCTGCTTCTTCGACTCGTATCCAATACACATACATTCTGCGGGCTGTTGGAAAAGAGCCAAGCTCTTTGTAGCCGCTTCCGCCCTCAACATTAAAATAATCCTTTTGAGACGCAACGCAAATGACAAGCATATCGCCGACATTCACTGTCAAAACGTCATCACCGCCAACTTCAACAGGCGTTTGTCCATCTTTAGTAAAAGCGACGACATTTACGCTCGATTTCACAGCAAACTCAACTGCTTTTCCGCCCCCACCCGTGGGAATCGCACGGATACAAGCAGGCAAGTCCTCGATTTTCGCTCCGCTGGCGACAGTGCCGCCTTTTGCGGTTATGGCAGCGATAATGTCGGTTTTTGCTTTCGATATCCGCGTTAAATTTGTTTTAATTTCAGTTATAACTGCCATATTTCACCTCATATAGCCGCCAGAGCCGCGCGGATATCGTCTGTAAGAGATACCGTGCCGGTGCCGTCGTGATAGCCTGCGGGGATGGTTACGCTAAGATTAGTAAGTCCGTCGATTGTAAGCTTCTTCGCACCCTGATTAACCATAGTACCTTCAACAGCCGCGCCTGTGCTGTCGACAAAAACAGCTCCGTCAAGCACTTTGTCTGCGGTTGCCGTTACGCCGGACACGTCTTTGTACTTCGCAGGGATGGCGGCTACTGTAACTTTAGACAGCACTTTTCCCGCAGTCGGCGTGATGTCCTGCGCCTTTTCTGTCGGAGTAGCAGTCTTTGTCTCGATTGTGATTGATACCTTGCCTGTGCCGCTGTGATAGCCTTTCGGGACGGTGTAGGACGTATCTGTCGTGCTGAGCGACTTTTCAACAGCTCCGTTGTTGGGCATTGTACCCGCAATAGTAGTGCCATCTGCACCTACGATAGTTTTGTTCGCAAGCACGTCGCCTTCTGTAGCCGTCACCGCCGATGTGTCGTTAAAGTTGTCAGGTATCGCGTTAACCGTCACTCCGGACAGCGCATAGTATCCCGGATCCGGTGTGACCTGCTGCTGCTTTTTGGTCGGCGTGACTTCCTTAGCCTGCGTGTTGTAGTTGCCGCCGCCCGAGACACCTTGCACAGTGCCGCTGCCGGTGGGATAAACTTTGG
>ERZ779664.96-NODE-96-length-45820-cov-6.746138_pt1 | contig 45820 bp, 33 predicted proteins | sample MGYA00511478_ERZ779664 | MGnify/ENA primary metagenome ERZ779664 (study PRJEB29588, sample SAMEA2160437) | human gut metagenome | biome: human gut; feature: human-associated habitat; material: faeces | place: Denmark | collected 2008/2010 ...
TGTAAGAGACTACCGCCTCACTGGTAACAGGGAGGGCACATGTAAACCCCATCCGAAGCAAGACCGAAACAAAGCTTTGACGTGGCCCGCCAGCTTTAGGTAGGTTGCTTGAGGCGTCTGGCAACAGGCGTCCTAGATAGATGATCACTCAACGACATAACCCGGCTTATCGTCCTGCGTATTTTAATAATCTAAAGCCTATTGGCGTTTCGTAAAATAACTTATCAGTAACGTGCGCCGCAAGGTGCACCATTAAAAATGCAACTGAGATATCTCAGTTGCATTTTGTTATTAGTTTTAAACGTTAAAGCAGCTTCCTCCTACAAACTCACGAAGCAGTGAATTGTTTGGTATGCCGTCAGCCGGCATCGGAAGAAAGTAGTCTAAGAGCTTAAGCAGCCTCTTTGCCTCGAGATACTCCGGGCAGTCTCTTTCTATGCCAAAAAGCAACGGCTCCGCATACACCTTGAGTACCGCAAGCTCATACACAAGTGCAGAGTTGAACATCACATCCGCCTGTTCCTGGAAAGGAAAGATATTCTCCCTTTCACCCTTTCTGACAGACGGCCACATAGCGATGGTCTCCATGGCATTGGTACCCCGTGTACGCGCATCACGCACAATCCGGCGTATAAGTCTTTCATCTGTGGTGGAAAGAGGATTGTGCTCGTCAATATTGAGCTGTGTAAGCGCTGAGATATAGATTTTGAACTTGTGCTCAGGCGGGATAAGCTGTGAAAGCCTGTCATTTAGGCCGTGGATTCCTTCTATAACAAGTATATCATCAGCTCCCAGCGTCAGCTTTCTTCCGCGGTACTCTCTCTTTCCTGTCTTGAAATTGAAGGAAGGCATATCAACAGCCTCTCCTTTAAGAAGCCTGTTCATATCCTCATTGAACAGCTTTATATCAATAGATTCAAGGCACTCAAAATCAAAGCTTCCGTCCGGATTCTTCGGGCAAAACTCCCTGTCCACATAGTAGTCATCCAGACTTAACGGATGTGGCTTTCTGCCCTTTGCGATAAGCTGGATTGACAGTCTGTTGGCAAACGATGTCTTGCCTGATGATGACGGGCCTGCTATCATGACAAATTTCTTTTTGTCATCCGAAGCAATCTGCGCTGCAAGATTTCCTATCTTCTGCTCCATCAGTGCCTCCTGAAGCAGCATGATTTCCTGTCCCCTGCCTGCTGCAATCGCATCATTTAGTGAGCCTATCGTGCCTATTCCAAGCATCTTGCTCCATTCCCTGGAATCATCCAGCGTGTGAAACAGCTTATTTGATGTCACAAGCGGCTCAACACTCCTGCTGTTGGCACCCGGAAAAAGAAGCACAAAGCCACTCTCATACGGCACTATATCAAAGTATTTGAGCATGCCTGTCGAGGGTGCCATAAATCCGTAGAAATAATCCACCACACCATCCAGCTCATAGAGATTGACTCTGGAGCTTCTCCTGTAGTGCAATAACCTCTCCTTATCATGCAGCCCTTTTTCCTTGAAAAGCTGCTCCGCATACTGTGTTTTTGCACTGTGCTTGGTAATTGGGAGGTCTTTTTCCACAAATGAGTACATGCTGCATACTATCCTGTCGATATCATGCTCTGTCACGCTTTTCTCAAGCTGACAATAATAGCCTTCTCCGAGCGAATGCATCACATGAAGCTGTGTCATGCTGCCATATACATCGTATATAGCCCTCTGCAAAAGCAGCACAACACTTCTTCTGTATGTACGCCTGCCATCCCTGTCAGCTGTCGTCACGAAGCTAAGCTCACAGTCACTTTTTATTTTCTTATTCAGTTCACGAAGCCTGCCGTTTACAATTCCAAGGATTATGTCATCCTCATAATAATCCTTGAATCTGTCTGCTACGGCTTCTAAAGTATCACTTTCTGATGCTGTCACTGCCATGACCTGTCCATCCGGCAAGGTCACCTTCACACTATATTCCTGCATTTCTTATTGCCCCCATAGTCGAATATGCTGCCTCATTGTATGCCATCATCTCGTTTATCTGCTCGATTCTGTCCATGATGGAATCACTCATCTCCTGTGTCCTTAGCTGCTGCATGATGGCAGCCAGCTTGTGGTGTTCCCTGACAAGAAACTTCCGAAGCACCGGATTACCGTTTTTGATAAGTACAGGTCCGTACAAATCGCATACAGTAACCGTCGTCTCGTCCATATTGTCCCATGCGGAATTGTCCGCACACGGCACACATCTGAACATCGGATAGTATTTTCCGTCCTCCAAAATCATATCCTCATCAACTATCTTATAGCCTTTGTTCCTTACATATTCACGGACTTTGCTCACTTCCGACTGTGGCTGCAGAATCAGTTCCTTTGCCGACCTGCACACTGTCTCCCCTGCGGTTAAAATGTGAATAACAAGCTCTCCTCCCATTCCTGCTATGACAATAGAGTCAACCTCTCCGTCGTGTATCGCTTCAAGCCCATTGGAAAGCCTTGTTGTAATCTTCTCTGTCAGACCGTTTGCCCTTATATGCTCATTGGCGCGCTCAAGCGGTCCCTTATTTATATCAACAGCAATTGCCTTCGGTATTATATTACCCTGCACCAGGGCAATAGGCACATAGCCATGGTCGGTTCCCACATCACACAGCGTGTAGCCGGCCGTGACCATTGATGCCACTGCCTTCATTCTTCTGGATAGCCTAATCATCTTACTCTAAGTAGTCCTTAAGCTTTCTACTTCTGCTAGGATGACGAAGCTTTCTCAGTGCCTTTGCCTCAATCTGGCGGATACGCTCACGAGTGACGTTGAACTCCTTACCTACCTCTTCAAGTGTTCTGGCTCTGCCGTCCTCTAAGCCAAAGCGGAGTGTGAGTACCTTCTGCTCTCTCTCTGTAAGAGTGCCAAGCACCTCCTCAAGCTGCTCCTTAAGAAGTGTGAATGCTGCCGCATCTGCAGGAACCGGTACATTATCATCCTTGATGAAATCACCAAGATGTGAATCCTCCTCCTCACCGATTGGAGTCTCAAGCGAAACAGGCTCCTGTGATATCTTGAGTATCTCACGTACACGCTCTACCGGCATGCTCATCTCCTTGGCAATTTCCTCCGGTGAAGGCTCTCTGCCAAGCTCCTGAAGGAGCTGTCTTGACACACGGATGAGCTTGTTGATCGTCTCAACCATATGCACAGGAATACGGATTGTTCTGGCCTGATCGGCTATGGCTCTTGTGATAGCCTGGCGAATCCACCATGTGGCATATGTAGAGAATTTGTAGCCCTTCTTGTAGTCGAACTTCTCAACTGCCTTGATAAGACCTAAGTTTCCCTCCTGAATCAGGTCAAGGAAAAGCATTCCTCTTCCCACATATCTCTTTGCGATGCTGACAACAAGACGCAGGTTTGCTTCTGCAAGACGCTTTTTGGCATCTGCTCCCTTGTCCACATCCCTCTGCAGTGTCTTTATCTCTTCCTTTATCTCAGCTTTTTCCTCTTCCGATGCACCATCAAGGCGGCCCTTTAGTACATTGATCTTCTCGATTGCTACCGCTCCGTCCTCCATATTCTGGGCGAGCTCAATCTCCTCATCTGCTGAGAGAAGAGGTACCTTACCGATTTCCTTAAGATACATACGGACAGGATCCTCGACGCTGACTCCCTCCGGTACTGAGAGATCGATCTTTTCAACCTCTACCTCATCCTCTTCATCGAGTATGATATCATCATCCACGTCATCATCATTGCTGATTTTAAGCACGTCTATGCCGTTTTGCTCGAGATAATCTATTACCATCTCAAACTTCTCCGGATCCAGATTTAAGTCCTTGAAAAAATCTGCAATTTCCTGGTATTCGAGCATATTCTTTTTCTTTTTTCCAAGCTCAAGAATCTCAATAAGCTTCTGCTGGAATTTCAGTCTCAGCTCCTGCTCCTGTGCCATGTCTTTTTGTTCCTTTTTCTTTGCCATTTTATTTTCCTCTTTATTCTGGTATTTTTTGCAATTCTTCGAGTGCACGCTTATCCTCAATAATCCTCATCATGCCCTCCATATCTGTAGGTGCCAGATGCTTTGAACGGTAGTCTATGCTGTTTTGCTTGATGCGGATAACAGTCTCCCTGAGTGCTGTTGCCTTGTCATTTTTGCCCTCCACCTGATGGATTGTGGCATTGAAAAGCCCTGCAACCTCGCGCTGTTCGTCCTCATCGGTAAACATGCTTACTATCCTGGCCGGATTTACTGTATGCGTGGTCTCGTACTGTGAAAAAACCTCCTTAGCCACCTTGTGGTACAGCTCTTCGGTAAAGTCATCTGCACTGATACGCCCCTTTATCCTGTCAAAAAGTGAATTATCCTCTATGAGCCATGTGAGGAGAAGCTTCTGCGACTGCTTCATGCCATCCTCCTTTTTATTTTTCTCATTGATTCCACTTTTAAGCTTTGTCTGGGGCTTTACGATACCGCCCTTCATTGCCATACTGTTTACGAGCTTTCTTAAGTCGTCGTATGGTATGCTGTACTCTCTTGACACTGCCTGCGTATAGTTTGTCCGCTCAAGCTCCTCGGTAAAACCAAGCAGCTTCTTTGCGATTTCATTATAAAATGCGGTTTTTGACTCGGGATCGTCCATATCATAGCCTGCCTGCATGATCCGTATCTGAAACATAAAGCTGTTTTCAGCCTTTTTGATACGCTCCTCATACTCCTGTGCGCCAAGCGCCTTGATAAACTCATCCGGGTCCTTGTACGGCCGCATATTAATGACCTTTGTTGTGATGCCTACCTCCTTGAGTATCGGAATCGCACGCAGCGCTGCCTTTACCCCGGCGCCATCACTGTCATATGTCAGATACACCTCATTGGTGTATCTCTTTAATAGTGAGGCATGTCCGCTCGTGAGCGCCGTGCCAAGCGACGCCACCGCATTGTCAAAGCCCGCCTGATGCAGTGCTATGACATCCATGTAGCCCTCACACAAAAGGAGCTGGTTTTTCCTCGTGCTCCTTGCTATATTAAGTCCGTAAAGATTACGGCTCTTATCAAATATCTTTGTCTCCGGAGAGTTTAAATACTTTGGCTCTCCGTCACCCATCACCCGGCCTCCAAAGCCTATGACACGGTTGTGCACATCCATAATCGGAAACATCGCACGATTCCAGAACTTATCGTGCCCGCCTCTGACCTCATCTATCGTCACAAGACCTGTCTCCTTAAGTATCTCATCATCATAGCCCTTGCTGCGCAGATACTTGTACAGATCATCACTGTACTGATCCGAGTAACCAAGCCCGAACTTCTGCATTGTCTCATCGGACAGCTCTCTCTTTTTGAAATACTCATGCGCCTTTTGTCCTCTCGGTCCACGAAGCAGCATATAAAAATACTTTGCAGCCTCTTTATTTATCTCAAGCAGCTGTGTGCGCCTGTCTGCTTCTCTCCTTTGTGCTGAGGTCATCTCCTGCTTGGGAAGCTCAATTCCCACACGGTCTGCAAGCTCCTGCATGGCCTCTGGGAATGTAAAGTTCTCATACTGCATGAGAAATGTAAATACATTGCCTCCGGCTCCACAGCCGAAGCAATAGTACATCTGCTTATTCGGTGAGACGGAAAAGGATCCTGTCTTTTCGTTATGGAATGGGCATAATCCAAAATAGGTACTTCCCTTTTTCTGAAGGTGCACGTAGCTTCCTATGACATCGACTATGTCATTTCGCGAACGTACCTCCTCTACAAGCTCGTCAGAGTAGTACGGCATTTTATCATCCCCTTACTGTTCATCTTTGTTGGCATTTGTGTCGCCCGGCGAGCGCGTCTGCAGTGCGGCACTTAGCTCTTACAACCGGCTAACGCTACGCTGCTAAGAGCCTGTACGAATTATCAATATCCGTCGATTTCCCAGGCTACCGGCACGAAATACTCGTGAAACTTCGTGGTGGCATACTGGTCTGTCATGCCTGATATATAGTCGCATATGATGCGCCCCTTGTCATCACCCTGACCTAGCATGGCGATGTATTTCTGCGGCAGCTCCTCTATATGCTCCATATAATAGAAGTAAAGCTGCTTGAGCATCGCCTTGGCCTTTTTCTCCTCGCTTTTTGCGACTGGATTGTTATAGAGGTTTGCGAACATGAATTTACGCAAATCCTGCATTGCCTGCGCGGACTCTTTTGACATGCATATATCGTCCTTTCCCATGCTGTTTGTGATGATATTGTGCACCATATGATTGAGCCTGGCCTTGGTGCTGTGTCCAAGCGTGTTTCTTATCTCAAGCGGTATATCATCCTCGCACAGAAGCTGTGCGCGGATTGCATCATCAAAGTCTGAATTTATGTAGGCTATCTTGTCTGAAAGCCTGACTATTTTGCCCTCTAAGGTGTGTGGCATGAGCGAGGTCTGGTGATTTAGCATACCATCTCTGACCTCCCAGGTCAGATTGAGTCCTGCCCCGTCCTTTTCGAGCTTCTCCACTATGCGCACACTCTGCTCATTATGCTTAAAGCCACCCTCGTATATCTCATTGAGGATGCGCTCACCCGCATGTCCAAACGGTGTATGCCCCAGATCATGTCCCAGCGCTATAGCCTCCACCAGATCCTCATTCAGTCTCAGTGCCTTGGCTATTGTCCTGGCATTCTGCGACACCTCAAGCGTATGCGACATACGTGTGCGGTAATGATCGCCCTTTGGCGTAAGAAACACCTGCGTCTTATTTTTCAGACGCCTGAATGCCTTGCTATGCAGTATCCGGTCCCTGTCCCGCTGAAAAACAGGCCTGATATCGCACTGCGGCTCATCATAGTCCCTGCCTCTTGAGTTGATGCTCAGGCATGCGAACGGACTAAGTATTTCCTGCTCACGTTTTTCTATCTGCTCGCGAATAGTCATTTATCTGCCTCCTCGCTGTCACAGTCGTTATGTTCTGCTGCTATTCACACACACATGTAACAAATAGCGTTACATTCCACTAATTATGCTCTACACTAGTTATTATTCGACGTGATTTTTAAAAATCCTTTTTTTATTTCTTTTTACTTTAATTTTCTTTCGGCAAAAATTAAATGCTATATCAATTACCGCCGAGCACATGGCGCAGCATCTGAAGCTGTCCGCCTGTGATTTCATTGTCGTAGCTGCCATAGTAAAATTTATCGTCTTTTGCCAGTATGCAGCCCACCCAGGTGCCCACATGACTGTCACTCTCTATGGCATCCTTCATGGATCTGTAGCCCTCTATTGTAAAATAGGCATCATAGTCCTTGAAGTCTGCCGGATTTATTTTCACTGCGCCAAAGGTATCCTCAAGACTTTTTATGAAATCCTCATCGCACTCCGTATAGCCTGTGACATCCTTGCTGTAGCGAGACTCTGACTGCCACTCCTCATCCCACATGAGAAAAACGCTGCAGTCCTTCCATGAATTGCTTTTTTCAACCACAGACAGCTTCTTGTATGAATTTGATGCGTTGCCCGCCATCTGTAAATATGTATCGTCACCGTTCTTATTCATATATAAGAGGTTTGATGCTGCAACCTCATAGTACCTGCTGCTATAGTCCTGATCCTTGTATACAATATAGCCAAGCGGACTGCCAGTCCCTGCATAGTCAAGCTCTATGGTTATCGGAATATACACCTGACTGTCATAAACCATAGGCCCAAGCCTGTCATCATTTGTGATACAGCTTGCGACCTTTTCATACTCAGCCGGCTCGTTTGAAGGCGACATGAAATATGTGTAAACAACAATAATTGCAATGACAACGACCGGCACAATGACTATTACAGCTTTTATGGTTTTCCTTCGAACCCTGCGTCTGTGAATGCGCACTTTCCTGTCTGCATGCTCATCGCAATACCTGTATTTCACCAGTCTGTATACAACGAAAAGCTCCAGCACAAGCAAAAGCACAGCAAAGGCCATCATACAGCCGGCCTGCCACATCACCTTGTGATTGACAAATTTCTTGTCTATAAACCTAAGCGGTATGAGTATTATCGTCCAAAAAAGCGTATTCCCCAACACATACCGTGCATATATTTTCCTGCTTTTTATCACGGTAAGTGGAAAAAGTGAAACAATCACTGTCAGCATGAGCACAATTGCAAAAAAATATCCCCATATCTCTGACAGGGTTGAGCCGTACAGTGCCTTAAAATACTGCGCCGGACCAAGCTTTTTGATATTGCCCCAGCCTGAGTATTTTGCAATGAATAACACTACCGTACCGATAAACCATGTCAGTATATAGATGCCCATATAGCATGCCATATTTTTCCTTGCAAAGCTGCCATATCTCATAACGGAATATGACACAAGCACCCCTGCAAGCACCGGAAATCCGCCCACTCTGCCAATCAAAAGATTTACATACTCCATAACAGCAAATGACAAAACAAACACACATATTACATTAATATAAGATAGATTCAATCTCTTCACGCTGCAATCCCATCTCCAATATAATAATCAAATTCCTGTGACAGCTGTACCCCTCAGTGTAGCAGGCAACGGTTACAGACCATTAATAGCCAATAGGCTTTCAAAATTATCTGCATAAAATAAAATAGGAAGCCGTTCACCGACTTCCCTGTTAATGCAGGAGATGGGACTTGAACCCACACGATATTGCTACCACAGGCACCTGAAGCCTGCGCGTCTGCCAATTCCGCCACTCCTGCGAACAAACATTATTCTACCAAAAAGTTTAGAAGAATGCAAGCATAAATTTAAAAAACTATACGAAATGTATGAAAAACTATAAATCTGTTACTACACCAGCTTTGATATATCTAAAACCAGTGCATCAACCTCCTCCTGTTTTGTGGCCCAGCTGGTACAGAATCGCACTACAGTGCCATCCTTCTCTCTTTCCATCTCTTCAAAATAGTACTTCTCGGCAAGTGTCCTCTTCTGCTCATCCGATAAAATCACAAACTGCTGATTTGTAAAGCTCTCAACCCAAAACGGTACCTTCTTCTGTTCAAATGCCTCTTTAATTTGCATGGCAAGCTCATCGGCACGCTTTGTCTTTTCAAAATAATCACCATTCTCAAGCATAGTGGCAAACTGTAAGCCCATCAGCCAGCCCTTTGCAAGCACTGCACCGTTTTGCTTCATATAAGCCTTAAAACGATACTTGATATCCTCAGCATTTATAACCAGCGCCTCGCCAAAGAGCGCACCACACTTTGTGCCACCGATATAAAAAACATCCGAAAGCATGGCAAAATCACAAAGTGTAAGGTCATTTTTATCTGAGCCCAGTCCATATCCCATTCTCGCACCATCAACAAACAGGTACATGCCGTATTTCTTGCAGACAGCACTGATATCGCAAAGCTCTCTTTTCGTGTAAAGAGTACCCTGCTCAGTCGGAAATGAAATATAAACCATCTTTGGCTCCGTCAGATACTCAGGCTTTGCATTGTCATAATACTCTGCGGCACACGCCTCAATCTGCGCAGCACTGATTTTACCATCCGTGTTAGGAAGCGCAAGAATTTTATGACCTGTATTCTCAATAGAAGCTGCCTCGTGGCAATTGATATGTCCCGTATCCGCTGCAATCACGCTCTGCACCGGTGAAAGCGCCGCCGCAACCACAACATAATTGGCCTGTGTCGCACCCGGAATAAATTTAATCATGGAATCATCTCTGCCAATAAGCCCCTTAATAATCTGCTCAGCCTTATCGCACCACTCATCCTCACCATATCCCGGATAGCTGGTTGTATTTGTATCCGCCAGTGCCTTCAAAATGCAATCAAATGCACCGCGGTTGTAATCGTTATTAAATCTAATCATAAAAATATTTCCTTTCCTGTCTTATCATTATAGAGAGCCTGCCCCGCAACGACCGGAGCGGAGACCGAGTGAGGTCCGGGGGACCTCATGCCACGAGCCGACCGAGCCGGAGGCGAGACCTTGAACCATGGGCGCCTGCCCCGCAACAACCGAAGCCTTGCGGAAGATGGGTTGCAAGACGTCCGGGGGACGTCTGTTCTGCAACGACCGAAGTGGAGCGGAGACCTTGGACCCATGGGGACAAGGTCCGCTTCCGCTTCTAAAATTAAAAAGGGCTAAGCCCTAAGGCTTAACCCTTTTTAGTTTTATAATGCGGAAGATGGGACTTGAACCCACACGATTGCAATAATCACAAGATCCTTAGTCTTGCTCGTCTGCCAGTTCCGACACTTCCGCATATATTTGATTTTCTATCGCTTATCTCACGCGACTCAGATATAATATCAAATCAAACCAAATATGTCAACACTTATTTTTATTTTTCTATATTTTTTTCATTTATTATGCATTTAAGCTAGTCCAGCCTCTCCCTTTTTCCTCCTAAAAACTCACACAAATCAATCCTCATATCTGATAACAAACAAATAAAAGTCTTTCTTATCGAGAATACATGTCTCCTGAAGAAGACGGTATTCGACACGCAGCCTGATTTGTTTCTTCACAAACCCAATCTCATTTGAATACATGACTATGATTCCGCCGGATACCAGATGCTCTGCGGCCTTGTCGAAAAACCTCTCGTAAAAAAGCTCCATCTCCGCCTTGGTCTGTCGGTTACGAACCGGCATATCCGTAATCAGCTCATCAAATTTGTAGTCATGTCTGAAATCAAAGAAATCCCTGTGTATAAAATTAATTCTTGTTTTGGCAAGCGCAGCATTCTCTCTACCCATAGTGATTGCATCTCCATAGGTATCTGTAGCATATATCTCGCGTGCCGGGACTAAATGTGCGCGCTCTATAAGCAGTGTACCAACTCCGCAGAACGGATCCATGATCTGTGCCGTTTCCTTAAGATACGGCTTTGCAAGTGAAACAATAAGTGCCGCTTGTGACGGATGCATCGACGTAGGAAGCACATTCTTTCTGTACGCAAATCTATTATCCTGTATAGAACATAATCTCATGCAGACAAAAAAATTGTCATTTTTTGTCGGTATGAGCTTAATCACCACGTCGTAATCATTTGGTGAATTGATCATCCTGCCCGCAAAATGCATATCGATAGCTTTCGCAAGCCTGCTCTGGTACGCCGCATCTGCCGTGCTCTCAATACGATAGTAAAACGGACCACCCTCACGGTGCATGCGTCTTAATATATCATACATATCTGACTCTGCAAGAAGTCCGGCTGCTTCCTGTGCATCCTTTGGCAGAAGCGATGCTGCATGTATGGTAAAGTACATTTTTCTGAATGTGCGCACCTGCATGATAAGAGGTATATTGTCAGTCTTTACAAGTACTCCAAGCGGATGCAGCTTTGTATCCTTAACCGGTATCTGACGTCGTACCACCTCTCTGTGAAGGCGGTTTGTCATCAGAAGCAGCTCAGCCTTTACTCCCTCGAGCACAGGTGTATGGTGCTTTATCCCATTATATTTAATCAAGATTTTATTTATCTCGTTTAATTCTTCCTCAATATGCTTCCTATTTTCAGCTGTGACTGTCATATGCTCAAGCTCTTTTGCACGCTCCATAAGCTGTGGCAAGAGCTCTTTGCAGTCCAGCTGTGACAGCGCCGCCAGATATGAGCCCTTTACAAAGCGCATCTGTTCAGCCTCGTATGCTTTAAAAACCTCATCAGAAAGCTGCGACATATGAAGATCTCCTATCAGAAGCGCTGCGTTCTTTCTGGTTTTTGCATCTTCTGCTCCCATAAACGACACAAGCAGCTCATCTTCTCCTGCAAGCAGCCTTAGAGCCTCTGCTAATGCATTTTCATCTTTAATCTCCTGTCTGAGGCTGCTCAGATTCTGACGTACGTTCTCTTTTTTTAACAGATTTCCGATAATTTCCTTCATTTTTTAAATCATCCTTTAATTTATTGTATATTATCAGTTTTGGCTTGCCTCTTCCTTTGGCACACCATTTTCTTCGATGTATGTATCCAGATCCCTGTGAAACTGCTCCCACGCATCCTCATGCTCCACGAAGTATAGCGGACACTTCTTGCCTGTCACATCGTAGTGCCTTATTACATCATCAGCACTCAGATCATACCGCCCCATAAGCCATGTGGTGAGCTCTATGAGCGACTGGTATGTGCTGTCGTTGAACTTTCCTGTCTCATCCTCTATACAGCACTCTATCGATATTGTGTCACTGTTTCTGTTATTAGATGCATACGATATCTCATTGCAAGGTATGCACTGCACTATCTCACCCTCTAATCCTATAACAAAGTGTGAGCTTGCTTTGGTCTTTTTGGTCTCTGCCAGGCCATTGAAATAGTCTCTGTTTTGTCTGGCTGACGTACCCGGATTTGCTGTATAATGGACAACTATACCGTTTACTTTCTCTAGTGCCTTCTGTGGTCTGGAATACGGATTGGGTGTCAGCAGCTGTACATCAAGCTTTGGCTGTATAGGATTGTAAAGAGTACTGGTCACCTCTGCCTTTACTTCTTCCTGCTTTGCCTTTTTGCCCCTTAAAGCTACAACTATGATTATCGTTGCAATTATAAGTATTATCACGCCTATAACAATGCCATTGCCAATAAGCTGCTTTCTTCTGACCTGGGCGCGGTGTCTCTTTCTATATTCTTCGCGCTTTCTCTGTCTTATCTTTTCATACTCGTCCATTTAATTATCCCCGGTTATCTCTTTTGTTTGCTTTTATATATCTATTCCAAGCTTTTATAAACATTTGCATATATTAAAAATATTTTAGCACAAATCGTCTTATTATGCCACATAAAATAGTATGTAAAACAATACAAAAGCACCAGATATTACGACGTAACATAATACCCGGTGCTTTATTATAAATGCATATTCTTATTATTAATCACATTTAATCTCGTGAACCCATCCATCCGGTCCATCAATATGGCCCATCTGAATGCCTGTAAGTGTGTCACGAAGCTTCTTTGTGACAGGTCCCATCTCATCCATACCGCTTGGGAAGCAGATTTCCTTGCCGTGGTCTACAATCTTTCCTACCGGTGAGATTACTGCTGCTGTTCCGCAAAGTCCACACTCAGCAAAATCCTTTACCTCATCAAAGAGCACCTCTCTGTGCTCAACCTTGAGTCCTAAGTACTTCTCTGCAACTACCATCAGTGAACGGCGTGTGATTGATGGCAGGATGCTGTCTGATTTAGGTGTAACAAATGTGCCATCCTTTGTGATAAAGATGAAGTTTGCACCACCTGTCTCCTCTACCTTTGTACGTGTTGCAGGATCGAGGTACATATTCTCTGCAAAGCCCTGTGCGTGTGCATCTACAATGGCATGAAGACTCATTGCATAGTTGAGTCCTGCCTTGATATGTCCTGTTCCGTGAGGTGCTGCTCTATCAAAGTCTGATACACGGATTGTGATTGGCTTTGCGCCACCCTTGAAGTATGGTCCTACAGGTGTTACAAGGATTCTGAACTGATACTCATCAGCAGGCTTTACACCGATTACTGCATTTGTTCCCATAATGTATGGTCTGATATAGAGTGTAGCACCTGAGCCGTATGGTGGAACCCATGCAGCATTTGCCTTTACCACTTCCTCAACTGCCTTTACAAATCTATCCTCCGGGAATACAGGCATCTCAAGTCTCTCACATGAATCCTTAAGACGCTGTGCGTTTAAGTCAGGTCTGAAGCAGACAATTCTGCCATCCTCTGTTGTGTATGCCTTAAGTCCCTCGAAGCATGTCTGTGCATACTGGAATACTCCCGCACACTCATTAAGTGTCACTGTATGATCCTTTGTGAGCTGTCCATCGTCCCACTTTCCATCTTTATAATTAGAAACATAGCTGTAATCTGTTTCCTGGTAGCCAAAACTAAGGTTTGACCAATCGATATCCTTCTTTTCCATCTTTATATCCTCCGTTTCTTTACGGATCCGATATAACCTAGCGTTATCATATATCGGGTCTACTATCATTTATGCTCATTCTAGTACAATAGGAAAAAAATGTCTAGTACTATTTTTTTATAATAACCATAACTTAAGTTTCTATATAGCTTTTTTTACTATTATAAGATAAGGCCTGACTTTTTCTTACTTTTTTCAATAGCTGTATTAACCATTCCAAACGGACGCCCAAGCAGCAGTCCGATCACAAGCGATATTGCTATATTTCCGTTGTTTATATCCGGTGCTGTTTAAGCTCCCCAATAAAATACAATGAGCCAAATGCAACATTTTTCGTATCTCTTTTCAGGTGCTTTCTTATCTCATCAACTCCTGAAAGCTCTGTTGCCTCAACTCCCTCTTTTCTGATAAAATCAGCAAGGTGCGATGCCTGCAGTGCCCTGTCTGAATCCGGTGTCACTGTATAAAACTCCTCAGCAAGAGGTAAAATCTCACGTATCATCACATCATAGTCCTTATCAGCCATGACTCCCATGAAAAAGCAAAATTTCTCACCCGGATACATCTGCATGAGGCTTTCCTTGAGCGCATCAACTCCATTGCTGTTGTGTGCTCCGTCCACCAGCAGAAACGGCTCCTTTGATACTATCTCCATGCGTCCCGGCCACACAGCCTCTTCAAGTGCACTCTTTATCCTGTCATTCAGGTCTGTTTTCTCGCTCTTTGGCCCTGTCTTATCATATTGCATTTCATATTCCGGCCCGCCATAGTGCTTTCCCAGCACATACCGCGCCGCAAGCTCTGCCGCTGCAGCATTCTCCCACTGAAATGTGCCACAAAGCCTCAGTGCATAGCCGCTGCAGCGTGCTATATCGCTTTGCTCCACAGTAATTATCCTTGCATGCTTTTTTTGTGCTTGCTGCTCGATTACCTGCATGGCACGTTTATCCTGCTGTTCCACCACCACTGTGCTGTTTTCCTTTATGATACCGGCCTTCTCAGCCGCTATATCCGCTATATCACTGCCAAGGATAGCCATATGGTCATAGCCTATCTTTGTAATAACGGCACATTGCGGTGTGCCGATTGCATTTGTTGAGTCAAGTCTGCCTCCGAGCCCTGTCTCAATGACCATATAATCGCACTGCTGCTCCTCAAAGTACAAAAGAGCCATGGCAAGGCAGTAGTCAAACATCGTAAGTCCTATGCCAAAATCTATATCAAGCAGATAGTTTCCAAGCCGTGTGACATCCTCCTTAGCTATCATACGCCCATCAACCGTGATGCGCTCCTCAAAATCTACCAGATGCGGTGATACAAACGTGCCTACCCTCATATGCTCTTTTTTTAATATACTAGAAAAAAAAGCGCACACCGAGCCCTTTCCATTGGTGCCTGCCACATGGATATACGGTATTATGCGCTTTTGCTTTCCTTTTTCTCTCAGCACCTTTATGACCTGTGCTGTCACCACCACTCCCGGCTCATTGCCGAAACGGCGTGTGTTTTCTATTTTGTTTAAAACCTGTGTGTAATCTAAATTTCCCATGCCATCATTATAATATATCCGGCCGATAAAATAAAGACCATATCCTTATACTGCTATAATAATGCCTCCGTCATTTGCATACATGCTTGAGATGCCGGCAGTATCCACAATGACAATCTTCTTAAATCTGGCAAGCTTCTCAAGGCATGCCTTCACATACTGTGCACGCTCCGGGCAGTTGCAGTGTGAGATTGCAAGAATCCTGTGCTCACAGTCCTTTGTGGCAGCCACAACATCCTCTACCATCTTGGCAAGTGCCCTCTTCATGCCTCTGGCCTGGCCAAGCTGCTGGATTGAGCCCTCATCGGTTGAGCCCATGACAGGCTTTATATTTAAAGTGCTGGCCACAAGAGCCTTCAGGTTGCTTAATCGTCCTGCCTTTCTTAATGTATCAAGTGTCTCAAGCACAAAGAAGGTATTCATTGAAGCTATATACTCCTCTGTCTGCTTTACAACCTCATCAAATGAAAGTCCACTCTCTTCAAACTCCTGTACCTTCATGCCGATTAGTGTCTCGCCTATAGATGCTGAGCGGGAATTGAATACATAGATTTGCTTGCCACAGTCCTCATGCTCCTCGTTGTACAGATTGACTGCTAAAACAGCGCTGTTGTATGAACCACTGAGCTTGCCCGAAAGTGTGACAACATATACATGGTCAGCCTCCCCATCAAAGGCCTGCATATATTCCTCAGGAGACGGGCATGACGACTTTGGTCCCTTTACACTCTCCTTTACTCTTCTTAAGAAATCATGCTGGTCAAAGCTCTCATCATCGCGGATTCTGTATCCGTCAACATCAAGCTCGAGTGCCACATTGCAAAAATGTCCATCCTTCTTAAGGCTATCTGTGAGCTCACCACAGCTATCTATTATAATCTTATACATACCTATTCCTCCTGCACTATATAATAATAAAAGTTTAAATTACTTTTTTAAAAGTTATTTCATTCCGTAATAAGTAGTTTTCATTACTACGTCATATTAACACGAAAACTAAACTTATGCAAGAGGTTTCTGTATTTATTTTCCCATAATGGTTATCTGCCCTTTAATGGTACCCGAAAAAGGCCGTCACACAGTCGCTTAAGGCTTTCATGTCGCGTACTCCCATAAGCTCACAGGCTGAGTGCATTGCAAGAATAGGTATACCTATATCCACAGTCTTTACCGGCAAAAGCGTACCTGCAATCGAGCCCAGTGTGCTGCCGCCACGGCTGTCCGAACGGTTCACAAAACGCTGGTAAGGTATGCCCTTTTCATCACACAGCTGACATAGAATAGCAATAGCCTGCGCATCCGTAGCATACGACTGCGAGCACGCCTGCTTGATACAAAAACCTTTTCCCATGACAGGCATATTTGTGATATCCATCTTTTCCTTTTTATTAGGATGAAGCGCATGAGCCACATCGACAGACAAAAGCATGGCATCATATATGCTCTCATCTATTTCATTTTCTGAAAGGTCCATATTTCTTAAAATACGTCTGAGCATATCGTGAAGCATTATAGAGGCAGCGCCCTGCTTACTGTTACTTCCAATCTCCTCATGGTCAAAAAGCGCTATGATGTTTATTCCATCAGCTCTGTTTCCATCCTCTATCGCATCAAGAAGAGCCCTGCAGGATGACTGGTTGTCGATTCTGGGCGATGAAATCATGGTGTCATTCACACCGACAAAGCAAGGCTCCTCCACACAAAATGTATTGAGCTCAAAGTCTATGATGTCGCTCTTTTCCACAGACAGCTCTCTAGCCAGAAAACTAAGGAAATAATCCGTGGTCATTTCATCCTCAGGTATTGAATCAAGCACCGGCATCAGATCCACCTGATTATTTATCTCGACTCCCTTATTCACATCCCTGTTCATATGGATGGCAAGATTTGGAATAATCATGACAGGCTTTTTAGACCTATATAGCACCATACGCGGATTGAACACATCCTCACTCTTTATAGCCACGCGCCCTGCCACTCCGAGAGGTCTGTCAAACCATGTGTTTAAAATCGGTCCTCCATACACCTCTACATTGACCTGTGCATATGAGTTTGTCATAAAATCCGGATTTGGCTTTATGCGAAGATATGGATAGTCTGTGTGAGCTGCCGCTATTCGCACCATATCCTTTTTGTTGTAGCCGCTTCCTACAGTAAACGCAAACATGGTCGTATCATGATGATTTAAGACATACCTGCCACCGCGCACAAGCTTCCAGTTACCTGTATAATCTATCTCCTCAAATCCGTTTTCCAAAAGCTCCTGCTTTGCAGCCTTCACACACTCGCATGGTGAAACAGCCGCTTTTAGTAAATCAAATAATTTTTCCTGTTTCATGGATTGCCTCCTGTTTTTATTGCATAACGCATTTATTCTACCACGGACTTTACAATTATTCCAGTTGAACAGGCTTTATTTTTAAGGCTATTTTTATATCTATTTTTATGGCATAATCCGCAAATCTGATGTATGATATAATAATCGATAACTATTCAAAACCACTTAGAACAATCATTCACTGTCACATACAATGTGGAAAATGAGGAGAAATTATGATATCAATTGAACTGACAGACACAAAGGACTTTATGAACAAGCTGCTTCGCACGGAAATCTTTGACAACTTCCTGCTCCAGGAGGCCGTCATCACAAAGGCAGCCTCATACATCATAGACGGTCACCTGCAAAAGGGCTTTTACAGCTCCACAGAGCTTGAGGAAAATGGTATAGCGGGCTATAGCATACTCCCCTTTAGGATGCTTCGCACAAACTGCTTTGACCTGATAAAGGGCCGACAGACTCCATCGTCATTCAAGTTTGTCTTTCTGCTTTCACCCGAAAACATGGAGCACACCCTAAGCAGTCTGCACTCTGCTTTCACCGTGTCCGATATCAGTGGTTTTTTCATAAATATCAGGTATCAGAGCCAGCTTCTGACTCTGACAACCGGAATATCCTACAATATTTTTTCAGCGGATAAGACCTTAGACAGTGAATGGGATAAGCTTGTAATGAAATTTTTAGCAAATAATGACATAAACTTTAAAGAACTTTGACTTTATTGCTTTACATATTAAACCTGTTATGCTATTCTAACGTTAGTTGCGTAAGCAGCATTATTATTATTTGGAGGTACTTTCGATGAGCAAAGGTACAGTAAAATGGTTCAATAACCAAAAAGGTTACGGATTCATCACAGCCGAGGACGGAAAGGATGTATTCGTACATTTCTCAGGACTTAACATGGAGGGCTTCAAAACTCTCGAGGAAGGTGCAGCAGTAGAGTTCGATATCACTGATGGCGCTAAAGGTCCACAGGCAGTTAACGTTGAGGTAGTTAAATAATTTTGACCACTCAGGCAATCTAGTTTCTATGTACCTTTTTCTTTATTATATATTTAGGTAAAATTATAGTTACAAAAATGTTAATTGGGGAATAAGATATAAGAATCATGATTAAAAAAGAAGAGTTCATTTTGAACTCTTCTTTTTTGTGCTTTTTTATTTGAATGATTTTAGTTGTTTACACGATGATGAGACATCGGTGAGCTTGTGGTGAGTGGTAAAAATGTATAACCATTCGCCTGTCCCCACTGGATAATCTGCTCGACCGCATTGACACTGAAATCCTTTATGTCGTGCTGCAATACAACTGATACGTTGTGGCTCTGTACTCCTGAAATGACATTCTGCACTACCTGTTCCGTGCTGATTGGCTTGCTGTTTGCATCTCCGCTCGATACATTCCAGTCACAGTATAAAAGGCCTCTTGCTGTCACATCATTTACGAGCTGTGTCATAATGCCCGGACAGTAATCCTTGCTCACAGTATTTGATGAGCCTCCCGGGAATCTGATGATTGACGCATCATTTCCTGTCTGTGCCTTTATGATACTGTTCATCTGCTCAAGGTCATCAAAAAATGCCTGCTCACTTGTATATATCTGGTTGTATTTGTGGCTGGCAGAGTGGATAGCCACTGTATGTCCTCTCTTTGCCTCCTCTGCTATCATGTTCTGATAGTCAGGATGTGTATTTGTAACAAAGAAGGTGGCCTTTACATTGTATTTATCAAGCACATCTAATAGCCCCTGTGTATACTTTCCGGGACCATCGTCAAAGGTCAGATAAATAATCTTGTTGCCCGGATTTACCGTGTCTGCCGTGGCAGCCGGATCATACACACTTACCACTCTTGTAGCTTTAGCCTTATTTCCTGATGAATCTGAGACCTCATAGGTCACAGTATACTTTCCTGCCTTATCCTTATCTACCTTATCTCCTGATACCTTGACACTGTCTGTAATGTCTCCGTCACAATTGTCTGTTGCCGTGTATCCCGGATCACTGTACTTATCACCCTTTTTAACTGACATAAAATCATCACCCGAAAGCTTTATCTGCGGTGCAGTGGTATCTGTGACATGCACAGTCCTTTTGACCTCGCTCTCATTCTTTGACGAGTCAGCGACACTGTACTTTATCTCATAGTCTCCCGGCTTTGAAGTATCGACAGCTCCTGTGACAGATACCTTGTCTGTCAGATCCCCATCATAGTTGTCTGTTGCCGTATATCCCGGGTCACTGAACTCGCTGCCTGCCTCTACAGTCATCTCTGCATCGCCATTTAATGTAATCTCCGGAGCCTTCTTATCCCTCACCTCAACCTTGATTGTCTGTGTCGCAGTTTTTTTACCGTATTGAGCAGTTACCTTTATCTCGTATGAACCTGTCTTTGTCGCATCGACATTACTGTCTATAGTACATTTTATCTCTTTTCCCTTCCGGTTTATAAGCCTGCCTCTGACATACGCCTTGATTTTTGGTGCCTCAAACTTTTTGCCATACTCAACAGTAATACCGTTTTTGAACCTGCTGCTGAACTCAATGTGTGAGTCAAAGCATGTGATATATACTATAAACGCCACCACCAGAACTATTGCAGCCGTAAGTATGCCGATAATCATCTTTTTATTTTTGTCCATTTTTCCAATCCTCTTTAGCATTTTATAATTATTCTCTCTATATTATTACTCAAACCTGATAATATTATTTCAAGCAGTATCTATTATAGCGTTAAACAATCTTTTTTGCTACTGCAAATTCCTTGAGAATTTCTTAATGTTGGCTTCATATATTTCAGTTGTGTTACAATTGTTTCTTTATCCCGAAAACCCGTGACAGAGTCGTAATATGTACTTAATTTATTTAATATCTTTGTTACTATTCAATTCTCAATATGACTAACCACATATCTTTTTGCAGATATTCGCAATCACAAAAATCCCCCGAACAAGTCGGGGGATTTAAAAAGCTTATGCTGTAACAATCATTTTATTACTGCTCCTTACGGTGCATCTCAAATGTCTCCATATGGTAGTTGGCGATGTTGTCACGAATCTTTCTGTCATCTGCTCTGCTTAAGAGATCATCACGGAACTTCTTGGTAGTCACCATGTCATTGTATGAGCTTGGTCCGCCTACGCAGCCGCCCTCACATGCCATTCCCTCAATGAAGTTCTCAGGAAGCTTGCCTGCCTTCATGAGGAGAAGTGCCTTCTTACACTCTGCTGCTCCGTTTGCCTTGCAAACCTTACAATCAACATCCTCGCCTTTTTCCTTCATGCTCTCGATTACGGCTGCTGTAACTCCGCCTGAGTTTGCGAAACGCTTACCGAATACTGAGCCCTCCTGATATGAGGTATCATCAGCCTCAAGCTGTACTCCCTTTGCCTTCATAATAGCACGAATCTCGCTGAAGGTAAGTACATAATCTGCATTGCCCTCTATCTTCTGATCATGTACCTCTGACTTCTTGGCAACACATGGTCCGATGAATACTGTAACTGCATCAGGGTCCTTTGCCTTTATCATTCTTGAAACTGCACACATAGGTGAAACAGTTGTAGAAATCTTGTCAGCAAGCTCAGGATAGTGCTTTCTAACCATATTTACAAATCCAGGACAGCATGATGTAACCTTCTTCTCTCCTGCCTCATATGCCTCAAGCCACTCATCAGCCTCGTATGCTGCTGTCATATCTCCTCCGAGTGCTACCTCAACAAAACCGTTGAAGCCAACTGCCTGCATAGCTTTCTTCCAGCTGTTCATAGTGATATTTGCGCCAAACTGTCCCTCTGCTGCAGGTGCAACCATAGCGTATACATGCTTGTTATCTGACTTGATTGCATCGATTACATCTACGATGTATGTCTTTGATCCGATAGCTCCGAATGGACAGCTGTGGATACACTTACCACATCTGATACATTTGCTCTCATCAATCACTGAAATGCCGTACTCATTGTATGTAATGGCGTTTACAGGGCAAGAGAACTTACATGGTCTCTTTAAATGAGCGATAGCGTTGTAAGGACATGCCTGTGCACAGCGTCCACACTCCTTACACTTCTGTGGATCGATATGTGAGCGGAGACGTCCTGCCTCGATTGCTCCGAACTTACATGCATTGATACAAGCCTTGCCAAGACAGTTCTGACAGTTCTCAGTAACTGTGTAGCTCGAAATCGGACAATCCTCACATGCTGAGCTGATTACCTGGATGATATTGCCGTCATCGTTTGCGCTTGGTGCTTTACCCTCTGCAAGTCTGACACGTTGACGGATGATCTCTCTCTCCTTGTAGATACAGCAACGGAACTGAGGTGTCGGTCCCGGAATAAGTGTAAATGGGATGTCATCTCTGATCTCATCGAGGTTACCTGCAAATGCAGCCTTTGCGACCTCAAGCAAAACTGCATGTTTGATTTTGATTACGTTTTCGTCAGCGTACATATTATCTCCTTTTCCTTAAAATAATGTATATTTTGTTACCTGATTAATTACATACTTAGAAGAATCATTACATCATGTGACACTTCCCATATCATATGAGCTGATTCCTCTAAAAAAATGCTCCTAGTATTTATCTACTAGGAACATTTTACAAAATTTTTTAAACTTTTTCTACCCTTGTATTCATCAAAATACAAAGAATTGTTATTTTTTTCACAATAGCAGCAATTTTAATAAAAATTACTCATGGCGCAGTGCATCAATAGGGTTCAGGTTCGCTGCCTTGTATGAAGGAAGCATACCGAATATGATTCCGATTGCCATTGAAAAAAGCACCGCAAGTATAGCTGCTGCCGGACTTATCGCTGTCGGCGTGCCGTTTAGCATTGAGATGACCTTAGAGAGTATCACTCCGACCAGCACTCCGACCAGACCTCCAAGGCTTGTGAGCACAACTGCCTCTGTGAGGAACTGTCCAAGTATTGCTCCCTTTCCTGCTCCGATTGCTTTTTTAAGTCCTATCTCTGAGGTACGCTCTGTGACTGACACAAGCATGATATTCATGACGCCGATACCACCGACGAGCAGTGATATTCCGGCTATCCATATAAGCATCATATTGGTTGACTGGCTGAGCTGCTGTATCTGCTTTGCCTGCTCCTGTAAATCCTGTGCCTTGTAGGTCACATCAGAGCCGTCTGTAACATTTAAATTGCTGTTAAGCATCTCCTCAGCAGCCTTTCCCACTGTAGCCATGGTATCCGTGCTGTCTGCCTTAAGCAAAAGGTTCTGCGGCTCATCATAACCAAATATAACCGGCCATGTTCCGCTTGGCACAAATACATTGCCCTGGCTGTCATCATGGGCATACATATAGTAATCATCCATTGAGTTTATTACCAGGTCATAGCTGTCCTTTTCCGTGACTACACCGACTACTGTAAACGGATATCCCTGTATCTCTACTGTCTTGCCGAGTGCGCTCTCTCCTGAAAACAGGCTGCTCTCCACGCTCTCATCAATAAGAGCCACCCTGCGTGCATTTGCATAGTCATTCTTTGAGAAGCCTCTGCCCTTCATGACTACATAGCTTGCAGTATCGAAATATCCGTCATCGACACATGTTATATTGCCGCCCGAAAGCGCCGTGTTCAGATAATAGACTGCATTAGAAGCCTGTCTTGTACGGTAAAGAGCTGCATTTTTCACATGGTCGAGCTCCTTTATGCTGTCAAGTGTGGCAGCCGATACCTCAGTCACTCCCGCCGGCGCCGTTTCATATGATAAATCCATATCATAGCCATCCTTCTGCAGTGTGACCTTTACGTTATTACTTCCCGAACCTATGAGGTTCTTTTCTATCTGTTCGTTTGTGCCCTGAATTGTGGAAACAATCGCAATAATTGCTGCAATTCCGATGATGATTCCAAGCATGGTCAGAAACGAACGCATCTTATGTGACCAGATTCCCCTAAAGGACAATCTAATATTTTCAAGCATCTTTAATCCTCCCTGCTAAACTAATACATACCATCTTCCGACACCTTGGTTTTCTCGCCCTCCCTGACTCCATACGGGAATGCGATATAGTCATCATTTGTCAGACCTGACTTTATCTCCACATATGAGCCCCAGAGCGACTTGCCTGTTTTGACAGACTGCTTTTTGAGCTTTCCGTTGTCATCCTTGTATATATATGACTGTCCGTTCTCTGTTCTGACATATGACTTGTCGATATATAGTCCGCTGTCAGAGCCCTCCGATGATGTATCTATGGTCAACTCAAGTGAATCGCCCTTTTTGAGATTCTGCGGATTCTCAATGTACGCGGTGTACTCATAGAATGAGGAGTTTGGATTGCTGTCTCCATAATAGTTTACGCTGTCTGACGGCACATTGCTTATCTCGGATATCGTGCCCTCATAGGTATCACCTGTCATGTAGTTGACTGCTGATACGCTCTGTCCTATTTTTACCGTATCCAGATCCAGCTCACCGATTGTTCCGCTGATATACAGTCCCGATGCTCCCGAAAGCTGCAGGAAAGGTGTACCGTCCTTCGGTGGATTGGCAGGATCACAGACTGTTGTCACAATTCCATCCTTCTTTGCATATACCACGCCATCCTCAAGCTCGCTCTGAAGCTCCTTTAAATCAGCCTGTGCAATTCTCTTTTGTAAATCAACATCGGCAACACTTCTGGTCTGCTCCTTTATGGCATCCTTAAGCTCATCTGCAGTGTATGTCTTTTCTTCTGCCGCGTTATCAGCTTCTGTCTGTGCGGTCTGTTCTGTGGCACTGGCTGTTTTGGTATCTGACGACTCACTTCCTGCTGTATCATCAGACGCATCTCCTGCTGTAGTTGTGCCTGCAAGGAAAAGCTTTATCTCATCGCTTTCATCATAGCCGCCAAGCCTATCTCCTCTTACGATAAGCTCCATATCAGGTGCATTCGCATCTCCTATTACAAACCGTGCTACAGCGCTTTTATCAGCGAGTGTATTCAAAAGCTCTCCCGATACATATGAAGCCTCTGTGCATGTAAATACATAAGGATCGTCCTCTGTACCGCTTCCTTTGGCCTCTGACAAATCAGATATCACATCATGCTCTTCATCAGGCTTTTGCTCAGGGGCATCCGGCTGTGTATCAGGCTGTGGCTCAGGTGTAACAGGAGACTCGGGCTGCTTTTCAACCGGTTTAGTGTTCTTTAGCTTGTCAAGCTTCTGCTTTTCCGATGCAAGCTGGTTCTCAAGACTCTGTATCTCAAGCTGCTTCATCTCAACCGAGAGGGAAAGACTCGTCACATCATATGCAAGGAGCTTATCTCCGGCCTTTACCTGCTGATCCTTTGTGACATAAACCTCTGTCACCTTCTGTCCATCCTTTAAATTGATTGTCTGACATGCATCATCACACACCATTCCCTCACTGGTCATGGATGTGTAGTCGTTTGTCGTGCTGATCATTGAAACACTCATGACGGAAGCAAGCCCCTTGGAGTTCCTGTAATAAACAACTCCTGTGATGCTTCCCGCTGCAACTGCAACTACAAGGACAGCTATTATAATGATCTTAATTCTCTTTTTCTTTTTCATTACCTGCCTCCTGTCCTTCCTCTGTTATCTCGCCGTCTATGATGTGGACGATGCGCCTTGCCTGCTCGGCTACCTTTCTGTCATGTGTAATCATGACAACCGTCACACCGGACTCATTAAGGCTCTCAAAGAGCTCAAGCACCTGCTTGCCAGACTTTGAATCCAGAGCTCCCGTAGGCTCATCCGCCAGCAGAAGCTTTGGATGATTGACCATAGCTCTCGCTATCGCCACTCTCTGCTTCTGTCCTCCTGAAAGCTGTGTTGGCTTGAAATCAGCCCTGTCTGAAAGCCCTACGCGCTCTAATGCCTCCATACCCATCTGCCTTCTGTCCTTTTTGCTCACACCGGCATATATGAGTGGCAGGCATACATTGTCCAGTGCACACTCTCTCGGCATGAGCTGGAAATTCTGAAATACAAATCCAATTGTATCCCGTCTGACCCTCGTAAGCTCTTTTTCCTTAAGCTCACTGACAGGTCTGCCGTCAAGTATATATGTGCCCGATGTTGGCAGATCAAGACACCCCACTATATTCATGAGAGTGGTCTTGCCGGAGCCCGACGGCCCCATGATTGCCACGTACTCTCCCTCCTCAATCTGGAGTGAAACATCCTTTAAAACCGGCACCACGAGCTTATCCTGGTCATAGTTTTTATAAATATGCTGGAGTTCTAGAATCATCTACTGTACCTCCGCGTCACCTGAACCGGTGGCATCTGCAGCACCTTCGTCCATTGTGCCATCATCCATTGTGCCATCATCAACAGGACCGCCCTCAGTGCCCTCAAGCATCTGGTCATCAAGAGCTTCTGTACCCATATCGTCATAGACTGACTCTTCACCGCCGCCATTTTCAACGTACTCTTCCCATGTCTGTGCCGGCTCACCCTCATAAAGGTCATCAGATGCCCATACTATATAGTCATCCTTTGTAAGCCCTGACTTGATTTCATACATCATGAGATTCTCGTCATAGTCTCCAAGCTCAACCTTTGTCTTCTCAAGCTTATCCTTTTTATTAAGTGTCCATACATATGCATCATCGCCATCCTTTACGACATAGCTCTCATCAATCCAAATACCATCCTTCACCTGCGTCTGTCCGAAATCCGGCTCCACATATACATGCTGTCCTAAAAGCATGTCGCCTGTGCCTGTAAGCTGCACATAGAAGTTGTACTTTGATGCCTTCTGCTCGCTGCTTCCATCATCATACATGCCGGAATTGCTGTTATCAGTCTGAGTATTCTCAGTATCAACCTTGCTGATGGTACCCTGCCATGTCTTTGACTCATCAACTCTCGAGCGCACTATAACTGCCTGCCCCTCTGCGAGTCCACTGTTTAAAAAGCTCTGCTCATCAATTGTGCCCTTTACCCTGTAATCACCGGTGGCAACGATTGTCATAAATGCAGTATCTGCTGTGTCTGCACTCTGATTCTCATTGATTTTCTTTACAACACCAATCATTGTGCTGTTTACAGTGGCATTTTTGATGCTCTCATCATACTTTTCTATCTCTGCCTTCTTCGTGGCAATATCGTACTGAGTCTGCTTCTGCTGTGTCTGCGCCTGCTGAATCTGCAGTGTATAGTCAAGCTGCTGATCCTTTGGCGCTTCCTTCTTTTCCTTGGTGAGCTGCTCTATCTGTGCATCATAGCCGGAAAGCGTATTGTTTAAGCTCTCAAGCTCAAGCGTGGCGCTTTCCTTTTTCGCAGCAAGCTCCTTTGTATCATAGGTAAAAAGAGGTGTACCCACCTGTACCTCATCCCCCTCTGACACAAGAATATCCTTTACCGTTTTTTCACTGTCAGCCTTGATATCCATGGTATCGGCTGCTTCCACGACACCGCTGTACTTGTCAGTACTTCCCGCCTGATACATGACATCAGCGACCTTGTTTGCATAGACTCCCGATGCCTTTGCTGCATTCTTTCCCTTTGTCATTGCAATGACAACAGCTGACACAATCACTGCTATGATAAGCACAGCTGCAATCACTGAAATGATTATCTTTTTCTTTTTACTCATTTCGACCTCCCGGTTTCTTATAATTAATTGATTGATTATGAATTAATCATACCAAATATATATTGCATCTGTCTTTTAAGATTTTTTTAATATTTTACTAATAAAAAATGGAGGTTAGTATGGAAATAGCATTTAGTGAGAAAATTTCTCCACAGCTGTCCGCCGCCCTGTTGTCCACCCCTTATGAGCTTGGAAAAGAGGGAGGGCTTTCAAGCGGCTATCTGCCGGAGAGTGATAGCTGGGAAGTGATAGTAAAATATGTCGGTGACATAGAAAAAATAAAAGAAAAGTATCCTTCTGTACTCATCACGAAGCTGCTCGGAAACTATGCGGTGCTCGTAATTGAGAAATCACTTGTAAATACCGTTGCCCTGTGCGATGAAATCATATATATGGAAAAGCCAAAGCAGTTTAACTACGATGTGTACGAGGGCTCGCAGGCCTCATGCATCACTCCCGTACACACCAATCCATATAATCTGACCGGAAAAGGTGTGCTCGTAGGCATTATCGACTCCGGAATTTACTATGCCCATCCGGCTTTTATACAGGATGGTGTAAGCAGAATCGCCTATCTGTGGGACCAGACTGTTTCCGATGACTCCTCACACAGTGATATCATCCCTTTCGGCACCTTATATGACCGCGATACAATCACCAAAGCCATAAATGCAAAAAACAGCTTAGAAATGCAGCGCATCTGCCCAAGCATCGACATATCCGGGCACGGCACTCATGTAGCAGGAATCGCTGCCGGAAACGGAAATGGTAATGATAATGAACAAAACACAAAATACCGCGGTGTTGCTTATGAAAGCACTCTTATAATCGTAAAACTCAAAACTTCAGGCGGTGCCAGCTTTCCCACAACCACGCAGATTATGCTGGCAGTAGACTTTTGCATAAGAAAATCAATCGATATGAACATGCCTATCGTCATAAACCTAAGCTTTGGCACAAGCAACGGCTCGCACAGCGGCACCTCACTGCTTGAAGCATACCTGGACTATATAGCAGGAAACTACCGCTGCGCTGTCTCAGTCGGCTCAGGTAACGATGGAGCCGGCTTTGGCCATGCAAACGGCAGCTCGTACCCTGCCGATGCAGAGCTTGCGATAGGCTATCCTGAGCCGTCTCTTTCCATTGATTTATGGAAAAAATACTGGGATGAGATACAGCTGCGCATTAGTGCACCAAATAATGATATGCTGGAGATTCCCGATACAATTACCAATCAGGCAAAGGGCTTTACATACAGATACAGGCTCGATGGGACAGACATATATATAACAGGCGGCGGTCCCTCTCCCTACTCTCCTTTTCAGGAAATATTCATTGAACTCATGGGATCGGAATATATCTCACCCGGCATCTGGAAAATATCACTTGAACCCATATCTGTAAAGGACGGCTCATGGGATATATGGCTGCCGTCAGGTGCCCTGCGCAATGCACAGACCTCATTTATCCATGCATCGCCTGATATCACCCTGACCATCCCCTCAACCGCTCAAAATGTCATATCTGTCGGAGCCTATGACAGCCAAACAAACCGCACAGCCGCCTTTTCCGGCCGAGGCTATACCTGGGCCTTTGACAACATAAAGCCTGATATCATTGCGCCCGGTGTAGACATTATTTCATGCTCAAACACAGGAGGCTACACTTCAAAAACAGGGACATCTATGGCTGCACCGTTTGTAACCGGTGCGGCTGCGCTTCTGATGGAATGGGGAATTGTGCGCGGAAATGACCTCTATATGTATGGCGACAAGCTTAAAGCCTCTCTCATAAAAGGTGCCGGTGAAAATGTATTTACAGCTGCCTCAAGGGCTGTCTCTGAAAACACTTCCAAAAACACAAAATACCCCAACCCTGTGACGGGCTGGGGTACATTGTGCTTACTGGATAGTATTCCTTAGTGGAAGCGCTATTCGTATACATGCTTCTGATGCTTCTTTGCATCTGCCTTATTCTTTTTCTTCAATGGATGCTTTGGGTTTTTATCCATTATAATCGCTTCCTTCCGTTCGTTCTGACTACGTTATACACCTGCAATCAGCACTTGTCAAGCAAGAGTGCTATTTTTAATTAATTATTTATATTTAATGCAAAATCGCAATCATTTTGATGTCAAAGCATCGATTTGTATGCACAATTATTGACAGTTTGCTAAATTTAATTATTATCTCTTCATCACACTCTTTTTAAACACAGTCATCGCAATTCAAAAATACATCATTACATAGCTGCCAAATATACAAAATATGCCGCATAGCAAAGCAGCATCACCACTCCACATGGCTTTCTAAGCTCTTTATGTCTTATCGTACCTCCCCACAGAAGCACACCGCACAGGATTGCCACAACTGTATCAATCACAAACCTGCTCTCAAACGGTACCGGACAAATGAGAGCTACTGTTCCGATTACAAAGAGTATATTGAAAATATTGCTGCCGACTATATTTCCAATCGCTATACCGGCATTTCCCTTGCGTGCTGCTGAAACAGATGTAACAAGCTCCGGAAGAGATGTGCCGAATGCAACGATTGTCAGTCCGATAAAGCGCTCACTCATGCCGCAGGCTCTTGCTATGGTCGTGGCACCGTTTACGACAAGCTGGCTTCCAATTACGACGCACACACCGCCCAGCACAATAAAGAGCAGACATTTCCATACCGGATATAGCTTTACCGACTGCTCATCACCGCTGTCATTGCCCTTTTTTGCCAGAAAATACAAATAAAGCAGATATGCAATAAATAAAATCCACAGTATAACACCCTCAATGAATGTGATTTCATTGCCTGTCATTCCCATCACGAGAAGCACCGCTGTGATAAGAAGCATGTACGGTATCTCGTATTTGAAGGTGGTTTTTTGTATGGCTACATTTGTGATGAGTGCCGTCACTCCCAGGATTATAAGGATATTTAGTATATTGCTGCCGACTATATTGCCGACTGTAATCCCCGCATTACCCTTTATTCCTGCAGTGATGCTGACTGCCGCCTCCGGCAGCGACGTACCCATCGCCACAATCGTCAGTCCAATCACAAGCTGCGGAATACCAAATTTCCCGGCGAGTGCCGCCGCTCCATCCACAAACACATCCGCGCCCTTCACCAGTGCTACAAAGCCTGCTATAAGCAGTAAAATTGCTACAAAAATCATAATTTTCCTCCTTCTGCTGTCCTTTTTAAGGATGCATGATTAATTGATAGTTACAGCTATGTCCTATCAGCAGAAGGCTTTTATATACAAAAAAGGCGACACTTCTGCTGTATAAAACAACAAAAGTCTCGCCATTTAATCACTCTCCGGATTGCTGTCATATATGTATGATATGTATGAGCAATCGTACTGACGGATAAGTAAGCACTTTCGTGCCGGCTACTCCCTTTCACTTATATACTATGATATGTCAACGCAGGGTATTCGTCAAGAGAAAGTTTTTCTTGCCTTTATCACACTAACGTGGTAGCATGGTTACTAAATAAACTATTAAAGAGGTACTACAAATGAAAACATCAGAAATTATTGTATTTATCGTCTATCTGCTGTGCATGCTGGGTATCGGTATCTTCTTCTTCGTGAAAAACAGAAACGGCGGAGAAAAGACCTACTTCCTCGGCGGACGTGAGATGGGACCATGGGTTGCGGCGCTGTCAGCCGGAGCCTCAGACATGAGTGCATGGGTACTCATGGGACTTCCTACTTCTATCTATGCACTGGGCTTAGGTCAGGTATGGATTCCTGTAGGACTTGCAATCGGCTACACTATAAGCTGGTTGCTTGAAGCACCGAGACTGAGAAAATTCTCGATTGTAGCAAACGACTCAATCACCATTCCGCAGTATCTGACCAACAGATTCCTGTCCAAATCACTTGCACTGCAGGTGATATGTGCAATTGTGTTTTTGGTTGCATACACTATTTATGCGGCATCAAGCGTAAAGGCATGCGGTACTCTTTTCCACACTGTAATAGGAATGGATCCACAGATTGCCATGTATCTTGCAGCAGTTGTCATCGTAGGCTATACTTTCCTCGGAGGCTTCTCGGCTGTATGCTGGACCGATTTTTTCCAGGGCATGCTCGTGCTTGGTTCTATGTTTATAGCACCGATTTTTGCAGCATTTATGCTTGATACATCATCTATGTCAGCACTCCCGGGCGGTTACTTAAATCCATTCTCAAGCTGGCAGGATATCGTGTCAGGACTGGCATGGGGACTTGGTTACTTTGGTATGCCACATATCATTATCAGATTCATGTCCATCAAATCTCAGAAGGATTTGAAAAAATCAGCAAAAATAGGAATCACATGGACTCTGCTTATTGTATTTTTTGCAACCTTAATCGGAGTAATCGGAAGACTTTTCCTTGGCTTTGACGAATCAATCAATGAAAACTCTCTTGTTTTCATACAGATTGTAAGAAAGATTTTCCCGGGTGTTATCTCAGGTATACTCCTCTCAGCAGTGCTTGCCGCTTCCATGAGTACCGCAGACAGCCAGCTGCTTGCTGCTTCATCTGCTTTCTCGAGTGATGTGTACAAGCCTGTCATCAGAAAAGGTAAGGCAAATGACAAAGAGATGATGTGGACCGGCCGTATTGTCGTTCTTGGAATCTCTGTTGCAGCACTCATCATCGCTTCAAACCCTAATGCCGGCTCTATCATGGCACTTGTTTCCAATGCATGGGGGTATCTTTGGAGCTGCCTTTGGACCTGCAATCATGCTCAGCCTCTTCTGGAAGCGCTTTAACTTCAAGGGTGCTGTTGCCGGAATCATAACAGGTGCTGCCGTTGATATATTGTGGTATGCATTCCTCACATCAACCGGAATCTACGAGCTGCTGCCGGGATTTGTTTTAGGACTTATCGCAGCCGTTGTTGTGACACTTTGCACAAATGAGCCTTCAAAAGAGGTTTATGAGCTCTTCGATAAGGCTCAAAAATTTGATGAGTAATTGAAATAATTAATCATTTAAAAACATAAGTAAAACCGTCGTACCCTGCCATTTACGGCCCGGTACGACGGTTTTATTTTTTTCTTATGCTTTATGTTGTGCTTTTAGAAGAGCTGCTTTAGTACCTGCATTGGTATTTACCTTTACAAAGGCAAATGTGCTGAAATGGTCTGTCTCAAATACAATTCCTTTAACTTCTACAGATGAAGCACTCGCTCTTTAATCTCCTGGGTTCTTCCCTGATTCCAGAACTGTGTGCCGATATAGCCGCATGTACGGCGGGCTACACTCATCTTGTTCTGGTCACGATTGCCACAGTGTGGGCACTCCCAGATAAGCTTGCCTGAGCCCTCTTCCTCTACGATTTTGATTTCTCCGTCGTAGCCGCATACCTGGCAATAGTCGCTCTTTGTATTCAGCTCTGCGTACATGATATTGTCGTAAATGTACTGCATTACTGAAAGCACTGCAGGGATATTGTCCTGCATGTTTGGTACCTCCACGTAGCTGATAGCGCCACCCGGAGACAGCTTCTGGAACTGGGACTCAAACTTTAGCTTGTCAAATGCATTAATCTGCTCTGTTACATGCACATGGTAGCTGTTTGTAATATAGTTCTTGTCGGTAACACCCTTGATGATACCAAAGCGCTTCTGTAAGCACTTCGCGAACTTATAGGTGGTAGACTCAAGCGGTGTGCCATATATACTGAAATCGATGTTTGACTCCTTTTTCCACTGCTCACATGCATCGTTTAAGCGCTGCATTACCTTAAGTGCAAACGGTGTTCCCTCTTTTGGCTCTGTGTGTGATACTCCCTTCATATAGCGTACACACTCACAAAGTCCTGCATAGCCGAGTGAGATTGTTGAGTATCCGTTAAATAATAATGGGTCTATAACCTCTCCCTTTTTCAGACGTGCAAGTGCTCCGTTCTGCCAGAGAATCGGTGCTACATCGGATTTGGTACCAAGAAGCCTCTTATGTCTGCACATAAGTGCTCTATGACACAGCTCAAGTCTCTCATCAAGTATCTTCCAGAATTTTTCCTCATCCTTTTCTGATGAGCATGCCACATCAACGAGATTTAAGGTGACAACACCCTGGTTGAAACGTCCATAGTATTTACGCTTGTTTGGATCAAAGTTCTCGGCATGTGCCACATTGCCCGCTGTCTGTGAGCATCTGTCCACTGTGAGGAATGAACGGCAGCCCATGCATGTATACACATCTCCGTCCTTAAGCTCCTTCATGACCTTCTCTGAAATATAGTCAGGCACCATTCTCTTTGCAGAGCACTGTGCCGCGAGCACTGTGAGATTCCAGTACTTTGAATCCTCTGTGATATTATCATCCTCAAGCACATATATGAGCTTAGGGAATGCCGGTGTGATATATACACCCTTTTCGTTCTTTACACCCTTTATTCTCTGGTGCAGCATCTCCTCAATGATTGCGGCAAGATCTGCCTTTGTCTGCGGATCGGATACCTCATTCAGGTACATGAATACTGTGATAAACGGTGCCTGTCCGTTTGTAGTCATGAGTGTGATGACCTGATACTGAATCATCTGCACACCACGGTTGATTTCCTCCTTGACACGGAGCTCTGCTACCTCGTTGATTTTTTCTTCATCTAAATCAAGGCCTACGCTCTCGAATTCCTTTTGCACCTGCTTTCTGAACTTCTCACGACTGACCTGTACAAATGGTGCCAGATGTGCAAGCGAGATACTCTGTCCACCATACTGTGAGCTGGCAATCTGTGCGATAGCCTGTGTAGCAATGTTGCAGGCTGTTGAAAAGCTCTTTGGTGTGTCAATCATAGTCTCACTGATTACTGTGCCGTTCTGAAGCATGTCCTCAAGGTTTACAAGACAGCAGTTGTGCATATGCTGTGCAAAATAATCTGCATCGTGGAAATGGATAAGCCCCTTCTCATGAGCCTCCACTATATCCTCAGGAAGCAGGAAACGGCGTGTGATATCCTTGCTCACCTCACCTGCCATGTAATCACGCTGCACGCTGTTTACAGTAGGATTCTTGTTGGAGTTTTCCTGCTTTACCTCCTCGTTATTGCACTCAAGAAGGCTAAGAATCTGCTGGTCCGTAGAGTTTGACTTACGGACGATGGCTCTCTTATATCTGTAAGTAATGTAGTTTCTGGCTACGGTAAAGGCACGCTTGTTCATGAGCTGGTTCTCCACCATATCCTGTATCTCCTCAACGCTTGGAGAGCGCTTCATGTTCTCACATGCAGTCTCCACGTTGCTTGCAATTTCCTCAATCTGATCAGCAGTAAGCTTCTCATAGTCTAGCACTGAATCGTTTGCCTTTCTAATGGCAGCTACAATTTTGGCTGCATCAAATATATCCTCACTGCCGCTTCGCTTGATGATTTTCATGTAAATTTCTCCTCTCTGTATACTATATTCCATATAATGTAGTGTACTATATATAGTATTGTCATTCAATGCACATACTATATATATACATTTTATCATGTGTAATGGCACAAAATATGCAGCTATAAATGAGATGTAATCATTAATTCATGTCACTGCCCTGCAATGTAAAGCGGGCTTTTCACCAAACAATTACGATATAGCTACATATAAAATGCCATATTATTTAATACAAATCTGTGCATCTGTCTTTTGATGACAATCTAAATTATACAAGATATTGTTGCTATGTCAATACGCTCAACAATATTTTGTAGCATTTTGACTTATTGCACAAAAAAATCCACAATATTTATGCTACTTTTTCAACTCTGTAATTATTTTGTTACTTGTTAAGCTTTTCCATATTGTCAATCACTCTGTCCAAAAAGCCAAGCATCATGTTAAACTCCTCCTTAGAAAAGCCTTCGTGCATGGCTTCCTCTATTACCATTATATTTTCCCTTACCCTGTTTTCGTGGTCCAGTGCTTTTTGCGTCAGCTCAATCCTCTTAAGCCTTGCATCATTTTCCATAGGTGTGCGCACGATATAGCCGTTTTTTTCAAGACTTTTAAGCATATTTGTCACTGTGGCTCCTGACAGATGAAACTTTGCTTCGATATCCTTTTGAAATATATTTTGGCCATGATTATCCATTATATATCCAATCATCATCCCCTGGCTTCGCGGTATACATTCTGTTTTACTGCACCTTTTTCTGTCAAAATATTTGTCTATACTCCTGCTGATGCGGTTTATCTTGTGTCCTAAGTATTTATCCGGTGTAAACTCCTTCATATCTGAAATCCTTTCATAGATTTTTCTTGACAATAAAAAAAGTATATCTATAATATAGTTAGCACACTAACTAATTAAATGCAAGTATTTTTTAGTTAACCACATTACCATAAATGTGGGAAGTTTGTTTTAATCAAATATGAAATATAAGAAGGAAGGACAAAACATATGTTAAAAACACTAGGTGCCCAAATAAAGGAATACAAATGGGCTTCGATTGCGACACCTGTTTTCATGCTGCTTGAGGTGGCTGTGGATACCATAATCCCTCTTCTCATGGCATCAATAATCGACAACGGTGTCAATATGGGCGACACAAGGCATATCTATATCATGGGTGTGTGGATGATTGTCGCAGCACTGTTTGGTCTTTTGACAGGATGTCTCGGTGCAAAATATGGTGCAAAGGCCGCCATGGGCTTTGGAAAGAATCTGCGTGCTGCAATGTTTCGCAACATCCAGACCTTTTCCTTTGCAAATATCGACAGATTCTCATCCGCGAGTCTTGTCACACGTATGACAACCGATGTGACCAACATCCAGAATGCTTACATGATGCTGCTTCGCATGGCTATGAGAGCCCCTGCATCCATAATATGTGCGATGGCTATGTCATTTTTCATCAGCCCTCGCCTTGCGACAATATATTTAATCGCTGTCATTTTGCTTGGAGCTTTACTGCTTTTCATCAGCAAGGCGGCCATGAAATACTTCGACAGAGCCTTCAAGCGCTATGATGACCTGAATGAAAGCGTACAGGAAAACGTATCCGCTATCCGCGTTGTAAAGGCATACGTCCGTGAGGATTATGAGAAGAAACGTTTTTCAAAGGCAGCACAGAATATCTACGACGTATTTGTGAAGGCAGAAAGCCTTGTGGTATACAACTCTCCGCTCATGCAGTTTACAGTGTATGCCTGCATCCTGTTAATAAGCTGGCTCGGAGCTCATATGGTGGTAAGCAGCACTCTCACTACAGGTGATCTGATGGCTCTTCTCACCTATTGCATGAATATTCTGATGAACCTCATGATGCTCTCGATGGTGTTTGTAATGATTTCACTCTCACTCGCATCCGCAAGACGAATCAGCGAGGTATTAAATGAACAGAGCACACTGCACAATCCTAAGGAGCCGCTTTACGATGTACCTGACGGAAGCATAAGCTTTAAGCATGTAACCTTCAGATATTCAGACACCGCTGAAACTCCGGTTCTGTCAGATATAAATCTAGACATAAAATCTGGTGAGACCATCGGCATCATAGGAGGAACCGGAAGCTCGAAATCTTCCCTTGTAAACCTGATAAGCCGTCTCTACGACACAGACACCGGCTCTGTAATCGTCGGAGGCCACGATGTGCGTGAGTACGACATGGACACTCTCAGAAACAAGGTAGCTGTCGTGCTCCAGCAGAACGTGCTTTTCTCGGGCACCATACTCGAAAATCTGCGCTGGGGTGACAAAAACGCTACCACAGATGAGTGTATTGAGGCCTGCAAAATGGCATGCGCCGATGACTTTATCGAGTCCTTCCCTGACAAGTACAACACCTACATAGAACAGGGCGGAACCAACGTATCCGGTGGCCAGAAGCAGCGTCTGTGTATCGCAAGGGCTCTGCTTAAAAAGCCAAGGATACTCATACTCGATGACAGCACCTCGGCTGTAGATACAGCAACAGATTCAAAAATCCGTGCTGCCCTCGCAAAAACAATACCGGGAACCACTAAGCTCATCATCGCACAGCGTATCTCATCAGTCATGGATGCTGACCGTATCATCGTGATGAATGACGGAAAAGTGGACGGCTTTGACACTCACGAAAATCTGCTTAAAAATAATGAAATCTACCGCGATGTTTACGATTCCCAGACAAACGGCGGAGGAGACTTTGATGAAGGAGGTGCTGCCTGATGCCAGGACCAAGAGGACCACGAGGTCCAAAACCCAAAATTAAAAATCCCGGTAAGCTTTTTGCGCGCCTCATGGGATTTATTTTCAAGAAATATTTACCTGCCTGCATAATTGTTGTGATATGTATCTTTGTCAGTGTACTTGCAAATGTGCAGGGAACCATGTTTACCAAAAATTTGATTGATGACTATATAGTACCACTGCTTAAGACAGGAAATCCCGACTACGGACCACTCCTTGCAGCAATGGGAAGGGTCGCCGTATTCTACGGTATCGGCGTCATTAGTACGTTTGCATACAGCAAAATAATGATCTACGTATCACAGGGCACCATTAAGAACCTGCGTGTTGAGCTCTTTTCCCATATGCAGGATCTGCCAATCCGATACTTTGACTCACATGCGCACGGCGATATCATGTCAATTTATACAAACGATATCGATACACTCCGCCAGCTCATCAGCCAGAGTCTTCCGCAGATACTTAACAGTGCTATCACTGTTGTGAGCGTTTTTGTTTCAATGGTCATATTAAATATTCCGCTCACCATACTAACTATCGTGATGGTAATCGTAACAACAGTCGTGACAAAGAAATTTGCAGGCTTCTCCAGCCGCTATTTCCTTGCACAGCAGCGCGACCTCGGCAAGGTTAACGGCTTCATCGAGGAAATGCTCAACGGCCAGAAGGTAGTCAAGGTATTTACCCACGAGCAGGAAAATATTGAAGCCTTCGACAAAATAAATGATGAACTCTTTGAAAGCGCCTACAATGCCAACATGTACTCCAACATGCTCGGTCCTGTAAACGCACAGATTGGAAATCTAAGCTACGTGCTCTGCGCTCTTGCCGGCGGTGTTATGGCTCTTTCAGGCTTTGGCGGTCTGACCCTTGGTAAGCTTGCGAGCTTTCTGACCTTTAACAAGAGCTTTAACATGCCTATCTCGCAGGTCAGCCAGCAGTTCAACAGTATCATCATGGCGCTTGCCGGATGTGACCGTATCTTCTCACTGCTCGATGAAGCGCCTGAGACTGACGAGGGCTATGTCACACTGGTAAATGCTAAGGAAGAAAACGGAAAACTCACTGAAACACCTGAGCACACCGGCTTATGGGCATGGAAGCATACTCATCAGGCTGACGGCTCTGTGGACTACAAAAAGCTTGAGGGCGATGTAGTATTTGACGATGTGGATTTCGGATATGTGCCTGAGAAAATTGTACTGCACGATGTGGATCTTTTTGCAACACCCGGTCAGAAGATTGCCTTTGTCGGCACCACCGGAGCTGGAAAGACTACCATCACTAACCTTATCAACCGCTTCTACGATATAGCAGACGGCAAGATAAGATATGACGGCATCAATATAAACAAGATTAAAAAGGCTGATCTGCGCCACTCTCTCGGCATTGTTTTGCAGGATACCCACCTTTTCACAGCTACTGTCATGGAAAACATCCGCTACGGCAAGCTTGATGCCACAGATGATGAAGTATACGCAGCTGCCCGCCTGGCAAACGCCGATACTTTTATCCGCCAGCTTCCTGACGGCTACAATACCGTACTGACAGGTGACGGTGCAAACCTAAGCCAGGGCCAGCGCCAGCTTCTAGCCATTGCGCGTGCCGCTATCGCCGATCCGCCTGTGCTCATCCTCGATGAGGCTACAAGCTCAATTGATACACGTACCGAGCGTATTGTTCAGGACGGCATGGATAAGCTCATGCATGGCCGTACTACATTTGTTATCGCACACAGACTTTCTACTGTCAGAAACAGCGACTGCATTATGGTTTTGGAGCAGGGACGCATTATTGAAAGGGGAAGTCATGATGAGCTGATTTCAAAGAAGGGAAAGTATTATCAGCTTTATACAGGAAAGACTGCGTAATTCAGTGTCATGGCATGACTACGAAAACCGGGAGACCGGGAACGCAGCAGGGGGCACACCCTCATGTGCGCTAACGCTTTGCTGTTAAGATTCTGTACGAATTATGCTTATAGTGTTTCTATGCTTGACGAAACCGGCTTTTATGCGCCGTCCATGGCGCATAACACCTTGCCCAGCCATCCATGGCTGGGCATTTCTGTGTTTCATGTGCATAATTCTACAGTATCTAAACAGCTTCGCTAGTCGCTTACATGAGGGTGTGCCCCCTGCTGCGTTCCCGGTCTCCCGGTTTTCTTACGCTGTGACTAGATGTTCATTTGTGGTTAGCTAATATTTCTTTCATCTTTTTGCACTTCGGCCTAATACAATTCCACCATATCGCTTGGCATTCTCAGATCACCTCTAGGAGATAATGAAACAGTTCCCACCTTTGGTCCGTCAGGTATGCATGAACGCTTAAACTGCTGCTGCCTGAAACGCGTAAAGAATGTTTCCAGAGTCTTTTCTATTTCACCCTTACTTACATTTGCAAAAGCAATCTCTGCAAGTTTTAATATCCGATCCCGGCTTTCTCCATTACGCAGAAAATGATAAAGGAAGAAGTCATGAAGGTCATATTTGCCGATGCTCTCCTCTGTTTTCTGTGCTATGTTACCGTCTTTATCCGGCGGCAGTAGTTCAGGAGAAATAGGCAGGTCTGCTATTTCGCAAAGCACATTTTTCATTTCATCCGTTGACGCGCACTCGCTGGCATAAGCCTGTACAATGTATTTAACAAGTGTCTTTGGTACACTGCAGTTCACGGCATAATTGCTCATATGGTCACCGTTGTAGGTGCACCAGCCAAGTGCAAGCTCTGACATATCACCTGTACCGATTACAAGTCCGTCTACCATGTTTGCATAATCGAATAATACTTGCGTACGCTCTCTGGCCTGAATGTTTTCATATGTCACGTCAAAAACATCATCCGGATGTCCTATATCCTTCATGTGCTGTCTGCATGCAGCCTCAATATTAACTTCCACGGCTGTCACTCCAAATTCTTCCATAAGCCTGTCAGCAATTGTCTTTGTAGTAGATGTAGTTCCAAATCCTGGCATTGTAATACCATAGATATTTCTCTTCGGAATGCCAAGTGCTTCAAATGCATCACAGCATACCAAAAGTGCAAGTGTGCTGTCCAGACCGCCGGATATTCCAAGAACAACATTTTTTATTCCGGTGGATATGAGTCTCTGTTCCAGACCTTTTGCCTGAAGCGACAAAATCTCCATGCAGCGGTTTTTTCGGTTGTTTTTATCACTTGGTACAAACGGATACGGATTAACTTTCTTTGGCCATATTTGATAATCCTTCATCCGGTTTTCACCATTTAAAATTACTTTTATCACATCCGGCACATCAGCCCATGAATCGCTGTTGTATCTGTGGCGGTCATTCATGCAGCGATCAATATCTATCTCACTTATCACAAAACCAGAGCTCATCACATCATCTTCTGATACCTTTTTATTCATACGTTTTGAATAATCTGACGTCTCACCAGCTATTCTGCCATTATCAGCTATGATGCAGTGGCCGGAAAATACCAGATCCGTGCTGCTCTCTCCTGCACCGCTTGACGCATACACGTATCCGGCACGGCATCTTCCTGACTGCATCGCCACAAGACTGCGCCTGTATTCTCTTTTTCCGATTACGTCATTGCTTGCTGATGGATTTATAATGATATTTGCACCGGCTTTGCAAAGCTCCCCGCTCGGAGGCGCACTTACCCATAAATCTTCACAAATCTCAGTACCGACAATTGCGCCTCTCAGATCCTTGATAATAATATTCGGAGAAAAAGGTACTGTTGGCCTGTTTGCGACATAATTTAAAGTAATCTCATCTGATAATCTCTTGTCTGCGCTTGTAAACCAGCGTTTCTCATAAAATTCACCATAGTTGGGAATATATGTTTTTGGCACAATTCCAACAATTTCTCCGCTGTGTACATATGCAGCACAGTTGAAAAGTCTGCCAGCTTCATCTTCTATCGGCAGTCCCACGCATACAAGGATGCTTAAATCCTGCAATGCTGTTTTAATCCTGTCCAGTTCTTGCTGAGCCTGCGCGAGCAGTTCTTTTCTCAAAAACATGTCTGCACAGCTATATCCCGTAATACACAGCTCCGGAAAAACCACAAGCTGCACATCCTTTTTTGCAAGTAACTCTGCAATGTGTATGATATTGTCAGCATTGTTCACGCAGTCCCCGAGATAAATCTCAGGGGACGATGCGGCAACACGGTAAAATCCTGTATTCATGACATTTCCTCCTAGCGGTCATTTTTCATCCTGTAATCAATGCAGCGGTTTAAGTAATCCACATAATCCGGATTTTTGCACATCCCCTTGCCGGGTGTATCAGAAATCTTCGCTACATCCATACCATTGCATATTGTGGTTTTCATGACAATATTGAGTGCAGGAACATCTGTATCATTGCTTAAGTATGTGCCAATACCGAAAGCTACATTTGTTTCCTTGCAGAAATGTCTGTAGAGCTTGTCAGCACGCTCAAAATCAAGACTGTCGCTGAATAAAAGTGTCTTTGTTTTTGGGTCAATTCCAAGGCTCTTGTAATGAGCAATCATCTTTTCACCCCACTCATACGGGTCTCCGCTGTCATGACGCACTCCTGAGAAAAGTGTCGCATAGGTCAGCTGGAAATCACGCAGGAAACAGTCTGTTGTGATTGTGTCAGTAAGCGCAATACCGTTTAATACTCCATACTCCTTGATCCATGCATCGAGAGCATACCAGTTTGAATATGCCGGATTGTGCCTGTGATTGCCCTGTCCTGTGCACATAATCCACTCATGAGCCATGGTGCCTACAGGTGTAAGTCCGTACTTCTTTGCAAGATACACATTTGATGTGCCGACAAACTTTGATGAACTGTGCAGGGTGTCGTTTAAATGTGCGAACTTCTGCACTGCAAGCTCCTGCGCTTCAGCAGAAAGTCTTCTTCTGAGACCAAACTCTGAGAATGTACCCGCGTACCAGTGTCCGTTCTTTAAATTCTCATACTTTGCATCCAAACGCTTCTTAAAGCTGTCAAGCAGCTTATCATAGTCATATGCCATTCTGAAATACACTTCATTTACAATGGCAAGTGTCGGAATCTCATACATTGAAGTGTTAAGCCATGTTCCTTTTGCCTCGATAGACAAGCCACAAGGTGCATCTGTTCCTATCTCAAAATCCTCAAAACGCGGCTGCCAGAGACGAAGAAAATCAACATAAGAGCCTTTGATCCATTTGATATTGTCAAGATATGCAAGCTCATCCTCTGTAAACCGAAGCTTACAGAAAGCCTTAATCTGTTCTGTTATCTCCTGCACCATTTTCTGTGTAAAATGCACATCTTCATTTCTGCACTTGAATGTCCATGTGGTCTTGTAATCCGTAAACTGATGGAATATTGTCTGACCCATGCTGAATTTATACATATCAGTCTCTAAAAGACTTGTGATTATCTGGTTTAATTTCATAATATTCTCCTCCCATTTCTTACACTATTAGTATGTCAGAAACATTTTTAATAAATGGCTTTCTATATAATATTGACCTGAATCATTTTCATTGCTTCTATTGCTGTCTTATGACTTTCAGGCGTTACGCAGGCACAGGCATTTTCTATCACTGACACCTCTGCATCTTTACAGAACGTCTTTGCAATCGCTACGTTGCTGATTACGCATATTCCCGTGCAGAATCCGCAGAAATAAATCTCTGTATCGCTGTTGTCATATCCCGCAAGCAGTTCGCCAAGCTCTTTGCTGCCAAACGTCGGCTTGTCAATATAAGTCATATCATCACAGTCAACTCCACGCTCCTTCATTGCTGCTTTAAGACGAGCGTCTACTTCCCATCCGTTTGTCCCTTTAATACAGTGAGCTACCGGAAGCTTTCTTCCCTCCTGAGTATTCAGATAGTTTTCATCATGCGTATCCCTTGTGAATATCACGTCATCATATTTTCCTGACCTGATTTCATCTGCAATAACATTTGTTGCCACGTTACACTCCTTGTTTCCAAGAACTCCTGTAATAAATTCATTCTGTGCATCCACTACTACTAAAATTTTCTTTGCCATAATCATTTCCTCCTACATCATATAATCATCATTTGTTGCATCCATAAGGATTTTTCCAAGCTGCTTTAAATCCTTCCACATCCATCGCGGAACCAGATCCCTGACTTTGTCATAATCTTTCTTATACAGCAAATCTCTGATCATTGTACTTGAAATCTCAATATCGCTTCTGCCAAGGTTTCTGATGGTCACATTCTTTAAAATATCATCTGTAAACCAGTTTTCCGCAATCTTCGGGTCGTCGTTGTAATAGAATGTAAAGCTTTTCTCTCCAATTTCATTAGCTATGTTGTAATAGAAGAAAGAACCCCATTCCTTTACATATTGAGCTGCATCCTCCATGCTCCAGTCTGATAATGTCATAACCTTTACATCTGCACCGCTTAAATCCTCTTCCTGCAGTACGTTTTCAACAAGTCTTTTTCTGTATTCGATTGGAAACGGATTTCTCTTTGTATAGCTTTTGTTTGCACTGCCTATCACAACAAGCAGATTTTCGCACTCCGATGCGGCCTGTTTTATCATGTTCAGGTGTCCGTTATGGAATGGCTGTGCCCTTGTGAGTATCACACCGTTTTTATATTTCTTATGCACTTTAACCAGTTTACGTTCATCCATGTTAAGGTCAACATATCTGTACACAGCAGCCGGTTTTCTTCCGACAATAGGTCTCTGCGACCTGTCAAGTGAAACAAGCTGTCCTGCAATCTTCTCACGGAACACCTTTGGATGAACTTCCTTTCCTGAAAGAACCTCAAACACCTTAAGCAGGTCCGGAATGGTAAACTCACGCGGCACAAGGTTAAACATAATGCCTGTATACTCAGCCTTATTCCTTATCCTCATAAGTCCTTCCAGTATAATCTGGTCATGGTCAAAAGCAAGCTTTTCGTCTGATACGCTGACCGGAACAAAGTTTTCCACTGTGATTACACCATTTTTAAATTTCTCAGACCTGAGGGAGTATTCAATTTTAATCAAGTCGTTTGCAAACTCAAGTTTTTCATCTGCAAATTTCACATCGAACCATCTGGCATCCTTTGCGTCATCACCCGCAACGGCAGACTGCTCATATCCATATGGAAGCAGTGCAATGTATGCAATATCAATAATTCTCATACGAGGGTCCCTGTCCGGCTGGCTCATGGTATAGAGCTGCTCAAGATAAATGTCTGTAAGACCTGTTTCCTCTTTAAGCTCCCTGCACGCTGCTTCATATGCTGATTCCTTTATGTTAATAAATCCGCCTGGAAGCGCCCATTTGTCTATCTCCGGATGAGCCTTTCTCTTTATCAGAAGCACCTGCATACAGCTTAAGTCTTCCTTCATACGAAGCACCATCATGTCAACTGTAACCGATGGTCTGTCATAATCGCCCGGCTTATATTCTGCTAAAAACTCCCGTTCTGTTAATCCATTTACATCTACTTTATTCATGTGTTTAACTCCTATAATTACTTTCTGCGTTTCTTATATTTACTTTATGTGCTTATTATAGTAACTCTTAGTAACTATGTCAAGTGCTTTATAGAATTAAATATAATTTTTGCAAATTTATTATGCTTCCACAACCTGTCTGCAGGAGATGCTAATATATAAGCTCAAAAAAAGGGGATGTGAAAAAACTCGATTGAGTTTTTTCGCATCTCCCTTTTTGTACCTGTTGTGTATAAATGACTGAAATGTTAGAATTACTTCAGACGCTCAGTAGTTATAAGCCCCCTCATAAGCATTACATCGCTCCTTCCGATGTCCCTGCTCCACACAGGAGCTGCACCGGTCACAAAATTCCTGTTCATAACAGGTAGAACAGACACACCCCTTACAGGCATCCCGGTCATAAGCCGGCGTGCAGGTAAAAGGAAGGGTATCTTTTGCAGTTTCCGTACTCATAAAATCACGCTCCTTTTTTCTACATTATAGACCCAACAAAAAAACGTTTCAATACAAATAATCAGAAAATATAAAAGATACACTTTAAAAGTCAGTCATAGATTAAACCCTACACATCTATTCACCCATTCCACACCCAGGGAACAGGAACGTAAGTGCCACATTCCCGTCCACATCTTCGCTAAAATCGGCATAGTGTTTCATATCCAATACAGCAGAATCCATCTTCTTGTCAGTAAAGAATCACATTCCCACAACGCAGAACAACTGCGTGGCCGGAGGGGAGGAGCGCGAGGAGGGGAAATGGCCTTCGCAACTATGAATGCTTCCCCTCCTCGCATTTCTTTGAAAAGCGAAAAAATTTGCCGGAAAAAGCGGAACCTATTCTCTTACAGAAAAGGATTTCGGTTATACAGAAAACCGTTTGATCAGTGTGGTGGATACTTCAATTTTT
>ERZ779664.97-NODE-97-length-45777-cov-9.452277_pt1 | contig 45777 bp, 44 predicted proteins | sample MGYA00511478_ERZ779664 | MGnify/ENA primary metagenome ERZ779664 (study PRJEB29588, sample SAMEA2160437) | human gut metagenome | biome: human gut; feature: human-associated habitat; material: faeces | place: Denmark | collected 2008/2010 ...
AAGCATTTCAATCAGTTCACCATGTCACTTTTATTTTGTGTTATACTGTTTTATAAGATTTTCTTTCCCTTGTTTTTTCCCTTATCAGAGTTCGTAAACACTCATGGGACAATATAATACAAGGGAAACAATAAGGGAAAGCTCACCTGCGACAAACTTAGTGTTTTCAAGGGCTTGAGAGATATTTGATAATAAAATATAACAGTTATTAAATCCCTTTGAATATATGAAATCTCAATTCAAGTTTGCAGAATCAAGAAAACTGGAATTTGAGGTGATGAAACTATGACAGAAATACAAATTGCATGGTTAGAATTGATGACAGTTGGAGGTCTTGGTGTAATATTGGTTTTACTAGGAGTTACTTTCAATATCATTGTAAAAAGACAGAATCAATTGTGTACAAAGCAGACAGACGGTATTGTTAAACAATATGGGTTTCCGGGAAATGGAAGGGTGTATCCAATCGTGGAGTACTTTGTGAATGGAACTTGTTATAAAACAAAGAAAAAATTTCGTGGAATTAAAACAACGCAAATATCTGGAGTACCCGTACCGGTGAAATCAGAAGTCTATGAAGATGAAAAAGGCTGGCTACATGTAAAAACTGGATCCATTGCAAATTTGCGTCAACTTGCAGAGCAGTTGTGGCCTATCAACAGTAAGATGACAGTTTATTATAATCCAAACAATCCTAAAAAGTGCTATGTTGATAGACCAATTTCAAAAAGTTTTACTTCCATGATGTTTATCATAATGGGAATAGTAACGATACTCTTGAGTGTATTGGTATTCTTTTTGATGCAGCTATAAATTACAAAAGATAATTGGTAATCAGACAAAATTCCAGTTTTTAAATTCAATACTTATATTCACAAAGCAGTTAGTCTACACGATTGACTGCTTTTCTTATGTCCAAAGAAAGGAGTTTATATGAAAGTATGGCAAAAATCTAAAGGTAACAGGATTCGTGCCAGTGACAAATCACTGGTCTATCATTTCTGTATCGGCTGGCTGTTGCTCCTGTTCATTGCGGTTTTCCTGCTACTGAACCTGCGACAGCTTCTTGCTACCGACTGGAAAGATTTTAACCTGTTCCATGCAGGAATCACATGGACTTCCTACAATTCCATTACGGTTCTGATAGCGACTGGTGTTTGTGCATTGGTCGCTTTTCTCTACTACCGTTACGGATATAACCGTATCAAGCGGTTGTTACATCGACAAAAGCTGGCTCGCATGGTGCTGGAAAATAAATGGTATGAAGCGGAAAACACCAAAGACAGCGGTTTTTTCACTGACCTGCAAAGCAGATCCAGAGAAAAAATCGTGTGGTTTCCCAAAATCTACTATCAGATGGATAATGGCTTGCTCCATATCCTGTGTGAAATCACAATGGGAAAATATCAAGAACAGCTCCTGTCCTTAGAGGATAAGCTGGAATCGGGGCTGTACTGTGAACTTACCGACAAAACATTGCATGACGGATACATCGAATACACCCTGCTCTATGATATGATAGCGAACCGTATTTCGATTGATGAAGTAATTGCCGAAAACGGCGGTCTGCGGTTAATGAAAAATCTGGTGTGGGAATATGATTCACTTCCCCATGCCCTTATCTGCGGTGGTACAGGTGGTGGAAAGACCTATTTTCTGCTGACCATCATTGAAGCCCTGCTTAGAACCAATGCAGATTTATACATTCTTGACCCGAAGAACGCTGACCTTGCGGACTTGGGGACGGTCATGGAAAATGTCTACCACACGAAAGACGATATGATTGAGTGCGTCAATGCCTTTTATGAGGGCATGGTCACACGCTCGGAAGAAATGAAACTGCACCCGAACTACCGCACAGGGGAAAACTATGCTTATCTGGGGCTTGCTCCACAATTCCTTATCTTTGATGAATATGTGGCGTTCTTGGAAATGCTCACGACAAAGGAAAGTACCGCACTGTTAAGCCAGCTAAAGAAAATTGTCATGCTCGGCAGACAGGCTGGTTACTTTCTGATTGTGGCTTGCCAGCGTCCAGACGCAAAGTATTTCGGGGACGGTATCAGAGATAACTTTAACTTCCGTGTGGGGCTTGGTCGCATGAGTGAACTTGGTTACGGTATGCTCTTTGGAAGTGATGTGAAAAAACAATTTTTCCAGAAGCGAATTAGAGGGCGTGGATACTGTGATGTGGGAACAAGTGTCATATCAGAATTTTACACTCCCCTTGTACCCAAAGGCTATGATTTCTTGGGTACGATTGGGGAACTTGCAGAAAGGAGAACAGAAAAAAGGCTCTGGAACAATCCGAAGCCTTACTTTAATTTCAAGATGTCATTAGGTGTGCAGTCCAGATATTCACACAACTTTGCTAAGATGGAGAAGTCGATTCTGGTTACTTTATTTTTGCAGTAGTTGTTGAGCTGTGTCCTCTGTAAATTACAGGCTTCACAGACTTTGTTTTTACTGATATTCTTTTCTTTGAGAAGATTTTCTAAATCCATGTATACTGTCATTTTTGTTTACCTCGTCTTTTAATCAAATTATAAATATAGCTGTATTGAAAAATAAGCTGTTTTGCTCTACACTTGTACTGTAATACAGGTGTACGGAGGAAATTAAAATGATAAGAAAACGGACAATAATTATAGCAATCACTATACTTCTGCTCTTGGCAGGAATCCTGTTTTACCTGCAATGGGGACGGCAGATGGACGTATCTTCTTCGTCCGGCTCTGGCTCTGATAACCATTATGAGCTACGGGTGTCGGTCATACTCAACGCTCTGGTCGTGACCGATCAACAGAAATGTGCGGAACAAATATTTGAAAAATGCAGGGACAATTCTTTTCACAGTGTCCGTTTCAGTTATGATATTCAGATTCCCCACGCACTTTCTGTTACGGTCTACAAGAACCAGAAAGACGCTGAATTCGGCAACTCGGCATTTCGCTTTTCCTATCAGCAGGAGAACCAGATAGACGGCTCATACAATATTGTGGACAATCCAGAAAAATTTACTCTGGAAATGGAATGATTGCACACATAAGGCAGGACGGACAGGTGGCGTGCGAAGCGAAAGCCACAGGTACGGACTAGCCTTGCTGGTGTGGCGGTAGCCACGCCAGCATATATCAAGCCCCTCGGTATCTAACAGAGGGGCACAAATCACAAGGAAACATACACAAAAGTTACCGATTCTTGGCTAAAATCAAGCGTTTGGTAGCTTTTTTTACTGCTGTGACATCGGATAAAAAATGTCACAGTTTTTTCGTAAAGGGGGTATCGCACTGAATGATACAGAGTGGATACAGGATTTTGCAGACAGGCGTTTGCAGTACGGTGTATCCCAGACGAAACTTGCGGTCATGGCTGGAATCAGCCGTGAACATTTAAGCCGTATCGAATCCGGCAAGGTGGCGGTCACAGAGGAAATGAAAGTGAAACTACTGGAATCTCTGGAAAAATTCAATCCAGAAGCACCGCTTACCATGCTGTTTGATTATGTGAGGATACGGTTTCCAACACTGGATATTGGACACATCATTAAGGACATCTTACAGCTTAATATCCAGTACATGATACATGAGGACTTCGGGCATTACAGCTACACGGAACACTATTACATCGGAGATATTTTCGTATACACTTCCCCCGATGAAGAAAAAGGTGTCCTGCTGGAACTGAAAGGAAAAGGCTGTCGCCAGTTTGAAAGTTATCTGCTGGCACAGGAACGGAGCTGGTATGACTTCCTTATGGACGCTCTTGTGGACGGCGGTGTGATGAAACGCCTTGACCTTGCCATCAATGACCATACAGGAATGTTAGATATTCCAGAACTGACCGAAAAATGCCGGAATGAGGAATGTGTATCGGTGTTCCGTTCCTTTAAGTCCTATGCTTCCGGCGAACTGGTCAAGCATGAGGAACAGGACAAGGCTGGTATGGGTTATACGCTTTATATCGGCTCGCTAAAAAGTGAGGTGTATTTCTGCGTCTATGAAAAAAGCTATGAGCAGTACATCAAACTTGGGATTCCCATTGAAGAAGCACCGATAAAAAACAGATTTGAAATACGGTTGAAAAATGAACGTGCTTATTATGCTGTCCGTGACCTGCTGACCTACTATGACGCTGAACGGACGGCATTTTCTATTATCAACCGTTATGTACGCTTCGTGGATAAGGAAGCAGACAAAAAACGGGGCGACTGGAAATTATCTGTCCGCTGGGCGTGGTTCATCGGAGAAAACAGAGAGCCGTTAAAGCTCACGACCAAACCCGAACCCTACACTCTGGACAGAACCCTACGCTGGATTCAACGGCAGGTTGACCCGACACTCAAAATGCTGGAAACAATCACAGCGAAAACAGGGATTGATTATCTGAAAGAAATCCGTAAATCAACCAAACTGACGGAAAAGCACTACAAGATAATCGAACAACAGACCACATCTACCGAAGATGTGATTTTGGAAAAGGAGAATTGAAACATGCAACGATTATTATTTGATTTCCTGTTCTTCTCTTTAGGGGGAACAGTTGGCGTGGTTGCCATGTGTATTTTACAGGCTGGCAGACAGTCTGACAGAAAAATGATGGAACTGAAAGGAGAAAAGAAAGCATGAATTTTGGACAGAACCTTTATAACTGGTTTTTAAGCAACGCACAGAGCCTTGTGCTGATGGCGATTGTTGTTATCGGTATCTACTTGGGATTCAAGCGTGAATTTTCCAAACTCATCGGATTCTTGGTGGTTGCCTTAGTAGCCGTTGGTCTTGTATTCAATGCGTCCGGCGTAAAAGACGTATTGTTACAGTTATTCAATAAGATTATTGGAGCGTAACATGAAGAATCCCACATTTTGAACACAAACTTGTGGTAATATGGTAATATACTAATATCATTAAAATGTTTAAAGGAGATTCTTATTATGGTTAGATACAATATTGAAATTGGACAGCAAGAACAAGATATTTTAAAAGAAATCGTTTTAGCCAGTGATAAAAATGTAAAGAAACGTAAATTTGCAACAGGGTTATCGTCTGTGATGGCTGTCATAATGTTAATATATACGATTCTCTGCTTTATGAATAGTCGTATTGGCTATGGTATTATTGGATTATTATTTTCAGTTTTCTTTATCTGGATTATCATAAACGGAGCTAACACATTTCAAAAAAAAGTAATAAATATTGTTCATTCTAAAATGGATAATAAACTGACTTCGGGAAAACGTGAATATTGTTTTGATACCGATGGTATTACAGTTAGTTCTGATATTGGTAACGGGACTAATCATTGGAACGCCTTTAAATGTTGGGGAATTTTCAGAAATTACATATATGTCAGAACAATAAAAAATGAAATGATTCTTGTTAATCAAAATGATTTGTCTGAAAGTGATGTAAAAGAATTAAAATCCCTTTTGAGTCAGAATTTAAAAGAAGAAACGCTTTAATACCGTTTTATAGTTAAGCAGTCTTTCAGTTATGATCGACTGCTTTTTTCATACTCAAAATTAGAAGAAAGGACTGAATTACGATGGAAGAATGTAGCGTATTGATTGAAACGACCAAATCAGCAGAGGATAAAACCTCTCGCTGGTTTGATTTACCCATTGATTATGAGCTGTTCCGTGACCTGCTCGGTGTGGAAGCTGACAGCAAAGACTATCAAATCACAGATATGAAGCTCCCCTTTGCTGGCGACATTGTAAGGACAACTTCTGTCAGACGATTAAATAAGCTGTACTTTGCTTACACAGATTTATCGCCAGAAGTTCAGCAGGCATACAAAGAGCTGATTTCCTATTGTGGCGGTGTAGAGGATTTATTGCAGAAATCAGAAGAATTTCTGTTTTATCCAGAGTGCCACAACATCATGGACGTTGCCCGTTACCGCTTGGAGCATAACATTGAATTTTCAGCTCTATCCGAAAAAGGAAAGAAATACTTTAATCTGGAAGCCTACGCCCATGAGCTGGAAGAAAAAGGACGTTATGCTCTCTGCAACAATGGTATGTTCAAACTTTGACAGGTGGTATTGCTTATGGCAGAAATGAAAGTATTTGTTATCAATCTTGATGAACAGGAAAAAGATACAGGCTGTGCATGGTTTACACTTCCCTGCAACATAGAAGCATTAAAACAATCCATTGGCTTACCGCTGGACAGTGACCGTTATCTTATCAGTGATTATGATTTCCCTTTTGAAATCCTGCAAGATACAGACCTTGACCTGTTAAACAATATCTGCCTTGCGATTTCGGAGAGTGAAATCCCACCCGAAGATATACCTTTAATTCAAAGAGAATGGTTTTCAAACCTGCAAGAGCTGGAAGCCGGACTTTGCAATATTACATACCATCGGAACTGTTCAGATATGGAAAAAACATCAGAACATTTCTTATGTGTGCATGGCAGATTTTATGAATATAATGAGTGAAAGGAAGTAAACCGCTTATGATTGATGATATGCAAGTCTATATAGCCAATCTTGGCAAGTACAATGAGGGAGAACTGGTCGGGGACTGGTTCTCTTTTCCGTTGGACGAAGAAGTGATTGCAGAACGTATCGGCTTAAATGCAGAATACGAAGAATACGCAATCCACGATACGGACAACTTCCCGATGGAGATTAGCGAATATACTTCCATCGAAGAACTGAACCGTATCTATGAGCAGTTGGAAGAATTACCAGATTACCTGCTGGACGACTTGGACAGTTTCGTATCCTATTATGGAAGTCTGGAAGAACTGGTGGAGCATAAGGACGACATCATTCTGTATTCCGGCTGTGAAACGATGACCGATTTAGCCTACTATCTGATTGATGAAGAACAGGCACTCGGAGAAATCCCGTCCTCTTTACAGAACTATATCGACTATGAAGCCTACGGGCGTGACCTCGATATAGAGGGGACATTTATTGCAACAAACGCTGGTATCTGTGAGGTACTGCGTTAAGGGCTGGCAGATCAGCACCGCCACTGGTGCTACTGTCAGCTTTTCTCTTGGGGGCAGTCTGGAAAATCCGGCTGTCCCTGTTGTTAGGAAAATGAAGAAAGGAGCATTTACAAGTGAAGAAAATCCGAAGTTATACAAGTATCTGGAACGTGGAAAAGGTACTGTATGCCATCAATGATGTCAACCTGCCATTCCCTGTGACCTTTACTCAGATTACATGGTTTGTGCTGACGGAATTTATCATCATTCTGTTTGCAGACGTACCGCCACTTTCCATGATTGAGGGTGCATTTTTAAAATATTTCGGGATTCCCGTTGCCCTTACATGGTTTATGTCACAGAAAACCTTTGACGGGAAAAAGCCATACAGTTACATCAAGACGATGGTGCTGTATGCCCTGCGTCCCAAAGTGACTTATGCCGGAAAAGCCGTGAACCTGCATAAGCAGAAATTTGAGGAAACTATCACGGCAGTAAGGAGTGTGACCTATGTTCCCGATTAAATATATCGACAACAACCTTGTCTGGAATAAGGACAATGAGGTGTTCGCCTACTATGAGCTGATACCTTACAACTATTCGTTCTTATCCCCAGAACAGAAATATCTTGTGCATGACAGCTTCCGTCAGCTTATCGCACAGTCCCGTGAGGGAAAGATTCATGCGTTGCAGATTGCAACCGAAAGCTCAATCCGAAGCATACAGGAACAGTCAAAGAAGCTGGTAACGGGAAAATTAAAGGAAATCTCCTACCAGAAAATAGACGACCAGACCGAAGCCCTTGTATCCATGATAGGCGACAATCAAGTTGATTACCGTTTCTTTCTGGGATTCAAGCTCATGGTCACAGAGGACGAAGTCAATCTGAAGAACATCAAAAAATCGGTATTTCTGACATTCCGTGAGTTTTTGAATGAGGTAAGGCACACGCTGATGAATGACTTTGTTTCCATGAGCAATGATGAAATAAACCGTTATGTGAAGATGGAGAAGTTATTGGAAAACAAAATTTCCCGTAGGTTCAAAATCCGCCGACTGGAAGCCAAAGACTTTGCGTATCTGATGGAACACCTTTACGGCAGGGACGGGATAGCCTATGAAGATTATGTGTATCCTCTACCAAAAAGAAAACTGAAAAAAGAAACACTGATTAAGTATTATGACCTTATCCGTCCTACCCGTTGTGTGGTGGAAGAAAGCCAGCGATATTTGCGTCTGGAACATGAGGACAGTGAAAGCTATGTGTCCTACTTTACGGTCAATGCCATTGTCGGGGAGTTGGACTTCCCATCATCGGAAATCTTTTATTTCCAGCAACAGCAGTTCACATTCCCTGTGGATACGTCCATGAATGTTGAGATTGTGGGAAATAAGAAAGCATTAACCACTGTCCGCAACAAGAAAAAGGAATTAAAGGACTTGGACAATCACGCCTATCAAGCCGGAAACGAAACAAGTTCAAATGTGGTGGAAGCCTTAGACAGTGTCGATGAACTGGAAACAGATTTAGACCAGAGCAAGGAAAGTATGTACAAGTTAAGTTACGTCATACGGGTGTCTGCACCCGATCTTGACGAACTGAAACGCCGTTGTGATGAAGTCAAGGACTTTTACGATGATTTGAATGTGAAGCTGGTACGACCTGCCGGAGATATGATGGGACTGCATGGAGAATTTCTTCCAGCCAGCAAGCGTTATATCAATGATTATATTCAGTATGTGAAATCCGATTTTTTAGCCGGACTTGGTTTTGGTGCTACCCAGATGTTGGGAGAAAATACAGGAATCTATATCGGGTATTCCGTGGATACGGGAAGAAATGTCTACCTGCAACCGTCCCTTGCCAGTCAAGGGGTAAAAGGTACGGTCACAAATGCGTTGGCTTCTGCCTTTGTGGGTTCGCTTGGTGGTGGAAAATCATTCTGTAATAACCTGCTGGTGTATTATTCCGTCCTGTTCGGTGGACAGGCAGTTATCCTAGACCCGAAAAGTGAGCGTGGAAACTGGAAAGAAACATTGCCCGAAATAGCCCATGAAATCAACATTGTAAATCTTACCAGCGACAAGGAAAATGCAGGGCTTCTTGACCCGTTTGTAATTATGAAAGATAAAGAGGACGGAGCTACACTGGCAAAAGAAATTTTAACATTTTTAACAGGTATCTCAACCCGTGATGGAGACAAGTTCCCTGTGCTTATCAGTGCAATCAGCAAAGTATCAGAAAGTGAACACAGAGGATTGCTAAATGTTATCACAGAATTACGGAAAGAAAATACGCCTATTGCAAACCATATCGCAAATCATATCGACAGTTTTACAAATTATGATTTTGCACACCTGCTCTTTTCAGATGGAACAGCAGAAAATACTATCAGTCTGGATAACCAGCTCAATATCATACAGGTTGCGGATTTGGTTCTGCCGGATAAAGATACCACTTTTGATGAATACACGACCATTGAATTATTATCGGTGGCAATGTTGATTGTAATATCTACCTTTGCCCTTGACTTCATTCACAGTGACCGAAGCATTTTTAAAATCGTGGACTTGGACGAAGCATGGGCGTTCTTAAATGTGGCACAGGGAGAAACACTCTCAAATAAACTGGTGCGTGCAGGTAGAGCCATGAACGCCGGAGTCTATTTCGTGACACAATCCTCTGGGGACGTATCGAAAGAAAGTCTGAAAAATAACATCGGCTTAAAGTTTGCGTTCCGCTCCACAGATACCAATGAAATCAAGCAGACCTTAGAGTTTTTCGGGCTGGACAGTGAGGACGAAAACAACCAGAAACGGTTGAGGGATTTGGAGAACGGACAATGCTTAATGCAGGATTTATACGGGCGTGTCGGTGTGGTACAGATACACCCTGTCTTTGTAGAACTGCTCCATGCCTTTGACACCAGACCGCCGATAAAAAGTGAGGTGGATTTGGAATGATGAAATCTGTCACAAAAGAAAAGGTATTCCATGTGCTGAAACTGGTTCTGCTTGCCGTGACCGTTACGCTGGTACTGCTGTCCCTGCTTGGGACGGTAGCTCATGCGTCTGGACTGGTCGATGATACAGTCAATGCAGACAACCTGTATTCAAAGTATCCGCTTTCCAACTATCAGCTTGATTTTTACGTGGACAATAGCTGGTCATGGCTTCCGTGGAACTGGCTGGACGGCATTGGAAAATCAGTACAGTACGGGCTTTACTGTATCACAAATTTTGTCTGGACAATCAGCCTGTATCTTAGCAATGCCACAGGGTATGTGGTGCAACAGGCGTATAAGCTGGACTTTATCAATGACATGGCTGACAGTATCGGGAAAAGTATCCAGACACTTGCCGGAGTGACCGAAAACGGGTTTTCCAGCAGTGGATTCTATGTGGGATTCCTGCTCATTATCATTCTGATTGTAGGTGTTTACACCGCCTATACAGGGCTTCTCAAACGGGAAACTAGCAAGGCACTTCACGCCGTTATCAACTTTGTGGTGGTGTTCATCGTGTCTGCGTCCTTTATTGCCTACGCTCCCAATTATATCCAGAAAATCAATGATTTCAGTTCAGACATCAGCACCGCTTCTCTGGATTTGGGGACAAAAATCATGCTCCCCGATTCACAAAGCAAAGGGAAAGACAGTGTAGACCTTATCCGTGACAGCCTGTTTGCGATACAGGTACAGAAGCCGTGGCTGTTATTGCAGTTCGGGAACAGCGATACCGAAGAAATCGGGGCTGACCGTGTGGAAGCTCTGGTATCTGCCAGCCCGTCAGACGAAGATGGGGAAACAAGGGAAAATGTTGTGAAAACAGAAATTGAGGATAACGACAATGACAATCTTACCATTCCACAGGTCGTCAACCGTCTTGGCATGGTGTTCTTCCTGCTCATTTTCAATCTCGGTATCACAATATTTATCTTCCTGCTTACCGGCATGATGTTATTTTCCCAGATACTATTTATCATATATGCCATGTTCCTGCCTGTCAGTTTCTTACTGTCCATGATACCAACCTATGAGAACATGGCGAAACAGGCAGTTGTCCGTGTGTTCAATGCCATTATGACAAGAGCCGGAATCACACTGATTGTGACTGTGGCATTTTCGATTTCCAGTATGTTCTACAACATTTCCACGGATTACCCTTTCTTCATGGTGGCATTTTTGCAGATAATCTGCTTTGCCGGAATTTATATGAAGCTCGGAGAACTAATGAGTATGTTCAGCCTGAATGCCAATGACAGCCAGCAGATAGGTCGCCGGATTTTCCGTAGACCGATGGTGTTCATGCGACACAGGGCAAGACGTATGGAACGCCGAATTGCAAGGGCTGTGGGTACAGGAAGTATGGTCGGAGCTGGTGCTGGTGCAGTCGCTGGTTCTGCTTATAATCACTCTCGTTCTACACATAAAAATACGCCAGCCAGACCACAAAGGAATAATGAGGTTTCAATGGGAAGCCGTGTCGGTTCTACGGTAGGTGCTGTGATGGATACAAAAAATAAAGTCCGTGACAGTGCTTCTTCTCTGAAAGAAAATGTGAAAGACTTGCCTACACAAGCTGGCTATGCTGTCCACTCTGCCAAACAGAAAGCAAAGGATAATGTATCAGACTTTAAGCGTGGCGTTGTGGAAGAACGGGAAAACCGACAGGAACAGCGTAGACAAAAACGCAACCTGCATAGGGAAAATATCTCACAGAAAAAGCAGAAATTACAGAAAGCACAGGAAGCAAGGCAGACAGTTCATGCGAATGGATCAGCGACAGCCGGAACTACCAGAAGCCATGAACGCCCTGTTGCCACACCTGTTTCCAAACCTGCACAGACTGATACAGTTACGAAGCTGGATATGAAACGTCCTGCTACTTCTCCTGTGATAAAAAATGCAGAAGTCAAGGCTGGAAAAGAAACTGTCCGAACCAACATCAGACAGGAACAGCAGGTCAAATCTGTTGCCAGAGCGAACCAGCCGAACGTAGCGGAATCCAGAAGTAATCGAAAGAAAACAACCGTACAGAAACAGGTCAACCAAAAACAAAATCGTAAGTCTGTTACGAAGCAACCAGAGAAAGGACGGAAGAAATGAGATTAAAGCGTATCCTTATCATAGGTACGATATTTCCTGTCCTTTTCTCCATTGTCCTCTTTTTCGGGATACTGATTTCCGGCGAAGATGACGACAGTTCCAACAGCTATTCGCCTGTCTATTCTGGCATGAATCTGTCAGCCGATGTCCTCAAACATCAGCCGATGGTGGAAAAATATGCCAGAGAAAACGGTATCTCGGAGTATGTGAACGTCCTGCTTGCCATCATACAGGTAGAAAGTGGCGGTACGGCTACCGATGTCATGCAGTCCAGCGAAAGTCTGGGACTACCGCCAAACTCATTAAGTACAGAAGAATCCATTAAGCAGGGGTGTAAATATTTTGCGTCCCTGCTTTCTTCCTGTAAAGCAAAAGGCATGAATGACATTAACGTGGTCATTCAGTCTTATAACTATGGTGGTGGCTATGCAGACTATGTGGCGAAGAACGGGAAAAAGCATAGCTTCAACCTTGCGGAGAATTTCGCAAAGAATAAATCCGGCGGTACAAAAGTGACCTATACGAACCCGATAGCGGTCAGTAAAAATGGTGGCTGGCGTTATAACTACGGAAATATGTTCTATGTAGAGCTGGTCAACCAATATCTGACCGTGAAGCAGTTCAGCAACGAAACGGTACAGGCGGTTATGAATGAAGCGTTGAAGTATCAAGGCTGGAAATATGTCTACGGTGGCAGTAACCCGAACACCTCTTTTGACTGTTCTGGTCTTACCCAGTGGTGCTACGGAAAAGCCGGAATCAGCCTGCCACGAACTGCACAGGCACAGTATGACGCAACCCAGCATATCCCATTGTCACAGGCACAGGCTGGCGATTTGGTCTTTTTCCATTCCACTTATAATACCAGTGACTATGTTACCCATGTAGGAATCTATGTGGGAAACAATCAGATGTATCATGCCGGAAATCCAATCGGCTATACCGATTTGACCTCTGCCTACTGGCAACAGCACATCATTTGTGCCGGAAGAATCAAACAATAGAAAGGACTTGAAATATGTTTAAGAAAAAAGAAAAAACAGAGAAAGCACCTAAGAATAAGAAAGTGCGTACCATGAAAGTCGGGACACATAAGAAATCTGTCCTGCTGTTGTGGGCGGTGCTTCTGGCAAGCACCAGCTTTGGTGTTTATAAGAACTTTACCGCCATTGACACCCACACGGTACATGAAAAAGAAATCATTCAGCTAAGATTGAACGATACCAACGGTATTGAGAATTTCGTCAAGAACTTTGCGAAAGCCTACTACTCATGGGATACCAGCAAGGAAGCCATTGAAGCAAGGACAACAGAAATCAGTAAATACCTTACCAAAGAATTACAGGACTTGAACGCCGATACCATCAGAACGGACATACCGACCAGTGCGACCGTTACAAATGTGCTGGTCTGGAATGTAGAACAGTCTGGAACGGACGATTTTACCGTTGCCTACGAAGTAGATCAGCAGGTAAAAGAGGGAGAACAGACACAGGCAGTCACAGAAAACTACACCGTGACCGTTCATGTGGATAAGGACGGTGCAATGGTCATAACACAGAATCCTACTCTTGCTCCGGCAGTGCAGAAATCAAAGTATGAGCCGAAAGTACAGGAAGCCGATGTTAGTGTCAGTTCCGATACAGTCAAGGACGCTACCACTTTCTTGGAAACATTCTTTAAGCTGTACCCGACAGCTACAGAAAAGGAACTTGCCTACTATGTCAAAGACGGTGTGCTTGCTCCTGTATCCGGCGATTATGTATTTTCGGAATTGCTAAACCTTGTCTTTACCAAAGACGGCGACAACCTCAAAGTCAGTGTGTCCGTAAAGTATCTGGATAACAAGTCGAAAATGACGCAAATCTCACAGTATGAGCTTGTGCTTCATAAGGACGATAACTGGAAGATTGTAGAATAAATATTACAGCAGAATAGTATGGTAATTTGTTGTTTTATCTATACTATTCTGCATTTTGTTATGATATAGTATGAATTAAGAGAGATACAAACACGCTATTATGGAGGTAGTTATAATTATGGGATTGTTTGATAAATTCAAGAGAAAAATTCCACCAATGGTTCAAATATTTTATAATCAAGATTTTGGATTTTTAATTGTACCTAATGCAGTTGAAAAAACTATGGGTTGTCATATTTCGATTGAACCAACAGAAAAAGTTATGCCAGATTGTTCTTCCGATGATTTAGGAAATGCAGTTATACGTGCAATAAAAATTGCAAAAAAAACACCCAAAGTAGATGAGAAAGCATTAAGTAACTACTGGAAACAAACAAAATATAAGGGGTATATAGCATTTTCTAGACATTTTCAAGCGATATCTATTAGAGTGATTGGTAATGAATTAAAGATAAAAAGATGGGTTACTGATAACAAAGGATATGTACCAGCAAGTGATGAAGAAGCTCAAATTATATCAATGAAAATAACAGATTATGAATTGGGACTATTTATAAAAAGAATGTTTAATATTGAGGATTAGTCAGTCTTAATTTTGTTGAATATAAGGAGATTGGGAAGATGCTTATTAAAAAAATAGTATCCGTTATATTAAGCCTTAGTCTGGTTTTTATGGTAAGTGGGTGTCACTCAGACAAAGATAATCCTTTACACGGGAAAGACACAGATGAACGAATAGTTATGTGTTTAGAAAACGCTTATCCAGAACATAATTTCAAGGTGGTTAAATCATTTGACAAGCAAAAAAATGAAGGACTTTTTGAAGATGAAAATGGAATAAGTTTTAAAGTTAGAGATTTAATATATAATAATACATATCATTTTGGGTGTCGTGATGAATATCTTTCTACTATCTTAAAAAATGAAAATTTTTTTGAAAAAGCGGAAAAAGTTGTTGAAGAAAAATATGGTCAGAAATTAGTACACAATGAAAATACTATGTCGATAGATATAATTTATGATGATAACAATCAGATAACAACTGATGAAATAAGTCAATTAGTACAAGAAGTGTTGAATATAGTCGATACACCTAAAGTTAAGTATCCTGCTGAACGGGAATTTTCTACAAATGTTGTTAATTATTATACACTTCCAGCATTGGGTGTGCTTCAATGTTATATAGAGAAAAATGAAATTGGAGAAACAGAGTTATTCTATTTTTCTGATAAATCAATGGAACAATCTGTAATCAAAGAAAAGATAGATAAATTGTATCAATCGGTGGAAGAATGATTAAAATTAAGGGGATATACAAAATTATTTATTGTGTTTTCTTTCATATTTTTGTGATATTATCGAATGGAAATAAATTTATTCAGAAAGGTTGTGGTTAGATGTTGGGTATCAAAAAACGTGATACAAAACAAGTATTTAAAGCGATTGCATATCAACAGGGTGTTTCCGTAACAGAAGTAAAAGAACGTATTCAGTCAACCATTGATGAAATGTATTACAGCGATGACCCAGATGTGCAAGCTGAATTTTCAAGTTATTTTGGAAAGAAACGTCCTACACCAGAAGAATACGTTTATACGATGGCAACTAAAATTAAATACTGATTTATGAAAAATCATCACTTCTTTAACCTGTACATTAAATGTGCAGGTCTTTTTTTGTCGTTTTTTATCGAATTGAACAATTTTTGCCTTTCTCGTCGGCTATATATTGAGGGCAAATATAAATTTTATCTAAAATAGCGATTATTTTTTCAAATCACTTAGCAACTGCCCTGTTTTTTTCTTATATGGAGTGGAAAGAGGGATAGATACAAAACAGCACAGGGAGGAGGTGAGAACGTGAAACCATCTGACTTCCAGAAAACTGTAATGTGTCGTTTTGATAGTTGTTTAAAAAAAACTGTTTTCGGAGTTGTAAAAGATTACTATAAAGAGTTGAAAAAGAATCAAGCAGAAGCTATCCCCTTTTGTGAGCTTCCCGACATTATCATAGATAAAGTTGCTATATGGGATACATATAAAACGGATTACACGACTTTCAATATATGTGGACATGACATTTATGTATATGACGATGAGCTGGCAAAAGTCATTAAACAATTATCTGACCGTTACCGTGAAAATGTACTTATGTACTATTTCTTGGATATGAGTGATACGGAAATTGCAAAATTGCAGAATATATCCCGAAGTGGTGTATTTCAAAACCGACACTATGCATTAAAACAAATGAAAAAGTCATTAGAGGAGGAAAATTAGTATTTGAAACAAAAACGTTCGTATAAGAAACCATCGTTTTATGTGATTTCATCGGCTATGGACGGCGACAAAATTTCCATTGATAAAATCTTAGATTTCTATGACCCTTATATATCAAAAAGCTGTATTCGACCATTATATGATGAATACGGAAATGTATATATCGCTGTGGATATGGAGTTAAAAGGTCGTATCAGAGAAGCCATTATGAAAATGATATTGGAATTTGACATAAAAATCGAATAGGTAATATCTGCGGAACGCTTCATATAAGCACTTCCCTCTTTCCTGTTCCGCTTACTTCTTAGCTTGCCATTCTGTATCAGTCTATTTACCAAAACAGATTGATACAGGCTGACAAGAGCCTAATAGTTCTTTGACAACTGAATAATGCAGACAGATACGTTTGTGCTTGCAGTGAGCCATCAGAGATTGTACGCCGTGACTTTTCCAATCGGGAGATAGCGATTCATGCAATGATCTGGGAGCGACCGTTGGAAAAGTCGTTCTGCCATGACCTGCAACACAGGATAATGATACACCCGTATGACACGGTTCAGCCCACAGGAATGGGAATGGTTGAGATACCAGCGGAGCTTGCCAAAGCCATTTGTCTGCATATAAAAAGTATTAGCAAAAGTGTTAGCAACGGCAAAAAACATATCCGCAAGAGTTATTGATATGCTATAATAACCTTGTTAAACGTATGTATTTTGCTGTTATCACACGGAAAGGAGTTATTATTACTCGTGATAAGTGATACATCAAATACAGAAACTCCCAAAAAGGAGAAAAAGACATATACAGTAGAGGAAATTGCAGAACAATTATGTGTGAGTAAAAAAGTGGCTTACGCATTGGTTAAAAGTGGACAGTTCGCTTATGTTCGTGCTGGTAGAGCCATACGGGTATCTAAAGATTCTTTCGATAAATGGTTAAATCAAAATTAACTGTTAAGGAGAGAATATATTATGGCTTCAATCAAAAAAAGAAAATCAACATTTTCCGTTATTTACTGGTATTTAGACAATGCAGGAGAACGTAAACAGAAATGGGATACGTTAGAGACAAAGAAAGAAGCAAAGCAGAGAAAAGCATTTGTTGAGTATTATCAAGAAAAATATGGTTATGTGATTGTTCCCTTAGAAGAACAGTTTGCACGCCAGATTGATGAATCGAAAAAAGAACTTGATAGTACCAATGAAGATATTACGCTTTGTGACTTTTTAAAAATATTTGTCAATCTCTATGGTACGTCAAAATGGTCGCCTAGTACATTTAGTAGCAAGGTCGGTACTATCGAAAATTACATCAATCCACTTATCGGGGATTGGAAGTTAAATGAGATTACCACAAAGAAATTATCTGCCTACTACAACGATTTATTGAGTGTTCCAGAAGTACCCAGAGCTAACAGAAAAGCTACTGGACGTTGCGTACAACCTGCCAATATCAAGAAAATACACGACATTATACGCTGTGCATTAAATCAAGCAATCCGTTGGGAATATATTGATACCAACAAGCGTAACCCTGCTTCATTAGCAACGCTTCCTAAAGTTCCTAAGGTAAAAAGAAAAGTATGGAGTGTAGATACATTCCGTGAAGCAATTCAGCAGTCAGACGACGATTTATTAACCATCTGTATGCATTTGGCGTTTTCCTGCTCAATGCGTATTGGAGAAATTACAGGTCTTACATGGGAAGATGTGATTATTGATGAACAATCCATTGCAACGAATAACGCAAGGGTAATCATCAACAAAGAGCTTTCCAGAGTAAATGCACAAGCTATGCAGAAATTAAAGGAAAAAGATATTATCAAGATTTTTCCGACACAGAAACCGCATTGCACAACAAGGCTTGTATTAAAAACACCAAAGACAGAAACAAGTAATCGTACCGTATGGTTGCCAAAGACGGTTGCAGAATTACTGGTGCAATATCAAAAAGACCAAAAGGAATTACAGGAATTTCTAGGAGACGCTTATAACAATTACAACCTTGTTATAGCTCTGGAAAATGGAAATCCCGTTGAAAGTAGAATTGTGAGAGACAGATTTCAAAAGTTATGCGAACAAAATGGCTATGAAAAAGTTGTTTTCCACAGTCTACGTCATTTATCCACAGGATACAAATTGAAAATGACCAACGGCGATGTAAAATCAGTACAAGGCGATACAGGTCATGCAGAAGCAGAAATGGTTACAGACGTTTATTCAGAAATCATAGACGAAGATAGACGTTACAATGCTCAAAAGATGGACGAACAATTTTATTCCACTCTAAACCATGATTCAGAAATGCAACCACAAAATGAGGAAGTTCAGCCAGAAAGCAACGGCTTATCAGACAGTGATATGGAGCTTTTACAGTTTTTAAAATCACTTACGCCGGAGATGAAAGAAATGCTTTTGAAACAATCAGCTTCAAAGTAATTTTTCAAAAGTGTTAGCAAATCTTCAAAAATCTGCTGATATTTTTCCAAAATAAAAAAAGTGTTAGCAAACTCTTCTACTCAAACAGTCATAAAAATATCGAATTACAAATTCTGAAAATCAAAAGAAATTGCAAAATATAAATTGAATATGTTCTTATCCGACAGGTTATAAGCCAAAAACAAAAGAAGCTGAAAACCTCGATAAATCAAGGCTTTCAGCGTTGTTTGCTGGCGTCCCAGACAGGAATCGAACCTGCGACGTTTCGCTTAGGAGGCGAACCCTCTATCCTACTGAGGTACTGAGACTTATTTAATTGTAATGGAGCAATTTTCAAATTTATTTCATAAATCGCTTCCAAAAGGGGATTGCTCCACCTGACCCTTAGGAGGCGCTTGTTATATCCATTTAACTATGAAAACAAATGTATATTACAAACAAATACTACCCTGCATCCAAATGTTTCCTTTGAAACGTCTGCCAACCATCGGCTCACCGATGAGGTCATTTTTGTTTATACACACGCTAAATATTATATCATTACATGACACTTTTATGCAATATATTTTTTCATTTGTAATGATATTTTTTTCTTCTGTTAACTCAATAATATCTCCCAGCACGCTGTACTGGTCACTTTCGATACCATATGGCATGAAATATGTTGTTACGATTGAAAGAATATCCTCGTTTTGGATTCTTCTCGTAATGGATGAGTATAAATCTATATCTTCCATTGTGAGGCTTTCCATAGCGCCCTCATCGCCATCCCTGGCCTCTGCAATCAGCTGCTTTCTATCTTTTTTGTCTGAATCAACTGTATTTAATGTTTTAGCCTTTTTTTGTTTCATTGGTAGCAAAATACATCCATCAACTGATAGTCCTGAGAGCACTGCTCCCTTTGCCCTTACCTCTCTGTTTATATATGCCTTCTCTGACAGATAATCACACACATTCTGCAGATAAAATATAAGTGTTACGCCGAGATTAGGGTCATCACATACGCCTGCATATGATTCCTTCTCTGAGTGCTTTTCGATATCTATTATCTCATCTGTAGTCTTTTCGCTTCCCATGAAATACGGATAGTAGTAATCTATATCAAAGCTATCATCGTCATTGTATATTCCTCTGACTGTAATTCCCATATTTGGTGCCACATCACATGACAGCTCAGCAAATTCATTGCCCTCGGAATCCTTTGTTACCTTTAGTTTTTCCGGCTTATCTATTATATTGTTAATTACCTCGTTTAACTGTTTCTTTGTTATATCTGAAAATCCTATTGCTCTGAGGAATTGGTGCATTACTTATTTCTCTTTTCTTTAAATTACCTGAAGAATTGAAATGTTTTTATCAAGCATGAGATTCAATCTGTTGTGAAGCATCAATTTGCCATTATTTTCATTTCCAAAAATCATGATAATAGGATTCTCCGAATCTACTGTCTGGGAAACTACTACTCCCTCTTCTTCCGCATTGGTCTTTACTGTTGTACCGACAGGATATCTGGCTACTGATGATAGCAGGCACTTAATAATTTTGTTATCATATCTGCCGCCATCATTTTCCTTTATCTGATTTATGGCTTCCTGCACACAAATGCGCTTACACTCCATACCGCTTATCAGCGAATCAAACGCATCACATGCCTGAATTATTCTGCATTCCAGTTCTTTATTCTTTTGCTTCATAGGAAAACCTGTGCCTGCCATATTTTCATGATGTGATAAAACCATCTTCATTGATATTGGCGCTATCCAGCTTTCCTCATCCAATGCAGAATATCCTAAAATGGTATGCTTTTTATACTCAAAAAGCTCCGCAGGATCTGCATTGAAAAATCCCTGTTTTTATATCGTGTGACAATAAAACGCAGCCCGATGTCATGTAACAAACATCCCACCGCTATGTTATACTTTCGCTTTTCGTCAAGCTTTAGCTTTCTTGAAACAAGCACTGATAAAAGTGTCACCATGACTGTGTGCTCATATAAGTCCGAATTACGCTCTTTTATATCAACAATCACGTCATATGGCATATCATTTATATCATGGACAATATCATTTGCGATTATTTCAAATTCCTTTAAGGATTTGCCATCATGATATAAATGACTCTATAAGTGGCACATAATCAGGCTTAAGTCTTGTGCCATTTGGTATTAAAATATCATTTTTTTCTGTTAGTATTGGTTCCGCAAGTACTTCACCGCCAACTAAGCTGCTGACTGCTTTTATCCTCATAAACTAAAACACCCCATTGTTATTTTTCTGCAGGCATATTTGCCTCCTTGGCCATATTCAACGCTTCCTGCTCTTCATCTGCTAAAACAATAATGGAATTTCCGCCAACAATCTCCTTGATGTATGTATAGCAGCCCTCACGACTGTGAACGGCATTGAGTACAAAGCCATCATCCTTTCCATTTAACATGGCAAGTGAAAAGCTTAGCTTTCCGCCCATCTCATTGAATGCATCATACTTCACAAGTCCTACCTTCTGGTATGAACACTTCATATTAGCAAATAATTCTTCTATATTCTTTTTGATTGATGAGTTTGCTGCAACAAGTTCATCTACCTCGTCAAGTCTCTTGATAATTGTGTCCTCCAATGACTTTGCAGTTTTTCCACTCATAAACACTTTGTATCTTTTTTTGAGCTTACCGGTCTGCACCATATTTATAATTATGAGGATGAGCAGAATAATTACCACTCCCGCCAATCCTAATATAATGTAGTCGGAATCGAATCCTAAATATTCAGAAATCATTTTTTACTCCTATCTATATTGTCGTACATTTTACATAAAATTTAAATAGTCTCTTTGTCTCATTTTCTGTATGATTTTATTATTTCTTTTCATTAAATATACAAAATCTAAATACTATCTAATTATTCTATTGATTTTGGACTGAATTGAGCATGTTTACTATTCTATCCAGTTCATCATGAGAATAATATTCTATTTCTATCTTTCCGGAATTTTCATTTTTCCTGTTAATCAGAACCTTTGTTCCCATATTCTTTTTAAGCTTTTCCTCAAGATCCTTGTAGATTGCTTCCATCTGAGGATTAACCTGTTTTTCAGACTTTGCCTTTTTCTTGTTCTTCTGTAATGATTTAACAAGCTTCTCTGTATCCCTGACACTTAGCTTTTGGTCGAAAATCTGCTGTGCTACCACATACTGCTGATTCTTATCTTCTATTCCAAGTAATGCTCTTGCATGGCCTGTAGTGAGCATTTCATCGATCACCATCTGCTGTACCTTTTCATCGAGCTTGAGTAAACGCATTGAATTGGTAACTGCTGTTCTGCTCTTTGATACTCTCTCTGCCACCTCATCCTGCTTCAGTTTAAATTCCTCAAGCAGACGCTTGTACGCCAAAGCCTCCTCAATTGGATTCAAATCCTCTCTCTGAATATTTTCTATAAGGGAGATTTCCATAATCTGCTGATTAGTCAATTTTTTGATTATGACAGGGACTTCCTTTAGACCTGCTAGCTTTGCTGCTCTCCATCTTCGCTCACCTGCGACAATTTCATAGTAATCATCCCTTTCCTGGCAAAGTAAAGGCTGTAAAATGCCAAACTGTTTTATCGATTCTGATAACTCTATAAGTGCATCCTCATCAAATTTCTTTCTAGGCTGTTCTCTGTTAGGCTCTACTTTATTAATATCTATCATTACAGCATCCGCTGCATGATTGCTCTTTGGTTTTACCGGCTTTGATACCTTGTCTGTAATTAATGAATCAAGTCCCTTACCCAATCCTTTTTTTGCCGCCATACTTTCTTAAATATCCTTTCTCGCTATTATTTCCTTTGCCAGATTTCTGTAGCTTTCTGCTCCAGCCGATTTACTGTCATACATATTTATCGGAATACCATATGATGGTGCCTCTGCTAATCTGATATTTCTTGGAATCATTGTATTGTAAATCTTTGTATCCAGATTTTCTTTTACCGTCTCTACAACCTGATTTGACAGATTTGTCCTGACATCATACATGGTGAAAACAATTCCCTCAATCTGTAGCTCCGGATTAAGTCTATCCTGCACCAGATTGATTGTATGAATCAGCTGACTAAGTCCCTCCAAGGCATAATATTCACACTGAATAGGAACAAGAACTGTATCTGCAGTAGTCATTGCATTGACTGTCAGCATGTTGAGTGAAGGAGGACAATCTATAATAATAAAATCATAGTCATCTTTTATGTAATCAACTGCACTCTTTAATATATATTCCTTATCATTTATGCCCAAAAGCTCAATCTCTGCTCCGGCCAGATTTACATTAGATGGAATAACATATAAATTGTCCATCACCGTATTTTCAATACTCTCTGCAATTGAACACTCATCAAGCATGAGATTATATACCGTATTCTCCACTTCGTCCTTATTTACACCAAGGCCGCTTGTCATATTACCCTGCGGGTCCAAATCAATTGCCAGCACCTTTTTCTTTTTTTCAGCCAGGCATGCTGCCAAATTGATAGAAGTAGTGGTCTTTCCAACCCCACCCTTTTGATTTGCAACTGCTATAATTCTTCCCATTATAAATCCTTTCGCAATTTACTTAAAATTTCTGCCGAATCATCATATTTTTAAATTGTAAATTGAAATCTTCCACACTCAAATTATTATATCACTCTTAACTGTATAATGCTATAAAATTCCACTATGTATGCACATTATTTTTTTACATTCTCTGTTTTTCTTGTGTCATACGCAAAAATAATACTGCCATCTTCACTTTCATTTTCTCAGAATCATTTAATATACTATCTTCAATTGCAAAAGTTCTGTCACAGTATTATCGTTTTCAATTGTGCTTTTGGCAAATACATCAGCCATTGTTGCAGTATTGCCTTCTGATCTCGAGCTTCGTTTAATAATTTAAATATTTCTATTCATACAAATTATGTCATCTTCTATATCCCATATTTTAAATTTTTAGTCAGTCTAATTATCAAAACGTAGTTTTCTCGTATTTACTCATTATATCACTTAAATGTTTCACGTGAAACATTCCCATTTTATCATTTAATACTTATCAATTAATATTTTATTTAATTCTATACAATCAAATTACATAATAATTGATTATACACCATCATATAATTTAAAACGTAAAATATTAACCTATACAATATAAATTCACACATTATTTATTTTTATAAGTACTATACTATATGACATTTAAGCACATCCACAACCTAAGGAATCCGGCATACATATAAATTTCAAACGAGTCTACGCAGTAACTTAGAGTATGTTTGAAATCACTTCTATACATAGCAACGCTCATACACGGATGTATGAGCGAGTCCATACTGAACCACGATGAAGAATATCAGCGGTGGCGTACTGCTTTCTCAACCTATATGTGATTTCTTACATACTATTCATACTATTAGTTGTGGAGTAAAACGAATGCGAAATGTATATGTATGACGGATTCCGTACTACTTTCAATAAACTAAAATATTACTAAAAATTAAATCATATATTATATAAATAAATGAATGTTTCACGTGAAACATTTTGCTATATCATCTATAATTGATATTTTATCTTAAATCATGCAGTAATAAATTATGTATATTTAGATAATATTATCATAAGTTTAACACTATAATGCCATATATATGTATAATAAATCCACAATTCAAGGAATCCGGCATACCTATGCATTCCAAGCAAGTCTACGCAGCAACTTAGAGTATGTTTGAAATCACTTCAACACATAGCAACGCTCGTACACGGATGTACGAGCGAGTCCATACTGAGCCAAGATGGCGAATATGGACGGTTGCGTACTATTGTCTCAACCTATATGTGATTTCTTACATACTCTTGGTTACGAAGTAAAATGAGTGCGGAATGTATATGCATGACTGATTCCGTACTACTGTCAATAAACTATATCAAATAATCAAAAAGGAATGTTTCACGTGAAACATTCCTCTAATAAATTTCCAATAAAATATAAATCGTATATTACATAATCTGAATAATGTTGTTACGAATTGCAAATACCGCAGCCTGTGTACGATCAGTAACCTCAAGCTTTTTGAAAATACTTGAAATATGATTCTTAACAGTTCTCTCACTAATCTTCATTTCCTTAGCAATATCTCTGTTAAACTTACCAACAGACATTTCTTTAAGTACTTCCATCTCTCTCTTAGTAAGGGCATCTATCTTAAGCTCATCCTCATTCTTCTGAATCATCTTAGAATTGAGAGCAGGAATAAGACTAGGTTGGATATAAGTCTCACCATCAGCAATAGTGAAAATAGCCTTTTTAAGCTCAGCAGACTCAGATTCCTTCAGTACATATCCGTTGATTCCGATATCTACAGCCTTCATAAGATATTCTGTCTCATTGTGAGCAGTAAGAACAAGTACCTTTACCTTAGACTTTCTGTCCTTTAATGCTTTTAATACCTCAAGACCATTCATCTTTGGCATATTGATATCCAAAAGTAATACATCTGGTTTGAAGGTCTTTAATTTATCAAGGCACTCCTCACCATTCTCTGCCTCAGCAATAACCTTTATATCACCGTCAAGCTCCAGCAGATTTTTTAGTCCTTCTCTGATCATAGAATGATCATCTGTAATCATAATATTAATAGCCATAATTTAATCCTCCTTATTTACAGGTATAATTACCTTAACTATGCACCCATCACCGGGTCTTGATGAAATAGATATTTTACCGGAAAGAAGATAAATTCTTTCCTTCATCATAGATAATCCAAAGCCTGAATTATCATCTCTGGTAAACTCAGGAATAGCAGATGTATCAAAACCATCTCCATCATCCTTTATTGTCAAAGTAAGTGATTTTGGTTCATACTTTAATGAAACATTAATTTCTTTGGCATGACCATGCTTGATAGAATTACTGCAAGCCTCCTGAATGACCCTGAGTAAGGTTAGTGACACAAGACTGTCTACCATGTACTCATCACCGGATGTCTTGAAATTGTATCTTATATTATTTGAATTGCGAAGCTTATCAAGAGCACGCTCAACAGTAATATTAAATCCAATATCATCAAATGACATAGGTCTTAAATTATAAATCATATTTCGAAGCTCATTGATAATATCCTTCAGTATCTTTCCCTGAGACGTAAGCTCAAGCCGGCACCTGATAGGGTCAACATCCATAAGTTTAAGACAAAGCTCTGTCTTGTGAGTGAGTGATGTCAGACTCTGTACAGTAGAATCGTGCAAATCACGGGCGATACGCTGTCTCTCACTCTCCACAGTCTGTAAAATCACCCTCTTAAAAGCATCACTATCCTCTTCGTTGATAACATCAGATATGGCCTCTGAAATTTCTACTTCATTAGTTGTCTCATCAGAATTATACACTCTGATAACATTGTTGATTTCATCAATCTTGTAATCAATATCAGAAATCTGTTTGTGTAAAGACTTTATCTGAGGCTCAATCAACTTCTGCTCTTCCTTAAGTTCCTTAGCTTTGCTCTTATTATATGAATTGATTTCACGAGGGGTAAAAGCCTCAAAGCTTTCATCGGATTTTCCCTCAAGCATCTGTATAATCTTGATATTTTCTTTAAAATGATTCTCAGCGGCAGTAAGTTTTTCTATAAGCGCATACTTGCTGTCATAAAATTCATCTCTTGTTTTCTCTAAATATTGTTTAACCATAATTATCGAACATTTGTTTGTATAATTAATTTATCTACAGGATAATTATATATCATTTTTACTATATTTAAAAGCAATTATAAAAAATAATTGTATAAAACTTCTTTTTTGTTATAATATAGTTATAAGAATACAAAATCAATATATCAAATTTTTCAGATAAAAACAAGGAGGTTATAATATGAAAAAAAGTACAAAAAATCTGCTTTTTCTCACATCTGCAGTGATTGCCGGAATGCATATATACAACAGAGTTGTAGACTCTAATGCCGAAAGGAAAAATGCACTCAAAATAGACAATGGCCACTACTACAAATGGAAAGAAGGAAATATCTTTTATACAAAAACCGGCACCGGTGAGCCAATACTTTTAATACACGACACCGACTCCGGAGCATCTGGTGAAGAATGGGCTAAAGTAGCTAAAAAGCTTGCAAAGAACAATACCGTATACACAATTGATTTGCTTGGATGTGGCCGCTCGGACAAGCCTTCCATCCAATATACAAGCTACATGTATGTACAGATTATCACAGCCTTTGTAAATGACGTAATCGGAAAGCCTGTTAACGTAGCTGCAACCAATCTTTCAACAGCTCCTGTAATCATGGCAAATGCTCTGTCAAAGGATTTATTTAATAAAATCATACTTATAAACCCTGTATCATTGCAACAGCTTAAATGCATACCTGACAAGAGCACCAAATTTAAGCAGAACATAATTAATCTGCCAATCATAGGTACATTTATATACAATAAGCTTATGAGCCCTATCAAGGTAGATTTACTCTTCAGAAATAAATTTATTTCAAGAGGACAGCTCATATCAGATAAGATGAAGGATGCATACTATGAGTCCGCACATAAAGGGCAAAGCCGCGGCAAATATCTTTACTCAAGCATTTTATCAAACTACATTAATACTAATATTGCGCCCGCTCTCAAGAACCTTGACAAGGATGTATCAATTATAGCATCAACAGGAATAAAAAATAATATGGATGTTATCAACAATTACCATAAGCTAAACAGTAAATGCGACATCATCCATATTGCAAATGTAAAGCTTTATCCTCAGTTAGAGTTACCAGAGAAGACAGCTTCAATTATTAAAAAAATTGTTACTAACTAATTCTATACTTTAATCTAAAATAAGGCACCGCCTATAACTATTCTTGAACAATTATAACGGTTTTTTACAATGGTTTCTTTGAAGGCAGTCCGGCTTTTCTCGGATACTTATTGCTCGTATTCATAACCTTATCAATTATGACAAATGAGCGATGATTATCCGAGTAGCCAAACTGCTCTATTTTATTCAGCTTTCCCCCCAACAGATAAATGGCCGACTTTGCATCTGCCACCTCGCTCTCGCACTCACCAGATTTATATGACACAAAGCAGCCTCCCATTTTCACAAACGGCAGACAGTATTCTGAAAGAGTGGACAGATTGGCAACTGCTCTCGATACACAAATATCATAAGCTGCTCTGTGTTCCTTATCTCTGGCAAAGTCCTCTGCCCTGCCATGGACTGCCTCAATATCCTTAAGCTCAAGTGCTTCAATAACTTCATTTAAAAATCCAACTCTCTTATTAAGTGAATCTAATAAAGTAATCTTAAGCTCTGGAAAAGCTATCTTAAGAGGAATACCGGGAAAACCAGCTCCGGTTCCGACATCAATGATATTTTTTTCCGCGTTTAAATCCAATGTGTGGCATAAAAACAAGCTATCCAGGAAGTGTTTCTCTATTACCTCGTCGAAATCTGTAATGGCAGTAAGGTTCATAACCTTGTTTTTTTCGATAAGCATGTCATAATATAGCTCAAATTGCTCTAATTGTGAATTATTTAATGTACATTTAATTTTTGATAATTCATCAGTGAAGTGTGTGAAATCATATTTCATATTTTATTCTCCATTATTATTGTTCAACGCCTGTATTATCTGGGTTTAATCTAGAAAATAAATCAGGATTTGAGTATTTTAATTGTTCCAGAAATACCAGTAAAACCGATATATCAGCCGGTGTGACACCTGAAATTCTGGATGCCTGACCTATACTAAGCGGCTGAAATTCATTCAACTTCTGCTGTGCTTCAATTCTCAGACCCGAAATAGTATTATAATCAAAATCAGTAGGTAACAGTTTTTTCTCAAGCTTCTTAAAATGAGAGACCTGCTTGATCTGTCTTGAAATATACCCTGCGTACTTAATAAGAATATTAATCTGTTCTCTTGTATCATCAGATAGCTTAGGTCTGTCGGGATCTATCGGAGCGAGCTTGTCATAATCCAGCTCAGGTCTTCTGATAAGCTCCTCAAGTGTGGTTCCGTTGCTTAGCTCTATACTGTTGTATTTCTTCAGAATCTCCTGTACATCAGCCCTTGCACCGATATTTACATGCGACACTCTCTCTATTTCCTTATCAATAAGCTCTTTCTTTTTACATACATAGTCATATCTTTCCTTTGAAATCAGACCAACCTCGTATCCCTTCTCGGTGAGACGCAAATCTGCATTGTCCTGTCTTAAAAGGAGACGATATTCCGCTCTAGAAGTCATCATGCGGTAAGGTTCTCTATTTTTCTTAGTGACCAGATCATCTATCAACACACCTATGTACGCTTCTGACCTGTCAAGTATCAATGGCTTTTTGCCAAGTATCTTCATTGCTGCATTAATGCCGGCGATAAGTCCCTGACAGGCTGCCTCCTCATATCCGGACGAACCGTTGAACTGTCCACCACTGAACAGACCGTGTATTTTCTTAAACTCGAGCGATGCATATAGCTGGTTTGCATTGATACAGTCATACTCTATGGCATAAGCATCTCTTACTATCTTTACATTTTCCAGTCCCGGAAGAGTGCGGTACATCTCATACTGTACATCCTCAGGCATAGACGAAGACATACCTCCGACATACATCTCATTTGTATTAAGTCCCTCCGGTTCAATAAATATCTGATGTCTTTCCTTTTCAGCAAACTTAACCACCTTATCCTCTATTGAAGGACAATACCTAGGACCTGTTCCCTCTATGATTCCTGCATAAATCGGTGAACGGTCGAGATTGTTTCTGATAATCTCATGGGTCTTATTATTCGTATATGTAAGCCAGCATGAAACCTGATCAATCTGCACACTTTCAGGATCAGTTGTAAATGAAAACGGCACTACCCTTTCGTCACCGAACTGTTCCTCCATCTTGGAAAAATCAAGACTTCTCTTATCTACACGCGCTGGAGTTCCTGTTTTGAATCTGCGCATCTCAATTCCGTGATCTATGAGCGACTGCGTCAGATGGTTGGCTGCCAAAAGTCCATTCGGACCTGTATGAGTGATCATCTCGCCGGTTAAGCATCTGGCTCTTAAATATGTACCGGTGCACAGCACAATCGCCTTACAATGATATAAAGCTCCCGAAGTAGTTTTTGCACCGACTATATTATTATTCTCATCGGTAACAATCTCAGAAACCTCACCCTGTCTTATGGTCAGATGGTCGGTATTTTGAATGGTTTTTCTCATTTCCATACTATATTCCGCTTTATCTGCCTGCGCGCGGAGAGAATGAACAGCAGGCCCCTTCGATTTATTTAGCATCTTTGACTGGATAAAGGTCTTGTCAATGTTTTTTCCCATCTCGCCGCCAAGTGCATCAATCTCCCTGACGAGATGCCCCTTCGAGCTTCCACCGATATTCGGATTACATGGCATGAGCGCTATACTGTCCACGCTTACCGTGAAAACAATAGTCTCAAGTCCAAGCCTAGCACACGCAAGTGCTGCCTCACAACCTGCATGTCCTGCACCAACTACAACAACATCATAATTTTCTTCAACAAACTTACTGCACATAACTGCCTACTTTCCCATACAAAATTTACTGAATATCTCATCCATCAGATCATCCTCAACCGATTCTCCTATTATGAGTCCAAGCGACTCATACGCACTCATCAAATCAATCGAATAAAAATCCTCCGGCATATCATCATCAATACTGTTCATAACAAGCTTAAGACTTTCCTTAGCATCTGACAATAGTTTTTTATGCCTGATATTTGTGATATAAATCTCATCATTGAATGAGACCTCTCCATCAAAAAACATATTCTTTATTGTATCAGAAAGCTCATCTATTCCCAAGCTTTCCTTTGCAGAAACCGAGATAACAGTTTTATCCACAAGCTTTTTTATATCATCTGCAGACACATTAGAGGCCAGATCCGACTTATTTAGTAAAATGACTGCCTTTTTATCCTTAATAAAATTGATAATATCATAATCATTATCATCAAGTGCCACTGACGAATCAACTACATATATTATTAAATCAGCTCCATTGGCATGCTCCATAGCCTTTTTCACACCAATTTTTTCAACAACATCCTCAGTGCTTCTGATGCCTGCAGTATCAACGAGATTTAAGGTGATTCCACCAATATTAATCTGTTCCTCAAGCACATCTCTCGTGGTTCCTGCTATATCCGTGACAATTGCCCTGTCACTTCCTACAAGCACATTTAAAAGCGATGACTTTCCGGCATTTGGCTTTCCAATGATTACTGTGTTTATTCCTTCCTTCAGAATCCTTCCATTATCTGAGGTTTTTAACAGATCATCTATCTCCACATACTCGTTATCCACAATTTCACGTAGTTTTTGTGGATAACCATCCAGAGAAATGTGTTCAGGGTCGTCAAGTGCCGACTCAATAAATGCAATCTCATGCAAAAGCTGCTCTCTTATCTGCCTGATGCTTCCGAGCACGGCTCCGCCTAGCTGGCTTAAAGAGCTTTTGAGTGCAAAATCATTTTTTGAATTTATTACATCTATAACAGATTCTGCCTGTGATAAATCAATCCTGCCGTTTAAAAATGCCCTTTTAGTAAACTCTCCGGGCTCTGCCGGTCTTGCTCCGTTTTTGATTACGGCTTCAAGCACTCTCTTCATCACATACACACCACCGTGGCAGTCTATCTCCACAGTGTCCTCCCTAGTGTATGTATTTGGAGCTTTCATCAAAAGCACCATAACCTCATCTATTTTCTCATCGCCGTCATATATAAAACCATAATGAATGGTATGTGACTGACAGGCGCTTATTTTCGTTTTATTATTCTTGCTTTTATAAATCCTGTCTATTACCGAAAGTGCATCATCTCCGCTTATCCTGATAATTCCGATTCCGGACGGAGACATAGCTGTGGCAATAGCCGCTATTGTATCATTTTGCATATGAAATTCCTCAAAAATTCTAAGATAATATATATTCAAAAAGGATACCTGAAACCAGATACCCTTTTAATGATTTATATCTATTATTTCTTAAGTGTCACAACAACGTGTCTGTAAGGCTCATCACCCTCACTGTGTGTTTCAACAAATCTATCATTCTGAAGTGCAGAATGAATCACTCTTCTCTCAAAAGGATTCATCGGCTCAAGAGAAACAGGTCTCTTTGTACGCTTAACCTTGAATGAAATATTCTTGGCAAGATTCTCAAGTGTCTCTCTTCTTCTCTTTCTGTAATCCTCAGTATCAATCTTTACTCTGTAGTAATTCTCAGACTGCTTATTGATAGCAAGATTTGTAAGGTACTGGAGTGAATCGAGAGTCTGACCTCTCTTGCCGATTAAAACGCCCATCTCAGGTCCGTTAAGCTCAACATCAACATTTCTGTTGTCCTCATCCACTTTGATATCAATAGTAACCTCAAGCTTCATTGCCTTAAACACACTGTCAAGGAATTCACGAATCTCATCCTCAACACTTGCCTCGGCCTTTTTAACCTTGATAACAGCATCACGGCTGCCAATTCCAAGGAAACCATTGCTTCCCTTATCAATTACCTCATACTCTAGCTTATCGCTTGTTGTTCCAAGTTTAATAGATGCCTCTGTCAAAGCATCGTCAATTGTTTTTGCAGATACTTCAATGTATTCCACTATTTTCTCCCCCTATTTGCGTGAATTGCGTTCATTAAACTCTTTAACCATATTAGCCTTTGAAGCAAGTGAGCCTGCCTTTGCATTAGCCTTGTACTCAGCGGCCTTTGCCAGCTTCTCCTCTGTGCCTGCTGATACAGATACATTTGCCTTATTGTCAATTGACTTTGTCTTAATCTGAGCTGCCTTCTTTATATAATCCTCAGACAGTCCCATTTTTTTTCTCTTCTTCTTTGCCTTTTCCTCGTTCTTTGCCATAACAGCCTCAAGATCAAGATTCTCGATATGTCTGTTGACGAAGAACTGCTGGATACCTCTTACAAGTGCAGAGCAGATCCAGTAAATACCAAGACCTACAGGAACTGTGAAGCAGATAAACAATGACATAAGCGGCATCATGAGATTCATCATCTTCATCTGATTTGCCATCTGATCATTGCCGTTTGTAGCCTGTGGCATAAGCTTGATATTGATCATCTGTGTCAGATATGACAGTACAGGAATAAGCAGTGCAAGTATTACAAAAAGTAACCACTTATCAGGCTTGTCCGTAAAGTTGCTTTTTATGATATACCAAGGTGTATCTGAGATATTCAGTCCCAAAAAGTAGTTGAAATGAAGTAACGCATCGTGCGTCTTCTCAACTGCGCTCTGGATACCATCAAAAAACTTACCGTCCATAAGAGCATCCCAGCCCTTTGAAGGAAGCTTATAAAGGATATCAATGATATAATTGCTTAAAGTATCACCACTTGCATCGGCAAGCTTTGAAGCCGCATTTGAAGCGTTAAGACCGCTTGATGTAACAACATTATACTTTTCCATCAGACTGACAAGTGTATTCTGATATCCGCTTGTCTGCTGAATTGAATCAACAAGCCCTGTAAAAGAGCCCTTAACTCCGCTCAGATAAGCAGGAATATTGTAGAACACACGGTACAGTGCAAACAGAATAGGCATCTGTATAAGCATCTGCACACAGCTTCCCATCGGAGAAATACCGTACTTCTGGTATAAAAGCTGTGTCTCCTCCTGCATGGCCATCATTGAAGCCTGATCCTTTTTATTTTTATATTTAGCCTGTATAGCCTGCATCTCGGGCTGCATTTTCTGTGATAGCTTAGAAAACTTCTGCTGCTTAATAGTCAGTGGCAACAGACACATGTAGATTATAATCGTAATAATTACAATACTTAGTACAACGCTCTCAACTCTTCCACCTGTAATATTAGATATACCACTGTATATCCAATCCATCAGGATACCGAGAAGCTTGGCAATTGGTCCAAGAATAGAGCCTGGATATGCGGTTAATAAAATGTCCGACATAAAAACCTCCATTGCTGCTATGGAACCGGATCATACCCACCCTTTGAAAAAGGATTACATCTCAATATCCTCCATGCCGCAAGCAGACCACCCTTTATGGCACCGTACTTTTGCACAGCCTGCAAACCATACTCTGAGCAGGTCGGACAATATGGGCATTTCGTTGATTTCATCGGGGAAATATACTTCCTATAAAATTTAATCAAAAATATTAAGATACTTTTCAAAACGATTCCATCTTCTTTTTCATTATTCAAATATTTTGTTTCTTAATAATCCTGTGAAGACCTCCAAGATGTAAAACAGCACTTTCTATTTCCTTATAACCCACATGCCGCGCTGCAACTCTTGCGATGACTACGATGTCCAAACCACTATCGAACATGTCCTCATGTAGTCTGTAGCTCTCTCTCACGAGACGAGTAATATGATGTCTAATAACACTATTTCCAACTTTTTTGCTAACTGATATACCTATACGATTATTTTCTGTGTTATTTTTCAGAACATACATAACGAGGTATCTGTTAGCAAACGATACACCGTTATTATATACATTCTGAAAATCCTTGTTTTTTTTCAACGAATCTGAAAATTTCATTTGACGCTGTCCTTCTAAAAACAATCAAAAATGAAGAAAAGACCACAAAAATTGTGGCCTATGCTGATAATTTTTTTCTTCCTTTTAATCTTCTGGCTGCGATTACTTTTCTTCCGCCAGCAGTTTTCATTCTCTGTCTGAATCCATGAACTTTTGCTCTCTGTCTCTTCTTAGGTTGGAATGTCATCTTCATATATATCCACCTCCTTTACGTTAAAAAACATCGGTATAATTATAACAAAAATTCCTGTTGTGTCAAGGATTTTCTCAATTTTCTTTAAATTTCTACATATATTTTTTTATCGGTTTATATTCCACAATAAAAATGTGGAAAACGAGTTTCTTCTATATATATAATAATTCTTGATAACCATCTATATTTTGATATAGACCACCTATTGTGACCAACATATTGTGGAAAGTTATCAAGATATCAAAAAGTTATCCACAATATGTGAATAACATGTTGGTAACTTTGTATAATTGTGGTTAAAAAATGTGAATAAAGTATTTTTGTAAATCTTTTTACATTGCCTAAATGCCAAAAATAGTGTACTATATAGTATGTATGGGATTGTGGAGAACATTCCCATAATATACTCTTTATATGTTAAATAATGGAGAACTTTGATGGATAAAGTAATGGAAAAGTGGAATGAAATACTACAGATGGTCAAGGAAGAGCATGGTCTGACAGACGTTTCCTTTAATACGTGGATAAAACCGCTTGAGGTGTTCGCCATAGACGGCAATACACTGTATATTCTCGTTCCGTCTGAGCAGATGGGGCTCAGCTATATCAACAAAAAATATTATCTTCCTCTTAAGGTAGCTATAGGTGAGGTGACAGGTATCGAGTATGATATCCAGTTTATTTTACCGGATCAGGCTCAGAGCCTTAAGTTTAAAAACAACGATACCCCTCAGCTTGAGCCACAGACTCCTGTAAAGGGGGATCACTCAAACTTAAACCCTAACTATACATTTGACACCTTTGTCGTAGGTAATAATAACAGGTTTGCCCATTCTGCTTCTCTTGCAGTGGCAGAAAGCCCGGGTGAAGCATACAATCCGCTATATATATATGGTGGTCCGGGACTTGGCAAGACTCATCTTATGCATTCAATAGGTCATTTCATCATTGACCAGAATCCTGATACCAAGGTGCTTTATGTTACTTCTGAAGAGTTTACCAACGAGGTTATCGAATCTATACGTAACGGTAATTCTTCCGCCATGACAAAGTTTCGTGACAAATACAGGACTGTAGATGTGCTCATGATTGATGATATCCAGTTCATCATAGGAAAGGAAAGTACTCAGGAGGAGTTTTTCCACACCTTCAACACACTGCAGACACAGGGCAAGCAGATTATCCTTACCTCTGATAAGCCGCCTAAGGAGATGGAGACTCTCGAGGAACGTATCCGCTCACGTTTCGAGTGGGGACTGATGGCTGATATCGGTACTCCTGACTATGAGACGAGGATGGCTATCCTCCGTAAGAAAGCTGAAACTGACAATTTTGATATAGATAATGATATCTTAAACTACATTGCTTCAAACATCAGCTCCAACATCCGTGAGCTTGAGGGAGCCTTAAACAAACTTTTAGCCTTCCACAATCTCGAGCATACTCACATCACTATGGATATCGCTGAGAGGGAGCTTTCCAATATCATCACGCCGGACAAGCCAAGGGAAATCACTGCACAGCTCATCATTGAAGTAGTTTCAGAGCATTTCCACATCTCTGTAGACCAAATGATTTCAAAGACCAGAAGCAGCGAGATTGCACGTCCAAGACAGATTGCCATGTACCTCTGCAAGACCATGACCTCTGATTCACTTGATGTAATCGGCCAGCTTTTGGGCGGCAGAGACCACTCTACTATCATCCACGGCATCAAGAAGGTCACCAAGGATTACGAGGAGAATGACAGTACACGTACTCTCATAGAAACTATCAAGAAAAAGATTAATCCAAATTAGTTTCTACCTATTTATATATGTGCTCATTTGCATGTTAATAATTTGGTTATAACCTTGCTTTTATTTCCACATGAGCATGTTAATGACAGGTTGAAGGAAAGTGAATAAAAAGTTATCAATTTTTATCATTTTTACTTCAACAGGCTTTTAATCAAGTTATCAAGCCTCTTAAAGCTTGTCTTTAAAGGCTTTGAAGGGGTTTTAAACTTTTTAACAGCCCCTAAGAAGAATATTACGAATATCTTTTAAATATTTATATATACGCGCAGGAAGGAGTTTTTCTAAATGAAACTTATTTGTTCAAAAGCAAATTTACTGAAAGGTGTTAATATCGTATCGAAGGCAGTACCTACACGTACTACAATGGCAATTCTCGAGTGTATACTGATCGATGCATCTGCAAACGAGATTAAGCTTATGGCTAACGATATGGAGCTTGGAATCGAAACAATAATAGACGGAACCATCGAAGAAAGAGGAATTATCGCTCTTGATGCCAAGATTTTTTCAGAAATAGTGAGAAAGCTTCCTGACAATGACGTAACAATTGAGACAGATGCTTCCTTCAAGACCGTCATATCATGTGAAAAGGCTAAGTTCAATATCATCGGAAAATCAGGTGATGATTTTTCTTACATACCATATGTTGAGAGAAATGAGTCTATTGTCCTCTCACAATTTACCCTTAAAGAGGTTATCAGACAGACAATTTTTTCAATTGCCGACAATGACAACAATAAACTGATGACAGGTGAGCTTTTTGAGATTGAGGAGAATAAGCTTCGAGTTGTTTCTCTTGACGGACACAGAATATCTATCAGATATATCGAGATGAAAAATCACTATGACAGCAAGAAGGTTGTTGTTCCCGGCAAGACTCTGCAGGAAATAAGCAAGATTATCCCGGGTTCAGCGGATGAGGATGTTGTTATCTATATCACTAACAATCATATTGTTTTTGAATTTGAAAATACTACTGTTGTTTCACGTCTTATCGAGGGTGAGTATTTCAAGATTGACCAGATGCTTTCATCTGACTACGACACTAAGGTTCGCATCAATAAGCGTGAGCTTCTTGACTGTATCGACCGTGCTACTCTTCTTGTCAAGGAGGGAGATAAGAAGCCTATTATCATGAATATCACAGATGGCAATATGGAGCTTCGCATCAATTCATTTATCGGTTCTATGAATGAGGACATCGATATCGACAAAGACGGAAAAGATATTATGATAGGCTTTAATCCTAAGTTCTTCATTGATGCACTTCGTGTTATCGATGAGGAGGAGGTTAATTTATACATGGTCAATCCAAAGGCACCATGCTTCATTAAGGATGATGAGGGCAAGTTTATTTACCTCATTCTTCCGGTAAATTTTAATACAGCAGCAAACTAGGAGATTTTATGAAACAGATTTCTATAAGAGAACAGGATGAGTTCATTAAGCTGGGACAGGCTCTTAAAAAGGCCGACCTTGTGAGCTCGGGAGTTGAGGCAAAAATTGTTATTCAGGATGGTCAGGTGACTGTAAACGGTGAGACTGAGCTTCAGAGAGGAAAAAAGCTTCACGACGGAGATGTTTTCTCATATGACGGCGAAACAGTTAAGGTTGTTAAATAATGATTATTAAGTCAATCCAACTGAGTAATTTCAGAAATTACGAAAAACTGGATATCAGCTTTGACAGTGAAACCAACATAATCTACGGCGATAATGCCCAGGGCAAGACCAATATACTTGAGGCTGCATATTTAAGCGGCACTACAAAGTCCCATAAGGGAAGCAAGGACAAGGAAATGATCCGGTTTGGCGAGGATGAGGCACATATCAGGACAATTGTCGAAAAAAATGACAAGGAATACCGGATTGACATGCATCTGCGAAAAAATGGTGCAAAGGGTGTGGCCATCAATAAAATGCCAATCAAAAAAGCGAGTGAGCTGTTTGGTATTTTGAATATTGTGTTTTTCTCTCCTGAGGATCTAAATATTATCAAAAACGGTCCTGCCGAGAGACGCAGATTTATAGATTTGGAGCTTTGCCAGCTTGACAAAATATATCTGTCTAACCTGAGTAAGTATAATAAGACATTAGTTCAGCGAAACAGACTGTTAAAGGATATAGCTTACAGACCTGATTTGATTGATACACTTCAGGTGTGGGATATGCAGCTTCTCGAGTATGGAAGACACGTTATAAAAAAGCGGCGCGAGTTTGTTAATGAGCTAAATGAGATAATACAGGATATTCATAGCAATATTTCGGGAGGCAGGGAGCAGCTTATACTCAAATATGAGCCGAGCATCGATGATATTTTTTTCGAGGACGAGCTGCTTAAGGTAAGAAGCAGGGATTTGAAGCTGTGCCAGACAACCGTCGGACCGCACAGGGACGATATGCTTTTTTCAGTGGACGGTGTGGATATCAGAAAATACGGCTCGCAGGGTCAGCAGAGGACATCTGCTCTCTCACTCAAGCTTTCTGAGATTAGTCTTGTAAAGAAAAATATAAACAGCACTCCCGTGCTTTTACTGGATGATGTGCTTTCAGAGCTGGATGGCAACAGGCAGAACTATCTGCTCAACAGCTTAAGTGATACACAGACCATTATCACTTGTACGGGACTTGATGAATTTGTAAAAAATAGATTTCAGGTGGACAAGGTCTTTCATGTCGTGAAGGGCCAGGTGGAGGTTATTGATGAGTAAAGAAATACAGCAGAACAATCAGGAATACGGAGCTGACCAGATTCAGATACTTGAGGGTCTTGAGGCGGTCAGAAAAAGACCGGGTATGTATATCGGCAGTACGTCTTCGAGAGGACTTCATCATCTGGTTTACGAGATAGTGGACAATGCAGTTGATGAGGCCTTAGCCGGTTATTGTAAAAATATTGAGGTTACAATCGAGGAGGACAATTCCATAACAGTACAGGATGATGGACGAGGAATCCCGGTCGGAACCAATCATAAAGCAAAAAAATCAGCACTTGAAGTCGTTTTTACAGTGCTTCACGCAGGTGGTAAATTCGGCGGTGGAGGCTATAAGGTATCAGGCGGTCTGCACGGAGTTGGTGCATCTGTGGTAAATGCTCTTTCCACATGGCTGACAGTTGAGGTCTATAAGGACGGAAATATTTACAGACAAAGCTACAAGCGTGGCAAAACAGACGATACAGTAAAGATTGTTGGACAGTGTGACGAGTCACTTCACGGTACAAAGGTGCATTTTCTGCCGGATCCGGAGATTTTTGAGGAGACAGTGTATGACTACGATACCTTAAAGCAGCGTCTCAGAGAGACAGCCTTCCTCACAAAAGGACTTAAGATTACTTTAAAGGATGTGCGTGAGAACAGCCATCACAATCATGTATTCCACTATGAGGGCGGAATCAAAGAATTTGTAGAGTATCTTAACCGTGGCAAGGAGGCTCTCTATGATGAGGTAATCTACTGCGAGGGAACACAAAACGGTGTTTATGTAGAGGTTGCATTGCAGCACAATGATTCGTTTAATGATTCAACCTTCAGCTTTGTAAACAATGTAATCACACCTGAGGGAGGTACTCATCTCGCAGGCTTTAGAAATGCCCTGACAAAGACCTTCAATGCCTATGCGCGTGAGAAAAAGATACTTAAGGATTCAGATCCGGCCCTGACAGGTGATGATATCCGTGAGGGACTTACCGCAATCATCAGTATCAAGATTGAGGAGCCTCAGTTCGAGGGACAGACAAAGCAGAAGCTTGGAAACAGTGAGGCCAGAGGAGCCGTAGATGCAGTTGTATCGGAAAAGCTCACATATTTCCTTGAGCAGAATCCCGATGTAGCCAAAAATATCTGTGAGAAATCACTTTTAGCACAGAGAGCCAGAGAGGCCGCAAGAAAAGCAAGAGATCTGACCAGAAGAAAGACCTCTCTCGATGGAGGTACTCTGCCGGGCAAGCTGGCTGACTGCTCAGACAAGGATCCTAAAAACTGTGAAATTTTCATAGTCGAGGGAGATTCAGCCGGCGGTTCTGCAAAGACAGCAAGGAGCCGTGCTACACAGGCAATTTTACCTCTGCGAGGCAAGATACTGAATGTTGAAAAGGCAAGACTTGACCGTATATATGACAATGCAGAAATCAGAGCCATGATTACAGCATTCGGAACAGGAATCCATGAGGATTTTGATATAACAAAACTGCGTTATGACAAGATAATCATCATGACAGATGCCGATGTAGACGGTGCCCACATCGCTACTCTCATGCTCACCTTCCTTTACAGATTCATGCCTGATCTGATCAAGGAGGGACATGTATATCTGGCTACACCGCCACTTTACAAGGTGGAGAAAAACAAGGGTGTATGGTATGCCTACGATGATGACGAGCTCAAGCAGATTTTAAATGACATAGGCCGTGACAATAATAACAAGATCCAGCGATACAAGGGACTTGGCGAGATGGATGCTGATCAGCTCTGGGAGACAACAATGGATCCTGATCACAGAATTTTGAAACAGGTCATGATAGACGGAGAAAATTCATCTGAGCTTGATGTGACATTTACCACACTGATGGGTGATAAGGTAGAGCCAAGAAAAGAATTTATTGAAGCTAATGCCAAGTATGTAACAAATCTTGACATCTAGCAGGGAGGAGTAATTTAAGTGGACGACAAAATTTTTGACCAGATACAGCAGGTCGATTTGAAAAAAACAATGGAGAGCTCCTACATAGATTACGCGATGAGCGTTATTGCAAGCCGTGCCCTCCCTGATGTCAGGGACGGATTAAAGCCTGTTCAGAGGCGAGTACTCTACTCTATGGTCGAGCTCGGAAATACACCTGACAAGCCACACAGAAAATGTGCGCGTATTGTCGGTGATACAATGGGTAAATACCATCCACACGGAGACAGCTCAATCTATGGAGCACTCGTAAATATGGCACAGGACTGGTCTATGAGATACACACTCGTGGACGGTCATGGAAACTTTGGTTCAGTCGATGGAGACGGAGCCGCCGCCATGCGATACACAGAGGCAAGACTCTCAAAGATTTCTCTTGAATTAATCAAGGATATCGGCAAAAATACAGTAGATTTTGAGCCAAACTTTGATGAGACAGAAAAAGAGCCGACAGTGCTCCCATCAAGATATCCGAACCTTTTAGTAAACGGAACCACAGGAATCGCGGTAGGTATGGCAACCAATATCCCACCTCACAATCTGCGTGAAGTGGTAAATGCCGTAGTACGCCTTATCGACAACGATATCGAGGACAAAGAAACCACAATTGATGAGCTTATCGATGTGGTAAAGGGACCGGATTTCCCTACAGGCGGCATAATTCTCGGAACAAGTGGTATCAAAGAGGCTTACAGAACAGGCCGCGGCAAAATAAGAGTCCGTGCTGTCACCAATATCGAGCCGATGGAAAACGGCAAAAACAGAATTGTAGTGACAGAGCTGCCATACAACGTAAACAAAGCTCGTCTTATTGAGAAAATAGCTGAGCTTCATAAGGAAAAAAAGATAGATGGAATAACAGACCTCCGCGACGAGACAAGCCGTGAGGGAATGAGAATCGTGGTAGAGCTCCGCCGTGATGTGAACCCGAGTGTAGTTTTAAATCTGCTTTTCAAGCATACACAGCTCCAGGATACGTTTGGAGTGATAAACCTTGCACTCGTAAACGGAGAGCCAAAGGTATTAAATCTATACGATCTGCTCAACTACTATCTCATCCACCAGAAGGATGTAGTGACCAGACGTACAAAGTTTGATCTCGACAAGGCAGAGGCCAGGGCACATATTGTAGAGGGTCTCATTATTGCCCAGGACAACATAGACGAGGTAATAAGTATTATCCGCTCAAGCCAGACCACACAGCAGGCAAAGACCAGATTGATGGAGAGATTTGGTCTGACCGATGAGCAGTCACAGGCAATTGTCGATATGCGTCTTAAGGCTCTTACAGGACTGGAAAGAGAAAAGCTCGAGGCTGAGTATAAGGAGCTCATGGCTCAGATTGCGCAGTTAAAGGCAATTCTTGCCGATGAGAAAAAGCTTCTTGGAGTAATCAGGGAGGAAATTATCGCAATTGCAGATAAATATGGCGACGACAGAAAGACAGAAATAGGCTATGACGAGTATGATATGTCGATGGAGGATCTCATTCCCGAGACAAATACAGTCATAACAATGACAAAGGTAGGCTACATAAAGCGCATGAGCACTGACAATTTCAAGGCTCAGCACCGCGGTGGCAAGGGAATAAAGGGAATGGAGACAATCGAGGATGATTATATCGTCGAGATGCTCATGACCACATCACATCACTACCTGATGTTTTTCACAAATACAGGAAGAGTATACAGAATCAAGGTATATGAGATACCGGAGGCTAGCCGCACATCAAGAGGCACAGCCATCATCAATCTCATACCTCTTCAGCCTGACGAGAAAATAACAGCCATGATTCCAATCAAAGAATACGAGGATGACAAGTATCTGTTCATGGCTACAAGAAACGGAATAGTCAAGAAAACACCGATAAAGGATTATGAGAATATCCGAAAGAACGGACTTGCAGCAATCAATCTGCGCGAGGACGACAAACTCATAGAGGTCAAGGTCACAGACAATTCAGAGGATATTTTGCTCTTCACCAAATTCGGACAGTGTATCAGATTCAAGGAGACAGATGTGCGCTCAACAGGCCGTACAACCATGGGTGTAATCGGAATGAATCTTGCACCAAATGATGTAATAATCGCAATGCAGACCGCATCAATGGGTGAGGCAGTGCTTTTAGTATCATCAAACGGACTTGGAAAACGTACACGAATTGACGAATTTACCACACAAAACCGTGGCGGTAAGGGAGTAAAATGTTACAAGATTACAGAAAAATCAGGCAATCTCGTAGGAGTCAAATCAGTTGAAAACGATGACGAGCTCATGCTCATCACAACAGAGGGAATTATCATCAGAATCCAGGTAAGTGATGTAACAGTGCTTGGACGAATCACAACAGGTGTCAAGCTCATCAACCTGAAAGAAGGAGTCAGCGTAGCCAGCATCGCAAAGGTAGTGGAGGATAAGACTCTCATGCCACCTGAGGAAGCTAAGGAAGAGGCTGACGAATCAGAAAATAGTGACGAAGACTCACAAGAAAATAATAATTCACATGCCGAAGCTATCGAAAATAACACGGAAGCATAACTAAATTCATAAAAGCAGGGTCATAAGATCCTGCTTTTTGCGAATGTGGTGATATTATTAGAGCCTTATTGCGAAAAAATGTATACATGCAAGCACTATACATCATATTTGAGTTTCAGAGGCTTAGAATAGTAATAAATAAACATAATACGGAAAAATAAATATGTTTATCCACAAAAACACAAAAAATAATATTGAATTGTGGATAAAAGGTGCCGGAATTTAAAATCAGGTGTATAGAGTGGTAAAGAACAAGTAACTATTCAGAAGGATGATTCTGATTAGTTAAGAATACAATAAAAATATTTAAAATACAGAGAATAAAAAGAGAGGAAAAGAAATGATCAGGGAAATAAACGTTTCAGAAATAACAGCTGCAATAAAGGAAATGTGCATACAGGCAAATCATTTTCTTTCGCCGGACATGGACAAGGCACTTAAAGCTGCAACAGCAAATGAAGAATCACCTTTAGGTAAAAAAATATTAAACCAGCTACAGGAAAACTTAAAAATAGCAGGCGAGGATATGATACCGATATGTCAGGATACCGGAATGGCAGTTTTTTTCATAGAAATAGGCCAGGATGTCCATTTTACAGGAGGCGTATTGGAGGATGCCATAAATGAAGGAGTCAGACAGGGCTACACCGACGGCTATCTGAGAAAATCAGTGGTAAAGGATCCGCTCATCAGGGAAAATACAAAGGACAACACACCCGCAGTCATCCATTACTCAATAGTTTCCGGCGACAAAGTCAAAATAACCTTTGCACCAAAGGGCTTTGGAAGCGAGAACATGAGTCGTGTATTTATGTTAAAGCCGGCAGATGGTATAGAGGGAGTAAAAAATGCGATTCTGACAGCAGTTTCAGATGCAGGGCCAAACGCATGTCCTCCTATGGTTGTCGGAGTCGGAGTCGGTGGAACTTTTGAAAAATGCGCAATAATGGCAAAAAAAGCGCTGACAAGAGAAGCAGGTACACATTCAGACATAGAGTATGTGGCAGAGCTTGAAAAAGAGATGCTTGAAAAAATTAATAATCTGGGTATAGGGCCTGGAGGACTCGGCGGAAGCACTACTGCCCTCGCAGTAAACATAAACACATATCCAACCCACATTGCAGGATTGCCGGTTGCGGTAAATATTTGCTGTCACGTAAACCGCCATGTAGTGAAGGAATTGTAAAGAATTATTGCATAGACGAGCCATCTTGAGAAAAAATACTGTTTACATGCAAGAATGAGCATCAGCATTTTTATTCTCAGTGGTTCTGTATAGATACAAAATACAGTAAAAATAAAAGAATTAGGAGAAAAAAATGGAAAAACATATAACAACTCCAATCACACAGAAAATAACAAAAGACCTTAAATCAGGAGACTATGTATACATAACAGGTGAAATGTATGTGGCAAGAGATGCTGCACACAAAAGAATGATAGAGGCGTTGGACCGTAAAGAAGAACTGCCAATAGATATAAAGGATTCGACAATCTACTATATGGGACCATCACCGGCCAGAGATGGTCGTCCAATTGGCTCAGCCGGACCTACAACAGCAACAAGAATGGACAAATATGCCCCAAGACTGCTTGATTTAGGTGAAAAAGCAATGATTGGCAAAGGAAAAAGATCAAAAGAAGTAATAGATGCAGTCATTCGCAATAAAGCTGTGTATTTTGCCGCAGTCGGTGGAGCAGGCGCTCTCCTTTCAAAATGCATAAAATCATCAGAAGTAATTTGCTATGATGATCTCGGTGCAGAGGCAATAAGAAAGATATACGTAGAAGATTTCCCGGTAATTGTGGTAATAGACAGTGAAGGAAACAATCTGTACGAGACTTCAATAAAAGAATTTAAAAAAATATAAAAATACTATTGACAAAACAAAGAAAATTTTATAGAATAAACAATGCGTCACGTAAGTGCGTAAAACATTTAAATAATTTATGTAAAGACTTTGGAGAAGTACTCAAGTGGCCGAAGAGGTGCCCCTGCTAAGGGTATAGGTCGGGAAACTGGCGCGAGGGTTCAAATCCCTCCTTCTCCGTTTTATCTTCTACATAAAATAATTTAAAAAAGTTCTTGACAAATGCAAAGCATTTTGATAGAATAAACAAGCTGTCGCAAGACAGAGAACTTAAAACAAAGTTCAAAAAAATAAAAAAGTGCTTGACAAACGAACAGCAATTTGATAAAATAAACAAGCTGTCGCAAGAGAGCGAAAACAAAGAACATTGATAACTGAACAGTGAGAAACCTTGAAAGATTTTGAGAAT